>ERZ1106943.3226-NODE-3226-length-12763-cov-4.693028_pt1 | contig 12763 bp, 15 predicted proteins | sample MGYA00403671_ERZ1106943 | MGnify/ENA primary metagenome ERZ1106943 (study PRJEB35170, sample SAMEA104062427) | human gut metagenome | biome: human gut; feature: human-associated habitat; material: faeces | place: Denmark | collected 2012-06-14 ...
GGTCCCGCGGCACAATTTTATCAGTTCATCATTGTTCTTCTTTGAAAAGTGCTGATCCCGCACCCGGTCTCCGCGGCTTCGTTTAATATCCTGCCGATTTCTTTTCGGCGGATCAAAGTACGCCTCGTCGTCCGGAGAAATTCCGTACAGCTTTCCGAGGGCCTTTGCTTCGAGTTGCACCGTCCACGCGGAAAGGCCCTGATCCACTCTGCTCTGCAGCCACTCGTTGACATACTTCTTTGCATTCTTCAAGGTGGTGCACTCAGGATGCTTCTCCTTAATGTATCCCAAAAAATATTTGATGTGCTTCCAATAGTTTTTATAGGTGGCGTGAGAAAATATTTTATTCTTCGCCGTGCCGTTGGCCATTGCCTCTTTTTTGCTCTCGCCGAATGCCAGCATCCCTGTCAGCTGGTCATAGGCTTGCTGATGCAGGTCCTTGGAATATGTTTTGTTTCTGCGTCCCATTCCGGCCTCCTGTCTGTCTATTTTTGTGTAAATCTATTTTTCGTTTTGCAGAGTTCTTCTGCTCCTTCGTTAAAGCCAAAGCCGCCTCCTGTTCGTCTCCACCAGAGACGCAACAATCGGCAATACACTTTTTTTGCCTGCTTGTGTGTGCAGTTCAGGAATCACTCCCAACACTTTTTTCCTGCTTATGTGTGCAGCCCTGTTGTTTCGTATCTACGGCAGTCAGGGTCTGTCGGCGCCTTTGCAGAGGGCGCGGCTCTCCGGGAGATTTACAGCATCCCGGCTGCTATCAGAGGGTGGATCGGGACAGATACGTTTTACTTACCGACACTTTCACGAAGATTACTCATGCCGGGTCCGTGATGCGCTTTCCAATTCACAAAGATTACTACGGCGAGCCCGCGCATCACATAGGTGTATCGACCTAGTGCGGCTCCTGAATCATAATCTGATCTGAGCACAGCTTATCACACATCCTTGTGGATGTCAACCCCATTTTGTGCATATCTGTTTACCCGTGCATTTATAACGCTTGCGGATTTGATAAAAAAATGGCTGCCAGGACGCGATTGGACGGAGGCGGAAGATAGCCGCCCGTCTCTTTTTTTGTGGGGACTTTTGGTTCATCCGAGGTGTTGATCGGGAGTTTTTTCGGCTCGACTGCTGCCTGTCAGCCCCATGAACGGACGCTTTTCGGGGACGAAACACAGCCGCATTTGCCATCATATTGCCGCCCGCTCAGGCAGCAATGCGGCAGAATTCAGCCTGAAATGCGGCGAAACTTAACCCGAAACCCAGCTTGAAATCGAGCCCGATAAGCGCCGTTGCCGCCATCCAAATGAGACAGCGGATGCGTGTTTCTTCTTCATTTTTTGAGCGAAAAAAATCCGGATAACGCTTCGTTTATTCTCAATTTTCCTCTGATTTTCGTGCCTGCGGAGCGTCAGGATGAAGGAGAACTCCGCAGTTGAATTGCATCAAACCCAGTCAGGAGTACTCAAAAAAAAGAGACGGCAGAATGTGCTTTTTGCTCACGCAGGACGCGCTTTGCGACTCGCGTTGGACACATTCCGCCATCTTTTTTCTCTCGTAAAAGGGCCGATAAATAAACTTTTTCGATGAGAATTCGGATACTTTCAGTCGTCTTTGTAGAGCGTAAAGCTGTTGACTTCAAAGATAAAAATGCCGGTTGCGAGCGCAAAATCATCAGAAAAAAGCTGCCGTCGTTGGCGCGCTTGTGCGGAAATTCCGCAGCATTTTTATCAGCAAAAGCAGCTTGCATATTGCACGTGCAAGCAACCGCAGATGCGTCGCTCAGCGGTCGAACTGCGCAGATCGCACAGCTCCATTCCGCCGAAAGCAGCGTCAATTCCGGCGAAAAACCGGCTGGGTTCTATGAAGAACTCGCTCAAAGAACAGAGCCGAAATTCGTAAAAACGAGTTCAGTTTTCCTCGAAACCGACGATATTTTTCGTGCGTGTTTTGCAATAACTCATCTCCAAAAAAGAGGGGACAGCCGCGTCAGAACCGTCGAATAATTTGCGATTTCTCATCAAAAAAAGCGGCGAACACGCCGTCGGAAACGCTCGAAAAATTTGAAAACGCACATCTTATTTATATCAATTTTATCTGCCAGTGAGCTTTCAGAAGCACGAATTGCATTGCCGTTCTTTCAGTGAAATTGCCGCACGCAGCAGCGCTGCCGCTCGTTTGTGATCGCGTAATTTTTCTATCATTGCACAATCAAATTGACAAAGAGAACTATTTTTGTGTCTCCTTTTTTGACTGCCACACAGTACCTGCCGGCCACCTGACTTACATAAAAAACAGGAATGTCCACCTCGGACATTCCTGCCTGTTCCACGCAAATTGAAATTTTTTCCCGCCGCGCGCGATGGCCCGATGCGGGTTGCACGGCCTATCAACAAGTGGTATAATGACGATGAAAACAGAATAGCACGGCAGCGGCAGGGTGTTACCAGCACCCCACCGCCTGCAGCAGGCGACGCACCGCCCGAAGCAGCAGAGACTCTGCACCGCAGGGATATTATACCCATTTCGCCCCCCCAAGGCAAGAGAATCTTCCGCACTGCACGGGACTACTATAGCCTGTGCAGTGCTTTTTTGTTTCCAAATATCTTTTATACGAGGAGACAAAATTATGAAAAAGCGAAAGCAGAACCTTCCCCATCCCGCCGTGCACCGTATGGAGCTTTGGTGGGCAGCCCTGCCGACTGTACCAGGCCACGTCCAACGCGGCACCCGCCCGGTCGTCATCGTCAGCAATGATCTGGGCAACGCCTCCAGCCCTGTCGTGTCGGTAGTACCCTGTACCACTCAGCGCCACAAGCCCGCGCTGCCCACCCACGTATACCTCCGGGGTTACGGCCTTTCCAGCGGCAGTATCGCCATGTGCGAGCAGGTGATGCCGCTGGACAAGTCCTGTCTGCTCCGGCACATCGGCACAGTATATGGCTGGTATGACCGGCTGGCTATCCAGCACGCTCTGGCCACGCAGCTGGGCATCGACCTCTGTATCAATCTGGCAGCATAAAGGGACAGACTCATGCGAAGCATCAGCATGGCCTATCCGACCATTGACCTTGCGGCTACCGGCGCGCACATCCGCCAGCTGCGGCTGGAGCAAGGGTACTCCGTTCAGGACTTACAGATCTATTTGGGGCTTGAACATCCACAGGCGATCTACCACTGGCAGCACGGGCGTAATCTGCCCAGCGTGGATAACCTGTATGCATTGAGCAAGCTCTGGGGCGTCCCCATGGACAAGATCATTGTGGAGCAGGCGGCATAGAGCATAATGAGGGCCGGGAACAGATCGTTCCCGACCTTCGCTTTATACCATAGGTTTAATGTTTGCACGCGTCCGCCGTGGTATGCTGAACTCACATAAGGAGGCGAAATCATGGGCATTAAGAGTCAATATTTAGGAGAGATCAATATCCCGGAGGAACACCGGGCGGAATACGCACAGCAGGCGCTGAAACTCCTGCGGGCAGGCGGCATGGTGACAGTGGAACCGGTACAGCTATACGGGCACAAGCTGTATCTGCTCTCTCCGCCGGAACTGGACGAGGAGGACGGCAAGGCCGTCGGCCACTACAATTATCTGGACGAAAACAGCGGTGAACGGTGGTGTCTCAACGCGAAAGACGGCTGGTTCGGCTGCGGCAAGATCATTGGAAGCTGCTACTATTCAACAATCGCCGCCGTGCACATTTTAACAACACTCTGGAGCACCTCCTATGCCGCAACGCTCATCAACGGCTGTCTGGTGCGGGAAAAGACCTATATCAGATGGATCAACTATGTGCTGGGCACACAGTATACGAACCAGCGGGCGACACAGCTGTGGGAGATCGGCAAGCTGCTTCAACTGGACGATGATTACTGGGTACACCGCAACCCGGACCTCGACCATCTGCTGGAGGACTATCCGCCGGAGTGCGTGGACCGGGACCAGACGCTGTCGTGTCTGGCTGCCTACCATCTTGACGAGCTGTGCAGCATCCTCCCGCCCCTTACAGATGGAGATTGGGAGGAGCTTAAACAAAGCAAAATGCTCACCATTCAAGCGATTTATGATTGAAATGCATATTTACGGCATCGTGCCCGACGAGGGACCGCGGGTGCGCAACATCGCGCCGAGCCTCATAGCAGAGATCCTGGACGGCTGCATCCCGCAGAACTCCACGGAGTTCCGTGACGTGTACGCAGCATGGATGGAGCGGTACGCGCCGGGAGCTATGCCGCCCGAGGAGTGGACGCCGGACCGCGTACCGCCGGAGTGGGCCGAGCTGTTCGACCCGGAGGGCAAGCTGTACTTCTCCAAGGGCTCCGCTCTGATTGCCATGTGGCACGGGGACAGGATCCGGGTTGTGCCGAATGTATGGGGGCCGGGAACGTGGATGATGGAAGCGTTTTGGCAGCCGCCGCAGGAGCAATAAAATAAGAGCCCGGAGCCCCGGCTCCAGGAAATACGAGATCTCCCAGAAAGCCGTCCGGTCTGGGAGAGAGGAGGATTCCTATGGACAATATTGTCGGATATATCTGCAGCACCCCCTGGGGCACCGTCTCGCGTACCACCCCCAGCCTCGGTTGGACGCCCGTTCTGCCTGCCATCCCCGACGGGTGGCAGGACGCCGGTACCGGCGCAGCCCCCACCGGATTCCGCATCATCGTGCGGCCCGGCACGCGTTTCCCCACCCTCTTTCCCAAGATGCCGCGCGCGGAGCTGGCGGCCGTCCACGCCCCAGACACGGAGCCCGGACGCTGGAGCCTCTGCTGGGACCACACCAGCCAGAGCTGGGAGATGCGGCGGGGAGTCGCCGCTGAGGCTGCGTTCATCCGAAACTGCTCCACCCCCGGCCTGGCCTGGGAAGCGCTCGCAGACTACTGCCTGGAGCATTCGGACGAGCTGGACGAGCTGGCGCATACCGGCACGGCCTGGGCAGGATACCCGGACGACTGGGCGGCGGCATCAGACGAGCTGATGGACGAGCTGCTGGGGGTGCTGCTATGAGTGCGCTTGCAGACCGGCATCTGGGGGAGGCGTTCGTCCGGCTCCGCCTCCGGCTGGGGCAGCTGCCGCCGGAATATCTGCGGCTGCCTGCCCTCATCCACGAGGGACTCACGCAACAGATGCCGGACTATGCGGCTGCAGTGTGGCGGCTGGAGGGACTGCTGGGACGAGAACTCAGCGGGGCATTGGATGAGGCGGCCTGCGTGGCGGCATACGCCGCGCTGGGGCTGCCGGGAAAAGTGGAAAAAGCCAAGGGTGTACCATAAAATTTTTCCGGTGAAGGCATTGAGGTGGCCCCAACCAAGGAGATCCACCTCAATGCGTTTCATATTTGCTTTTAGAAGAAATTAGACAAGCGTGTCGTCCAGCAGGAAGTCGATGACGCCGACATTGAGAATGCCGTTATCATCATACCAACGCTTGTGGATATCGTGACGCACAATGATCTTCGGGAAAGAATCGCCGGTCAGCGCGAAGGGCTTATTCTCGGTGATGGCCTTTTCCTCTGTTCCCAATGCGTAGGCGGATTGAATGTAGGTCTTCTTGCCGCCGGAGGCTGCAATGAAGTCGATTTCCCGCGCGACCGGAGTGGTCCTTCCTTTGGCATTTTTCTCATTGCCATAGACGATGCCAATGTCAACGGAGCATTCACGGATCATCAGCTCATTGAAAATGATGTTCTCCATGATATGCGTCATTTCCTGCTGACGGAGGCCGATACGGGCATTTCTCAGTCCAATATCCTCGCAGTAATACTTGTTGGGGTAATCAAAATAGCTTTTGCCCTTCACGTCCCAGCGTTTGCATTCGGTAAAGAGGAAGAAATCCGATAAGTGATCCATATAGGCTTTCACAGTGTTCAGGGCAACGACATTCTCACCGCTGCGCTTCTGCACGGTGTTGATGGTGGCTGCAACCTTCGTCGGATTGGTCAGAGAGCCGATGGACGAACACAGCAGATCAAGAATCGCGGACAGCACATCCTCCCGCTTGATCTTCTTTCGCTCTACAATGTCCTTCAGATAGACCTCGGAAAACAACGATTTCAGATAGGCCATTTTAGCGGCATCGTTGGGGCGGGAGAGGATCAGCGGCATACCGCCGTAGAATGCGTAGTTGTCAAAAGCGTCCTGCTTATCGCCGCCGACAGCCGAGTAGTATTCGGCAAAGGAAAGCGGATGCACACGGATCTCATCGCTGCGCCCCCGGAACTCCGTCAGGATGTCCGAGGACAGCATTTTGGAGTTGCTGCCGGTCACATAAATGTCTAAGTTGGACAAGGATTTCAAATCGTTGAGGGCGTCGTAAAAGGTGATCTTCTTCCCGTCCGGATTATAAGGATTCGGTACCTCGTCGGACATCTGAATCTCGTCTACAAAGAGATAATATTGGCCTGCGCTGTGTTCCACGATCTCGCGGACGTGAGCCGCAAGCTCCAACGGATTACGATAGCGAATATCACGGGTCAAGTCCAGCTCAAAGGACAGAATATGGTCCTCGGCCACCCCTTCGCCGAGAAGGTAATTCTTGAACAATGTGTGCAGCAGATAGGACTTACCGCAGCGGCGAATACCTGTGATGACCTTCACTTGACCATCCCACATAAAGGAGATGAGCTTGCTCAAATAGCGTTCCCGTTTTATTTCCATAGCCCAACCTCCGTTGAAAACTTACCTGTATTATCTTACAACTTTTCAATGGACATTATACATCATTTTGGAAGAAAATCAAGAAGCCCATTGAACTGTTCCTGGATTTGTCAGATAACATTTCAACGAATAAGTGCCTATCTCAAAAGATGTTTTGTGCTGCAAGACTCGCATCGATTTTCGCGGTAGTAGTTAGTTCCCAAAACTTTTGGGGCTATAGAGGATAACGGATTTGCGGTGGCATCATGCTGGTACACATGATGTGCTGCTTTTATTTTTCCGCATGCTTCTGAAGCCCTAATTTGCAAATGGTGCATAGATGTGCTATTGGCCGTTACCTGTCATTTTCAAGATACTTCAATGAAAGACAAGTGATTTTTAGGAGTATTGTTTAGGGAACCTTTTTGTCAAATTCCGATTCAAAAGTTCCCTAATATATTTTAAAACGTCTTCCAACACTTCTCCCGCATGAAAGTCATGATGCTTCCGTCATCCCGCCCCTCATAATAACTCACCAGCAGGCGCTTGAACTCCGGCACATGGCTCTCTGGGATCACCAACAGACCACCGCCCTTGGAGATCAGATAGTGGTTGGCGAAGATCACGGCGGCGCGCTTGTTACCGTCGTTGAAAATCTGCGTTTTCATGCAGTAGAGGCAAAGGCGGATGGCTACCTCCACAGGCTCTGCGGTGGATTGCAGAATGTCCTCCAAATGTTCCTTGACCAACTGCTCAATGGGCAGAGGTGGGACATAGCTGGTTCCGCCAATGGTCACAGGAACGCCCCGGATACGACCGCCATTGGTGTAAAATCCCTCGTTGACCAGCTGAGCGATGTGGCAGAGAATGGAGTAGTCTGTGGGATAGGACACCACATCCTTGTCCATAACGAACTCCCACGCGTGCTTGAGATTCAAGATCTTCTGCACATCTGTTGCCGTCATGCCATTGACTTGACCGTTTTCGATAATGTCCTCCGTTTGCGGGAAGGTAGTCGCCACGCCTTCCAGAACAGCCTGATCGTAGATATTTGCCTTCATATTGGCGCGGGCGAAGTCAATATTCAGTATGACCCGGTCGGACAGCTCTGATTCCGTGTAGCCCTGCTGAGCCAACTGCTTCTCGATCCGCCGGATCTGCTTTTTCAGTTCTCTGGCTTCTCTGGCATTTCGCAGCAGCGTCTGGTAGAGGGTATCGGAATAGACATCCACATACTCGGACGTCAGCCGGCTGGCGATTCGTTTGCGGATATAGAGATATTGCTTGCCGCCTTGCTCCTTGATCTCTGGGGAACCATCATAGGGCAGCAGGTTCAGCCGTGCCTGATAGTCCGCCTTTTGCTGCAATAACTCTCGGATCTCGGGATAGTTGTTTCCCACGGGTGTGTCCTCCTTATAGGGAACTTTTATGGAGTTGATTTTATCAATTTGTTCCCTAAAAATCAAGTATATTCTGTCGAACGACCGAAACAGCCATACTCCGTGCGAAAGCTAACGGTCAAACATTACGTTTGCAATAAATAAAGTGTGGTCATCAGATAACGTGTCATATATACCGCTCTTGCAATCAAATCTGTGTGTAGAAAAACGTGCCGCATGCCAATATGTGTTGCACATGGTATAAGCTTAACATTTACAGTGGATTATAAGGATGATTGATGAGATATCCGGCCGGTGCGGGCCGCGCTGGAGCGACTGCTGTGGATCTGCCGGACACTCCACAGGGAGGAGCGCGCCGGATGAGATGGCTGCATATGAGCTCCATCATCTTGGGGATATTATGTATCGGGATCATGGAATCGGTTAAGTATCTGGGTTTCCCGCCGTAATGGTGGGAGGCCCGGACTTTTTTGCTTTCGAGCCGATTCTTCAGAACTGAGTGATAGAGGGAATTTTACGGTCAGTTCTGAATCATCGCTCAGAACTGACCGCAGGGCTCACCCGCAAAAGCAGACGAAGACACACAGAGGGAACAAACCCCCAGCAGCCAGCAGAAGCGCCTACAACGGGCCGTTTTATAGGGAAGGGCATAGGGCGTTTGAGCGGCGATAGCGGCGGCTGGCGTTTATGGAAAGATCGGCGGCATGGCTTCACGCTCAGAACTGAGCATACATCATATAATAGCTCTGCTGTTGCGTTCAGTTCTGAAAAGGCTGCCAGACTGCGCAGGTGTGCAGAAACTCAAAAGCGGCACATTAGACACCTGCTTTCCGCAGAATGTGGCCAAGATTATCCTATCATGACACAATCAAATTGACAAAGAGAAGTTCACCCCTAAGCCGTAAAAAATGGCCTAAAAGGGGAAGCTCACTTTGTCAAAATAACCTGGCAGGTCGTCGGGTGGACGGAAATCTGATTGAACAAAATGATATTTTTGTTCAATTGTACTATTATCACCTTATAGGAGGTGATTTTTTTATGCGTCCTCGTTTGGTTCGCTACTATGGCCCCGATTACGATAATTTGAAACACGGTCATGTTTATCAGGTTCACTGTCTTTACTCCCATGGCTTCATGCTCATTGATGACCATCATGAACAGGCATATGTTTATGCCGGAAATTGCGAGGTGCTATGAGTGCCTTGTTATCATCCCATTTACGCCGTCAGGATTGGTACTAAGGAAAATGGAAAAGCTGATTTGAAGATGCTCGGCTATACCCCGGATGACCGTGAAACCTATGTTGAATGGCACAATCACCGCTATCCTCGTTCCGCTCTTGTTCCACTGCCCTGTGGTCAGTGTATCGGATGCCGCATTGACTACTCAAGGCAATGGGCAAATCGTTGTTTGCTTGAATTAAAGTATCATGACTCTGCATGGTTTTGTACGTTCACGTATGATGATGATCATGTTCCCCGTACTTACTACCCTGACCCTGAAACCGGTGAAGCTATCCCAGCTTTGACCTTACAGAAGCGTGATTTCCAACTTTTGATGAAACGTATTCGGAAGAAATTCGATAATGATAAAATTCGTTTCTTTATGTCCGGCGAGTACGGTTCACAGACGTTCCGTCCTCATTATCATGCTATCTTGTTTGGTTTGCATCTCGATGATTTTAAGCCCTACAAGACCGTTAAGGAAGGAGGTGAGTATTACACTTACTATAACAGCCCCTCGCTTCAAGAGTGTTGGCCTTATGGCTTTGTAGTTGTTGGTGAGGTTACTTGGGAATCCTGTGCCTACACTGCTCGCTATGTGATGAAAAAGCTTAAAGGAACGGAAGCTAAGTTTTATGTAGATCATAATATTCAGCCTGAGTTTTGTCTCATGTCCCGCAAGCCTGGCATTGCACGCCAGTATTTTGACGAAAACCCTCATTGTGTTGAAGAACAGTATATCAACGTTTCTACGCCGAAAGGCGGCAAAAAATTCAGGCCGCCGAGATACTACGATAAACTCTTCGACATTGAATGTCCCGAAAAGTCCGCAGAGTTAAAAGCTCTTCGTGCTAAGTTGGCCCAACAGGCCATGGAAGCTAAATTGTCTAATACGTCCCTCGATTCTTACGAGTTGCGAGACGTTGAAGAAGAAAAACAGTCCAACCGTTTAAAATCTTTAAGGAGGAATTTGTAATGAAGATGATCAAGCGTAAAGACAAGAAGGTGTTTAGCCGTACTGCCGCCAAGTCTAAGAAAATCAACATTGCCCCCAAGATTTTCCGTGGAGGTATTCGTCTATGATTACTGTTATTGTCGATGGTGAAAAGGTTGCTTTTGTTCCTTTGTGGATGTCTCGTCATGTGATTGATGATGCTGTTTCCCGTTATCCCGGTTCTACTATTGTTTTGGAGGTTAAAGAAGTATGATTTCTGGAATTTATGCTATCAAGGACGCTAAGTCCACGTTCATGGCCTGCACTGTTGATGTCAACGATGCTACCGCCGTCCGTAACTTTGAACACGCTGTACGTCAGCGTGATTCCTTGCTCGCTTCTCACCCCAACGATTTCGCTTTGTATAAGCTTGCCACTTATGACAACGTTGGCGGCTATATTGAGCCGCTTAACCCTCCTCGCCAGCTTTGTGACGCCGCCCAGTGTCTTGTGAAGGAGTGACAATATGGAATTTAAAACGCAGTATGACGCTCATGACCGTGTCTTTACTGATCCCGGTTCTCCTGAGCATATCACCTACGCCGGTCACTATGACGAAAAAGGCCGTGTTGTCCTCGAAGAATCTGGCCGAGAGAACATATACGACTTCATCCAGTCCTACGCCGAAAGCTGTGATATCCACGTTTTGATGAAACGTTATCAGAATGGTGACGTTGAAGCTCTTTCTCAGAAGCAGGGCTTCTATGGTGACTTTCTCGACTTCCCCAAGACCTATGCCGAGGCTCTCAACCACATGAATGAGATGGAACGTCAGTTTATGGCCCTGCCTGTGGAAACTCGTGAGAAGTTTGGTAACAGCTTCACGGAGTTTCTTGCCGCTTCTGCTGAGCCTGATTTCCTCGACCGGCTCGGAATTAAGAAGGAAAGCGTTACTGAGCCTGACCCTGATATTTCTCAGGATGAAATTAAGGAGGTTTCGAAAGAATGAACAGAAATACCGAATCGCATTTTAGTATTGCGCCGCATGTAGATATCTCCCGTTCTCGCTTTGACCGCTCCGCTTCTCTCAAGACCTCGTTCAATGCCGGAGACGTTGTCCCTTTTTTCCTCGACGAAGTTCTTCCCGGCGATACGTTCTCCGTAGATACATCCAAGGTTGTCCGTATGCAGACGTTGCTTACCCCTATGATGGACAACGTTTATCTGGATACCTACTATTTCTTTGTCCCCAATCGCCTTGTGTGGGATCATTGGAAGGAGTTTTGTGGTGAAAACACGGAGAGTGCATGGATTCCGCAGACTGAGTACACTATGCCCCAAATTACAAGTCCTGCTGGTACAGGATGGGACGTTGGAACTCTTGCTGATTATTTTGGCATCCCAACTGGCGTTGCTGGCCTTTCTGTGTCTGCTCTTCCCTTCCGTGCTTATGCACTGATTATGAATGAGTGGTTCAGAGATCAAAACCTCCAAGACCCTCTTGTTGTGCCAACGGACGATAGTACTGTTGCCGGTGTGAACACTGGTACAACTGTGTCAGATGTCGCTAAAGGCGGTAAGCCTTTTGTGGCTTCTAAGTATCATGATTATTTTACATCTGCTCTTCCCTCTCCCCAGAAAGGTCCGGATGTAACGATTCCTGTTGCACAGGCCGGTAGTTATCCGGTTGTCTCTCTTGATCAATATGTCGATTCTAGTAAGTCTAAGGCTTCTGTTGCTTGGCAAAAATTAGATGGTTCGGGTTTTTCTTTGCTTAACGGTTTGGGTATTGCTGTTGGTCAAAAACCTCGTAGCGGTGGCTTTGATTCTAAGTATTTTTCCGGTTCTATGACTGTTTCGGAAGGTGCTAGCGCAGGTTGGGATATTGCCCCTGCTAACCTTTGGGCTCTTGCCGATGGTAATGCCGCTTCCGCTACTATTAATCAGTTGCGACTTGCTTTCCAGATTCAGAAATTCTATGAACAGCAGGCTCGTGGTGGTTCTCGTTATACTGAGGTTGTACGTTCTTTCTTTGGTGTGACGTCTCCCGATGCTCGATTACAGCGGCCCGAATATCTTGGCGGTAACCGTGTACCTATTAACGTCAACCAGATTGTTCAGCAGTCTGGAACTGAGTCTTCTGGTACTCCCCAAGGTACCGTTGTTGGTCAGTCTCTTACTACGGACAAGCATTCTGATTTTACGAAGTCCTTTACAGAGCATGGCTTCATTATTGGCGTTATGGTTGCCCGGTATGATCATACCTATCAGCAGGGTTTAAACCGCCTTTGGTCTCGAAAGGATAAGTTTGATTTTTATTGGCCCGTTTTTGCGAACATTGGCGAACAGGCTATTAAGAACAAGGAAATCTTTGCTCAAGGTACGGACAAGGATAATGAAGTTTTTGGTTACCAAGAAGCTTGGGCTGAATACCGCTATAAGCCTAATATGGTTACCGGTGAAATGAGGTCTGCTTATTCTCAAAGCCTTGATGTATGGCACTTGGCTGACGATTACAAGCAGTTGCCTACTCTCTCGGATGCATGGATTAAAGAGGATAAATCTAACAT
>ERZ1106943.3229-NODE-3229-length-12758-cov-4.009525_pt1 | contig 12758 bp, 11 predicted proteins | sample MGYA00403671_ERZ1106943 | MGnify/ENA primary metagenome ERZ1106943 (study PRJEB35170, sample SAMEA104062427) | human gut metagenome | biome: human gut; feature: human-associated habitat; material: faeces | place: Denmark | collected 2012-06-14 ...
GGCGGCCAGAAGCAGCGGGTGGCCATTGCCGGCGTCATCGCCATGGAGCCGGAGTGCATCGTGCTGGACGAGGCCACCGCCATGCTGGACCCCATCGGGCGGCAGGAGGTGCTTTCCGCCGTTCATAAGCTGAACCGGGAGAAGGACATCACCGTGGTGCTCATCACCCACCACATGAACGAGGCGGAGGAGGCGGACCGGGTCATCGTCATGGATGACGGCCGGATCGCGCTGGACGGCACCCCCAAGGAGGTCTTTACCCAAGTGGAGCCGCTGCGGACCATGGGCCTGACGGTGCCAGACACGGTGGACTTGCTGGACCGTCTGCGGAAGGACGGGCTGGACGTACCCCTGGACGCTTTAACGGTGGACGAATGCGCGGCTGCCATTACCGCGGCTCTGGCGAAGAATTGACGGAGGACAGAAGGATTGGAACCGATTCTACAGGTAAAAGACCTGACACATACCTATGGCGCCGGAACGCCGTTCCAGCGCAGTGCCGTGGAGCACATGAGCTTTGATGTGAACGAGGGAGAATTCTTAGGGATCATCGGTCATACCGGCTCCGGCAAATCCACCCTGATCCAGCATCTGAACGGTCTGCTCCAGCCAACGGCAGGAGAGATCCTGCTGCGGGGGAAGAATATCTGGGCGGAGCCGAAAAAGATCCGGGAGGTTCGCTTCAAGGTGGGTCTGGTGTTCCAGTACCCGGAATATCAGCTGTTTGAGGAAACAGTGTACAAGGACATCGCTTTCGGCCCCGCTAATCAGGGAAAAACCGGGGACGAGCTGGATCACGCCGTCCGGGAGGCCGCCAAGTTAGTGGGTATCCGGGACGATCAGCTGGAAAAATCCCCCTTTGAGCTGTCCGGCGGACAAAAGCGCCGGGTGGCGCTGGCGGGCGTACTGGCTATGGAGCCGGAGGTGCTGGTGCTGGACGAGCCCACGGCGGGCCTTGACCCGGCAGGCCGGGAAAACCTCATGGCCAACATCCGGGACTATCACCGCAACAAGGGAAAAACCATTATTTTGGTGAGCCACAGCATGGACGAGATCGCCCGGAACGTGGATCGCATTTTAGTGCTGAAAAACGCCCATGTGCTGATGCAGGGAACGCCCGCGGAGGTGTTCGCCCGGGGCGAGGAACTGCTCTCCGCCGGCCTGGACGTGCCGCAGATCACCCGGATCGCTATGGAATTGAAGCGTCGGGGCGTGGACATCGACCCGGCTGTTTATACGGTGGAGGCGCTGGAGCGTCAGCTCTTTGCCCTGCGGAAGGGGGGAGCGGGATGCTGAAGGACATTACCTTAGGCCAGTATTTCCCGGGAAATTCCATCGCCCATAAGCTGGACCCCCGGACGAAAATCTTGTTGGTGACGCTGTACATCATCGCGCTGTTCAGCGCCAAGGGCTGGATGGGCTACGCTGTCATGGCGGTGACGCTGGCTGCGTGCGTGAAGGTGTCCCATGTGGGCCTGCGGGCGCTGGTGCGTGGCCTGAAGCCGCTGGTGTTCATCATCGCGTTCACAGGCATCCTCAATATGTTCTTCACCCCGGACACCCACTACCTCTGGGAGTGGGGCATCCTCCGGGTCTCCGTGAAGGGCATTGAAAACGCGCTGTTCATGGTCATCCGCATCATGCTGCTGGTGATGGGGACGTTCCTGATGACCTACACCACCAGCCCCATCCGCCTGACGGACGGACTGGAATCCCTGCTGAACCCCCTGAAAAAGATCCATGTCCCCGTTCACGAGCTGGCCATGATGATGGCCATTGCCCTGCGGTTCATCCCCACGCTGATCGAGGAAACGGACAAGATCATGTCCGCGCAGAAGGCCCGTGGCGCGGATTTCGACAGCGGGAACATCTTCCAGAAGGCCAAGGCGCTGGTGCCCATTTTGGTACCCCTGTTTATCAGCGCCTTCCGCCGGGCGGACGAGCTGGCCACGGCCATGGAGTGCCGCTGCTACCACGGCGGCGAGGGCCGCACCAAGCTCCACGTTCTGAAATACCAGCGGCGGGACTACGTTGCGCTGGCGGGCGGCGCGGTCATTCTGGCGCTGGTGGTGGTCCTGCGGAGGCTGGGCGCCTAAAAACAGAAAAACTCTGTAAACACAAATTCTGTAAAGGGAAAATGCTTTGCGTGAAAGGAGCGGTCTTATGAAGAAAAACTGGTTTCAGATCCTGTCTCTGGCGCTGAATGTGGCGCTTTTGATCGCCCTGCTTGTGACCCGGGCGGAGCTGGTGAATACGCGGACGATCCTGAAAAGCAATTTGGACGGTATCGCATATCGGCTTTCCGATGTGGATGATCGGATCACGAACCTGTCCGCAAAGCAGCGGGAGCAGACGGAGGATCTGTCGGATTTTTCCTTTGAACCCACCGGTCTTGACCCGGAAAGCCATACGCTGCAAGCCGACATGAGCATCACCCTCCGCCGCTGGACGGCGGACACGGCGGTGACGCTGCTGATCACCCAGAACGGCCAAACCGCGGAACTGCCCATGACCGGGACGGACGGCGTGTTCGCCACCCCGGTGGGGCTGCCGGTGGAGCAGACCGGAGAGGTGTCCTTTGCGGTGAATATCACCGATGGCGGTCAGACCAGCCGGGAGGAGGTCACCAGTTACAGTGACCTTGCTGTGCTGCTGCCCCTGACGAATGACGGCAGCGGTTATGGCGATCCCACCTATCGGGGAGGGAGCTTCCAGCTTCAATACGATCTGGGCATCAGAAAGCAGTACGGTACGGAAGTGATCGACCCTGTTTTTCAGGTGCTGAAAAACGGAGAGACCGTCCAGACCCTTCCGGTAAAGATTTCGGAGTCTACCGTCAGCAGCGATCCCGATGTGGTCTACTATACCCCGGCTTCGGAGAATGGCGGCATCGCGGTCTCCTGTCAGCCGGAGGACACCGTGGAGCTGCACCTGCTCTGCCGGGACAGCTTCGGCCTTTCCTATGATTTTACCGTCTGCACCTATGAGATCGATCAGGATGGGACGATGGCGGAAGAGGTCTGGCCGGACACGGATCACAACGTGCGCGTTTTCTGGAAAAAATAACACGGCCAGCGCCGTTAAAGGAGCCAATATGCGTAATATCGCACTGAAACTGATGTATAATGGAACGGCCTACCACGGCTGGCAGGTGCAGAAGAACGCCGTCACCGTCTGCGAGACGCTGCAAAAGGCGTTGGAGAAGATCACCGGTGCGCCGGTGCATCTCACCGGCTGCGGCCGGACGGACGCCGGGGTTCACGCGGAGCGGTACATCGCCAACTTCCGCACGGAGAGCCGGATTCCGCTGGAACGGCTGCCCTTTGCCGTCAACACCCACACGCCGGAGGACATTGCCGTCAGCGAGGCGCTGGAGGTGGCGGAGGATTTCAACGCCATCGGCTCCTGCCTGAAAAAGGAGTATACTTACCGCATTTACAATTCCCGGGTGAAGAATCCGTTTTATGTCAACCGGGCGTATTTCTACCCCAAGCGTCTGGACGAGGAATTTCTGAACCGGGCAGCCCATCAGTTTGTGGGCACCCACGATTTCGCGGCGGTGCGCAGCGTGGGAACGGAGACGAAGACCACCGTCCGCACGATCTACTGGTGCGACGTGACCCGCAGCGGGGAACTGCTGGAACTGAAGGTCTGCGCCGACGGCTTCCTCTATAACATGGTGCGGGCCATCACCGGCACGGTGCTCTACGCCGCCGAGGGGAAGTTCCTGCCGGAGGATATTCCGGCCATTCTGGAAAGCCGGGACCGGACGCTGGCGGGACCCACGGTGCCGCCGGGGGGACTGTACCTGACAAGACTTTGGTATGAGGATGAACGGCTCAATGGCTGAAAATACGACAAAAGACATTTGGAATGACGATGACGGAGCCAAGGAACCGCCGAAAAAGCGGCATATGCTACGGAAGCTCCTGCTTTTTCTGCTGGTGCTCATCGCTGTGCTGGGCCTCGTGCTTGTGGCGGCGTGGCGGGACGGCACCGGGTTCGACGCTCTCCGCCGGTATTTTGCCTACGGTACGGAGGCGGTGGGCGGGGAAAAGACCGTCTACCGCTACGATACGGACAATACCAACCGCTTCGCCCGGGTGGGGACCGGCTCACTGGTCATCCTGTCGGATACGTCCCTGCGGCTGCTGGGACCGGACGGCAGCGAGGTGTGGAGCGCCAACGTGAAGATGAACGCTCCGGCGCTTGGACAGGGGGGCGGTCTGGCCGTAGCCTATGACATCGGCGGCACGGCCCTCTACGTGCTGGACGAGACCGGGCCCCGGCTGGAGCTGACCTCCGACGGGCCGCTGGTCTCCGCCAATCTCAACGGTTCCGGGATGCTGGCCGTGACCACCCAGATCAGCGGCACCAAGGGCCATGTGGACGTGTACGGCGCCGATATGCAGGTGCTGTTCGCTTTCAACGCCCACCGCCGCTTTGTGGCGGATGCCTGCGTGACGGAGGACGGCGGCTATTTGGCCGCTGTGACCATGGGGCAGGCGGACAGCGTGTTTATCAGCAATCTGGTGATCTACGATTTGACCCAGGAGGACCCCGTGGCGGACTACTCTGTGCCGGACGGTCTGGTGACGGCCATGACAGGCCGGGGAGATCGGATCCTCACCGTCACCGATACCTGTCTGGCGGTGGGAAATACCGCCGGAAAGCTTCTGGGCACCTATTCCTACAATGGTGAGTACCTCCGGGAATATGACCTCGGAGGCGAGGACTACACGGTGCTGCAACTGAACCGGTATCAGTCCGGCAGTGTGGGACGGCTGGTGACGGTGGATGACGATGGCGAGGAGATCGCCAGTCTGGACGTTGCGGAGGAAGTCCGGGACGTTTCCGCCTGCGGGCGGTATCTCTCCGTGCTGTACGCGGACCGTCTGGTGGTCTACAACCGTCAGTTACAGGCCTATGCTACCCTCCACGGCCCGGAGCACACCCGCGAGGTGCTGACCCGGGCGGATGGCTCCGTTCTGATGATCGGTGCGGATTCCGCAGAACTGTTTCTGCCATAAAAGGCAGGATTTACAGCGATGTTTACAAATTGTTTTCACGGTGAAAGGTAGGCAAGTCCCATGACACCTGCTATAATATTAGACGTTCTGATCGCGGCACTTTTGATCGCCGCGGCTTTGCGGGGCTGCTGGCGGGGGCTGTTCCTGTCCCTATCCGGCATCCTGGTTCTGATCGCGGCCATGATCGGCGCGAATCTGGGGGCGAAAGCCCTGACCCAGCCGGTCTCCGATTGGGTGACGCCAAAAATTGAGGAGCGAATCGCCGGAACGGTGGAAAAGACCTTGGAAAAGAAGGGGCAGGAGAGCAGTCAAACGCTGGAAGAACTGCTGCCGGACAGTCTGAAGGGCCTTTTGGACCGGACGGGACTCTTAGATCCGCTGCGGGGGACGCTGGAGCGCCGTGCAGAGGACAGCGTTGCCGCCACGGCCAAGGCCATTGCGGCGGCTGTGGCCCGGGAGCTGGTGGAGACCTTTGCCTTTGCCATTTTGTACATCCTGATTTTTGTGGCGCTGGTGCTCCTGCTGCGGCTGGCGGCGCTGGCCATCAATCTGGTCCTGCGCCTGCCGGTGCTCTCCGGGGTCAACACGCTGGGCGGCGCTTTGCTGGGCTTGTTAGAGGGCATGATGGTGGTGTGGCTGCTGATCTGGCTGGCCCCCCGCCTTGGCATCGCCCTTCCCGCGGAGAACACCTATCTGCTTCACTTTTTCATGACGGTCGGACCAATGGGCCTGCTGTCATCCCTATCATAATTTCCCTTTGGAGCGCCGCGCGCTCCGTGGGGTACGGAGGTAACTATGCAGCCAACACTTTGTTCCAGATGTAAGAAGAATATTGCCACGGTGTTCATCACCCGGATGGAAGGGGACAAGACCATCAATGAGGGCCTGTGCCTGAAGTGCGCCAAGAGCCTGGGACTGCCGCAGGTGAACGAGATGATGCAGCGCATGGGCATCACGGATGAAGACCTGGATAATTTGAATAATGAAATGATGCAGGCGATGGACTCCATCGAGAATGTGGAGGATCTGCCCGGCGGAGAGGATGACGAGGAAGCCGGCAAGACCGCTACCTTCCCGTTTCTGAACCGCCTGTTCAACAACAGCGGCGAGCCTGCTCCCAAGGAGGAGACGCCTGCGGAGGACGGCAGCCGCCGGGAGAAAAAAGAGGGGAAGCCCAACGGAAAACGTAAATTTTTGGAGGGCTACTGCATCTCCCTGAACCGCAAGGCCAAGGAGGGCAAGCTGGACCCGGTGATCGGCCGTGCAGAGGAGATCGAGCGGGTCATTCAGATCCTGAACCGCCGCCAGAAGAACAACCCCTGTCTCATCGGTGAGCCCGGCGTGGGCAAGACCGCCATCGCGGAGGGCCTTGCCCAGCGGATCGTTGCGGGGGATGTGCCCTTCAAGCTGCGGGATAAAGAGGTCTATCTCCTCGACCTGACGGCGCTGGTGGCCGGGACTCAGTTCCGGGGCCAGTTTGAGCAGCGGATGAAGGGCCTCATCGACGAGGTCAAAAAGCTGGGTAACATCATCCTGATGATCGACGAGATCCACAACATCGTGGGTGCAGGAGATGCCGAGGGCAGCATGAACGCTGCCAACATCCTGAAGCCCGCTCTTTCCCGGGGCGAGATCCAGGTCATCGGCGCCACCACCTTTAATGAATACCGCAAGTCCATCGAGAAGGACAGCGCCTTGGAGCGCCGGTTCCAGCCGGTGACGGTGAACGAGCCTTCCATCGAGGACTCCATCAAGATCCTCAAGGGTCTGGCCCCCAACTACGAGGCGTATCACGGCGTCAAGATCTCCGACGGTATCCTGCGTCAGGCGGTGCTGCTGAGCGAGCGGTATATCACCGACCGCTTCCTGCCGGATAAGGCCATCGACCTGATCGATGAGGCCTGCTCCGACCTGAACCTGAAGGACCCGGACATCTCCCGGCGGATGCAGCTTCAGCGGGAGATCGATGACTTTGAAAAGGAACGGGCCATGCTGGAGGAGCAGGGGGCGCAGGAGGGCGCAGAGCCGGATTACGAGCAGATCGCCACGCTGAAAAGCAAGATCCTCCAGCGTCAGACGGAGCTGAACACCCTGCTTTTGAAGGGCGATCCCCAGCTGACCATGGAGAATATTGCCCACGTTATCGAGCTGTGGACCAAGATCCCGGCCTCCAAGATCCGGGAGGAGGAATTCCAGCGGCTCAGCCAGCTGGAGGAGCGGCTCAAGAGTCACATCGTCGGACAGGACGAGGCCATCGCGGCGGTGTCCGCCGCCGTGCGGCGGAACCGGGTGGGAATCTCCCCCAAGCACAAGCCCGTCAGCTTCATTTTCGTCGGCTCCACCGGCGTGGGCAAGACGGAGCTGGTGAAGCAGCTGGCAGTAGACCTCTTCAACACCCCGGACGCGCTGATCCGTCTGGATATGTCGGAATTTATGGAAAAGCACTCCGTTTCCCGGATCGTAGGCTCCCCGCCGGGCTATGTGGGCTATGACGAGGCGGGCCAGCTGACGGAGAAGATCCGCCGGAAGCCCTACGCCGTCATTTTGTTCGACGAGATCGAAAAGGCCCATCCCGACGTGCTGAACGTGCTGTTGCAAATTCTGGATGACGGCGAGATCACCGATTCCCACGGCCGCCGGGTCAACTTTGAAAATACCATCATTGTCATGACCTCCAACGCCGGCAGCGGCAATCAGGACGGCGGCACCGTGGGCTTTGACCGCAGTCAGACCCAGCAGGACGCCGACAAGGCCATGAAGGCGCTGCAGCAGTTCCTGCGGCCGGAGTTTATCAACCGCGTGGATGCCGTCATTACCTTCAACCGCCTGTCCAAGGAGAACTTCAAGGAGATCGCCAAGATCATGCTGGGCGAGCTGGTCACCTCCTTGGGCGACAAGGGCATCACCTTTACCTATGATGACAGCTTGGTAGAGTTTCTGGTGGAAAAGTCCTTCTCCCGGACCTACGGCGCCCGGAACCTGCGGCGCACCATCCAGAAGGAGCTGGAGGACCCCATGGCCACCAAGATCATCGACAGCTACGAGCATCCGGTATCCCGGATCCACGCTGCCGCGGAGAACGAAGCTATCCGTCTGGACGCGCTGTAAGAAAGGGGAGAGGTACGGTGAAGCTGTTTCGGAAGAATATCGATCCCCGCTGCGCCTACTGCCAGCGCGGGCAGCAGATCAGCGAAACGGACGTCATGTGCGTGAAGCATGGCATCGTTCCGGTGGAGCACCATTGCAGAGGGTTTCACTACGATCCTTTGAAGCGGGTACCGCCCCGTCCGGCTTCTCTGGACACCGCCAAGCTGAAAGAGGAAGATTTTTCCCTGTGAATTTCAAACAGGCACCCGCAAGGGTGCCTGTTTTGGCAAAAGGAGGAGACTATGGAGATCAAGCGTGTATGCGCCCTGTATTTCAGCGCCACGGGAAATACGGAAAAAACCGTTGCCGCCTTTGCGGAGACGCTGGCGGAGCAGTTGGGCGTCCCATGGGAGCGGCTGCCATTCACCAAGCCTGCGGAACGGGAACAGGACTATGTGTTTGCCGACACGGATCTGGTGGTGGTGGGTACGCCCACCTACGCGGGAAAGCTTCCTAACAAGATCCTGCCGGACCTCAAGGCCTGCCTTCATGGTAACGGTGCGCTGGCGGCGGCCATTGTGACCTTCGGAAACCGGTCCTATGACAACGCTTTGGCGGAGCTGTGCGCGGTTCTGGAGGGTGACGGATTCCATACGGTGGCCGGGGGCGCCTTTGTGGGCCGTCACGCCTTTACGGACAAACTGGCGGAGGACCGGCCTGACTGGGATGATCGGAAGGAATTGAAAAATTTTGCGACTGCAACCGCCGACAAGGTAAAAAACTTGACAGAAAATCCCGCACCTGTCACCGTTCCCGGAGACCCGGAGGCCCCGTATTACATCCCCAAGGGCGTCGACGGAGAGCCTGCCAAGTTCCTGAAGGCCAAGCCCTGGACCGACCCGGCCAAGTGTACCAACTGCGGCACCTGCGCCCGGCTGTGCCCCATGGGGGCCATTGACCCCAGCGATGTATGCAGCGTTCCCGGCACCTGCATCAAGTGCCAGGCCTGCGTCCGGAAATGCACCAGGCACGCCAAATACTTTGATGACGCTGCCTTTTTGTCCCATGTGGCCATGCTGGAACATCATTTCACGGAGCCGAAAAAGAACGAGGCGTTCCTGTAAGGAAAGTCCATCGGAATATAGCGAAACAGCGTCCCGTCACGGGACGCTGTTCCTTTTTTGCGGAAAAACGGACCGGTCAAGCCGCTGCCGCATAGCTTGGGAATGAAATCAAATGGGGAGGGGCGGCTATGGCACAGATCACCAATTTCTTCTTAGGGGCCAACAGCGGCAGCGGCTTTCAGAATTTATTTTCCGAGATCATGGACCCGGAAACGGCCTTTGACATCATGATCCTCAAGGGCGGGCCGGGGGTGGGGAAGAACACCTTCATGCGGGAGATCGGCAGGACCATGGAGCAGGCGGGAGCGGACGTGGAGTATCTCTGGTGCTCAGGGGACCCGGATTCTCTGGACGGCGTGGTGATCCCGGCACTGCGGTGCGCCGTCTGCGATGGGACATCGCCCCACGCCGTAGAGCCGAAGTACCCGGCGGCTGTGGATCGCTATGTGGATCTGGGGCGGTTTTACGACCTGCCTGCCGCCAAGGCACAGGCCGGGGAGGTGAAGCGCCATACCCATGACTATCAGGACGCCTATGGCCGGGCCTACCGCTGTCTGAAGGCGGCCCGACAGGTGGAGTTGGATACGGTTGCCGAGGTCAGCCGCAACTTTGACCGCCAGCGGGCGGCCCGGCGGTTCTCCGGGATCATGGCCCGGGAGCTGCGGGGCCGGGGGAGCGGCACGGGAAGGATCACCCGCCGCTTTTTGGGGAGCCTGACCTACCGGGGGCCGGTCTGGCGGTTTGACAGCGTGGAGGCCCTGTGCCCCAAGGTCTATGAGCTGGAGGACAGCTATGAGCAGGCGGGGCCGCTGCTGGCGGCGCTGTGCGAGGAAGCCGCTCGCCGGGACTATGACGTGACCGCCTGTCCATCCACAGAGGAGCCGGGGCGGCTGGAACACCTGCTGATCCCGGAGCTGGGCGTGGCCTTCGTCACCTCCAAGCCAGGGATGGTGTATCCGGGAAAGCCCTACCGCCGGGTGCGGCTGGACGCCCTGAGCCACCCGGAGAACAAGGCCCGTCTGCGGTTTCGCGCCCGGATGACTGGGGTACTCCGGGAGGAGGCGATCGCCGCACTACAAGAGGCCAAGGCAGCCCACGATCTGCTGGAGGGCGTCTACAACCCCTATGTGGATTTTGAGGGCGTCCGGGCGCAGGCTGCGCTGGAGGCGGGGCGCTTACTGAGTTGGATGAAGTGAAAAAACCGTGCTGTTTTATAAACAGCACGGTTTTTTACTTAGTATTGTTCGGTTTTCAGTTCAGGAAGTCCTTCAGCTTCTTACTGCGGGAGGGATGGCGCGTCGTCGGGGCATGCTGCGTATCACTCGTTTTCACCTGCGGTGAAAATTCATTCGCTTCGCTGCCCCTCCTCTTCCCACGCAACCCGTTTCACTGGGCTTGCGCGGGAGCCCTAAAGCTGCGCCAACGGTATCGGCAGCCCAGCGGGACTGTTAGTTCAGGAAGTCCTTCAGCTTTTTGCTGCGGGAGGGATGGCGCAGCTTTCTCAGGGCCTTGGCCTCGATCTGGCGGATACGCTCGCGGGTCACGTTGAACTCCTTGCCCACTTCCTCCAGCGTCCGGGTGCGGCCGTCCTCAATGCCAAAGCGCAGCTTCAGCACCTTTTCCTCACGGGGAGTCAGAGTGGACAGCACATCCATCAGCTGCTCCTTCAGCAGGGTGAAGGACGCGGCCTCGCTGGGCTCGCTGGCACCCTCGTCGGGGATGAAGTCGCCCAAGTGAGAATCCTCCTCCTCGCCGATGGGGGTTTCCAGAGACACAGGCTCCTGAGCGATCTTCAAAATCTCCCGGACCTTGTCCACGGGCATATTCATCTCCTCACTGATCTCCTCGGGGCTGGGGTCGTGGCCCAGCTCCTGGAGCAGCTGGCGGGAGACGCGGATGACCTTGTTGATGGTCTCCACCATGTGGACGGGGATGCGGATGGTGCGGGCCTGATCGGCGATGGCGCGGGTGATGGCCTGCCGGATCCACCAGGTGGCATAGGTGGAGAATTTATAGCCCTTGGTGTAGTCGAACTTCTCCACGGCCTTGATAAGACCCAGATTACCCTCCTGGATCAGGTCGAGGAACAGCATACCGCGGCCCACATAGCGCTTGGCAATGGATACCACCAGACGCAGGTTGGCCTCGGCCAGCTGCTGCTTGGCCCGCTCACCGGCCTTGATCTGCTTTTTCAGCTGGGCCAGCTCCTCGTCGGGGATGGCCTCGCCGTTCTCTGCCGCTTCGTCCATGCGGGCCTGCGCCTCGCGCCCGGCGGTCATGGCCGTGGCCAGCTCCACCTCCTGATCGGCGGTGAGCAGCGGCACCTTGCCGATCTCCTTCAGGTACATGCGGACGGGGTCATCGATGTTGAAGCTGTCCACCAGCGAATTGGGGTCGACCAGCTCCTCCTCCTCGATCTCGGCGATCTCCTCCATGGCGGGCTCGCCGTCCTCGTCAGGCAGATCGGCCAGGAAATCCTCGGTGCCCACCTCGATGCCCAGCGTCTCCAGCGAGTCGTAGATGGAGTCCATCTGATCGCCGTCCAGATCCATCTCGTCCAGCACCTCGGACAGCTCGCCGGCGTCCAGACGGCCCTTTTTCTTGCCCTTGACGAACAGCTCCTTCAGCTTTTCGTTGGTGGTCAGCAGCGCGGCGGCGGGCAGGGTGGCGATGGTCTTGTCATCCAGCTTGCCCTTGGAACCCACGGGGTGCTTATCGTCGGCCTTTTCGGCCTTATCGGCGGCCTTTACCGCCTTTTCAGGCTTGGCGTCCTTTTCGGGCTTGTCCTCAGCCAGCAGGGCGTCGGCCATCTCCTCCAGCTTCTGGGCGGTGTACTTCTCGTCAGTCATGTTCGCTTTCCTCCGTAACCTTTCTTGTCTTTATAGGTATCGCGGGCGGCAGCCAGCGCGTCCATGGCGCTGCGGCCGCTGCGTTTTGCACATTCCTCGCGGATGATGCGGATATAGTCTGCCAGCGCCTGGGGAGCGTTGGCGGCGGACTCCGGCTTCTGCAGGAGCGTGGTCAGATGGCTCATCTCCTCCGGCGTCAGCGCGGCGGACAGCGCCGCCATGCTGCTGCCGCCCCGGCAGCGCCACAGCTCGCTGTAAATACGGCCCAGCAGGGGCGAGGAGAACTCCTCCTCCCGCAAGGGCGGCTGGTCGGGAAACAGGCTGTCATCCTGCATCAGCAGACGGATGACGCCCTCCTCGGCCATGGCGCTGCGCAGATCGTCGTAGCGGATGGCCCGCTCCGTGGGCTGGAGACTGCGGCTCAGGTTCAGCTCCTGCCGTTCCTGTATTTTCCGGTCGCGGGCGGTGCGGCGCCGGAAGGCGCGCTGCACCTCCAGCTTCATGGCCTCCGGCGACAGACCCGCCGTCTGGGCGGCACGGTTGGTGTATACGTCCCGCTCCACGGCGTTTTCGAGCTTACATAATTCCTCCGCCATCTCCCCGGCGTAGCCGATGCGTCCCTCGTCGGAGGAAAGGTCGTACCGGGCGGCGATCTGGGTCATGCGGAA
>ERZ1106943.3230-NODE-3230-length-12753-cov-3.505355_pt1 | contig 12753 bp, 4 predicted proteins | sample MGYA00403671_ERZ1106943 | MGnify/ENA primary metagenome ERZ1106943 (study PRJEB35170, sample SAMEA104062427) | human gut metagenome | biome: human gut; feature: human-associated habitat; material: faeces | place: Denmark | collected 2012-06-14 ...
CAGCTATGAAATATCTTTTTTTACTCTTAATATGTGTTTATTGCTGTCTATTCGGCTATGCTCGCCCTGTCATCGTGTATGATGATGATAACTTATCGTGTAATCGTATTATTTCTTTGGAGCAGGATGCATATGGTTTTATATGGATTGCAACAGAAGACGGATTAAACAAGTTTGATGGCTATACATTTACCAACTATTTTCATGATGAAAGTGATTCTACCTCTATAGCGTGTAACTATATCAATAAGGTTTATTCGGACTCTCATCAAAGACTGTGGGTGGCAAGTAATAAAGGTATCCAGTATTATTTACCCCAACAAAATGCTTTTAGAACCATTAAATTACCTGTTAATTCCAATCCTAATGTTACAGCTATAACAGAATTGCATAATGGTGATATTTGGATTGCCGCTTCCGGTTCTGGTTTGTATTCTATTAATTCCCATACAGACCAAGCTGAACAGTTGACTTGGATAGGAGAACATTGTGATTATTTGTATGTAAATTGTATTTATGAAGATACAAAACATTATGTTTGGATTAGTTATCTTGGCAATCAGCTGGCTCGTATTTCTCTTGAGAGAAAAGAAATTGTTACTTATACACTACCACAGACTCCTTTCCCGAAAGTATATGGTATGAAAGAAGATGCTCAGGGTAATTTGTATTTTATTACTTACAATGATGTTTTGATGAAAACTCCTGAAAAAGAGAGCTTTCAGTCTGTACGTACTGCTGACAATCGAAACGTTGTTGCACGCGGCATCACCCAGACCAGTGATGGCAAACTGTGGGTAAATACAGTAAACAACGGGTTAATGTTTATTGATACAAAACAGAAACAATTATATCCTGAACGCGTATCCGGAAATACATTTGATGAGTTAACGTACGGAGAAATTGTGTGTTTTTTGGAGGATACAGATGGTAATAAATGGTTGGCTTACCGTCGAAAAGGTTTAGTAATGGTACCTAATGAAGGAAAACTTTTTGAGTCTTTAAGTCTTACCGTATCACCAACTCAAGGGTCTCCGACTATGATTTATCAAAGTTGTGACAATCATTTATGGGTAGGAAACTGGGACGGTTCGCTTCAACAACTGGACAGAGGAGGAAAACGATTGAAGCAGTACAAACTTTCGCATTATCCTCGGACTGTTTATGAAAAAGAAGGAACTCTTTGGATAGGAAGTAACGATGGCGGAATTTATCAGCTGAATTTGCATACGGATAAACTTTATCAGACCTCTTTATTCGCTAATAAAAGTGTCAACAGGATTATTGAAGGGCGTGATCATATGCTTTATCTATCTTGTCCGGGTAATGGATTGGGCGTTTATAACCCAACTAATGGAGAGAGTACACTAATATCTTACCAGACTCCTATGGAAAATCAAGTAACATTAGGAAATGATTGGATTAATGATTTGCTGTGCGATAAAGATAGTCTTATTTGGATTGCTCATTTCCTGGGAGTAAGATGCTATGATACTTCTAAAAATATATTTTTAGATCTTCCTATTAACCATGATTTGAAAAACTATGTATGCTATGAACTTTTGGAAGATAACGACGGACGGCTATGGATTGGTACTAATAATGGTATTTATATTTATGATAAGCAAAAGCAAACTCTTCAGCACATAGGGAAAAAGGAGGGTATGCCTAGTAATGTTGTTTGTGGATTAGAAAAAGATACGCAAGGAAATATTTGGTGCAGTACTTACAAAGGTATATGTCGTATTGAGCAGGAGAGTCACCGGGTAACAACTTATTATTCCGGAAATGGATTGAGAGATAAAGAATATATAATTGGCATGTCTTTACAAGATAATAATGGATACATTTATTTTGGTGGTCCTAGTGATATTATCCGTTTTATACCTGACAGTATTCAATTTGGTAAGCCGTTACATATTCCGGTTCTAACCAATTTATATGTAGATAATGTTTTGGTAAATGCTTCAAAGTCAGCTTTGTGTAAAAAGAAGCTGGCAGATACTTTGTCTGTCTATACAAATGAATTATATTTTGATCCTAAAAGTAATACTTATTCTTTTGAGTTTTCTACATTCAATTTTCATAATCGAAAGAATACTTATTTTAAGTATCGTTTAAGGGAATTGGATGGCAACTGGAGTCATACATTACTTGGAGAGAACCGGATTACCTATAATTATTTACCACCGGGACAGTACACTCTTGAGGTACAAGCCTGCGAAAATAATATCTCGTCTCCTATACGTAATATATCCATTTATATCGCCTCACCTTGGTATCTTACTTCGTGGGCACTGGTTATTTATTTTGTTGGAGCAGTTATGTTGATTCTAGGTTCTATAAACCTATATATTCGTCAGCAAAACCATAAAAGAAGAGATGAAATAAATGAAGAGAAAATACGCTTTTTCATTAATATAGCTCATGAGATACGTTCTCCATTGACATTGATTATAAATCCGTTGAATGAGCTACTCAAAAAAAGTACGGATTCTGGTATGTTAAAAATATTGAGAATGATGGAACATAATACTAATCGTATTATGAGTCTTATAAATCAGCTTCTTGATATTCGGCGTATTGATCAGGGACAAATGAAGATAAAATGTAGGGAGACTGATTTAATTAGTTTCATTGATGATATTTATGAGATATTCAGCTATCAAGCAATTAAGCGGAATATAAATTTTACTTTCAACCATACTTCCGAGAAACTCTTTGTTTGGATTGATGTGAAAAACTTTGATAAGATAATAATCAATTTGTTATCAAATGCATTTAAATACACTCCTGATGGTGGGGAAATAGAAATAGTACTTACTGCAAAAGAAGAGCTGAAAACAAATTCTCCATTGAGGAAATATGCTGAAATTTGTGTACGGGATACCGGTAAAGGTCTTGATAAAAAAGAGATGGAAAAAGTTTTCGAACGTTTTTATCAATCGCCTTCCGATCCAAATCGTAGCTTGGGTTTCGGCATAGGATTGAATTTGGCTAAAATGTTAGTTGAGCTTCATCATGGTACTATCAAGGCGGATAATCGCTCAGATAAACAGGGAAGTTGTTTCACAATACAAATTCCGCTTGGAAATGACTTCTTATCTGCAGAAGAACGAGAAGTAGAAGTTGTGGAAACATCTCCTATTCACAATATTCCTATGGAAGAATGGGTTGTAGATGCAGAAAGTGCTGCATCTAACAAGAAAAGCAAGTATCGAATTTTACTTGTTGATGATGATAGGGCTCTGTGTGAGTATTTACAGGACAAATTAGGAGATATCTATAGGATTACTACTTGTCACAATGGACAGGAAGCATTACAAGTAGCGATGAGTCAAACATTCGATTTGGTTATTTCAGATATTGTTATGCCGATAATGGATGGATTCGAACTGTTACATCGGATTAAACGAACACCACAAATAGGATATTTGCCCGTTATTTTATTGACATCGCAAACAGAGTTGGAAAATAGGATTAAGGGGTATAAAGAAAAAGCTGATGCCTTCCTATCTAAACCTTTTAATATTGATGAGCTAATGATGCTCTGTGCTAATTTGATTGAGAATCGCATCCTTATAAAAAGTCGGTATAATATTTTGGAGAAAGATATAAAATCAATTAATATAAAAGCTAATGATGAACTTTTTCTTGAGCGTCTTATAAAGGTCATCAATGAAAACCTGTCAAATGTTGATTTTACTGTTGAAAATTTAGCAGATGAAGTAGGTATAAGTAGAGTGCAACTTCATCGTAAATTAAAAGATTTGATAGGTGTATCTACAAGTGAATTCATTCGTAATTTACGATTGCAACAGGCAACTATCTTACTCAAGGATAACAAAGTTAATATTTCTCAGATAGCCTATGCTGTTGGATTTTCAAATCCGATTTTGTTTTCTTCTACTTTCAAGAAAACGTATGGATGTACCCCTAGGGAGTATAGGGAGAGGAATATGTAACAAAATAATATATAGAATGTAACGCCTATGTTACAAATGACCGAATAGTATGTAACAATAAACTAGAGCATTTCATAACCATATTACTATGTTTGCAGCGTGTAAATTTTAAATTTAATATGTTATGAAAAATGCTTTTAATTTTAGGCCATGGATGGTTTTGGCTGTCTTGTTGACGTATTCATTGGGGACGTGGGCTCAATCTATTACGTTAAAAGGAATCGTGAAAGATGACTTTGGTGAAAGTGTTATTGGTGCTAGCGTTTTGCAAAAAGGTACCACGAATGGTACGGTAACTGATTTGGATGGTAATTTTACTTTGACTGTTCCTAATAAAAATGCGGTGCTGGTTATTTCATTCATAGGCTATCTTACGCAAGAAATAACTGTAGGAAATCAAACTCATTTCAATGTTCTCTTAAAAGAAGACGCACAAAATCTGGATGAGGTGATTGTTATTGGTTATGGTACGGCAAAGAAAAGTGACTTGACGGGAGCCGTAACTCGTGCAGATATGGGTGCGTTGGAAAAATCACCTAATGTAAATGTTTTACAAGGCTTAAAAGGGGTTGTTCCAGGTCTGAATATTGGTATTGCAACCAAAGCGGGAGACTCACCTACTGTTTCTATTCGTGGTCGTAACTCTATTTCTGGTTCTACTGAGCCATTAGTAGTATTGGATGGAGTTATTTATCGTGGTAATATTTCTGATATTAACCCAAGTGATATTGCATCTATTGATGTGTTAAAGGACGCCAGTAGTACAGCTATTTATGGTTCACAAGCAGCAAACGGTGTGTTAATGATTACTACTAAAACGGTTAAAAGTGTTTCTAAGCCGATTTTGGAATATAGTGGTTCATTTACTTTGCAAGGTTTGATTAACAATGATATGAAACGTCTTGACAGAGATGGTTTCGCTACTCAGGTTGCTGATATTAAGTTGGCTGAGAGTCGTATGGGAACTGATATGTTACAACGTAATCCGGATTTCAACCCCGCTACTTATTTTAAAGATGGAGAAGTGATAACTGGTTATAATAATGGTGTGAATACCGATTGGTGGGATTTATTGACGGAAGATGTTCCTTATATTCAAAATCACAACATTAGTGTTCGTGGAAAAACAGAAAGGAATAGTTATTTTGTTTCTTTTGGTTTTACTGACCAACAAAACTTAGTTGTTAATGATACCTACAAACGTTATAATGTTCGCATGAACTTGGATAGTAAAATTACAGACTGGTTAAAAGTTGGAACTGCTTCCTATTTTAATATAAGTAACTTCTCTGGTGCGAATACTTCATTTAGTAGTTTGTTTAGCATTCCGGCTTCTGCCACTCCATATGAAGAAGATGGTAAAACATTGAAAGTACAACCTTTGGTAAGTACTGTAAATCCTTTGCTGACAATGAGTAATCCTGATAAGGATATACGCTATAACTTGTCAGGTAATGTATATGCCGATGTTAGTATTCCTTGGGTAAAAGGGTTGAGTTATCGTATCAGCTATGCGAATAACTGGACGATCTATAATTATTATAATTTTAATCCGTATGGCAATACTTTGTTAGGTCAGGCAGAGAAGAAACATACCAATCAAAATGAATGGACGTTGGACAATATCATTACTTACCAAAATACATTTGGAAAACATTCTGTTAATGCCACATTTGTATATGGTGTTGAAAAACGCACTTATGAGAGCACTGATGCTATTGCCAAAACTTTTACAGATAAGACTCTAGGATATAATAATATGGGAATGGGGCAAGCTGACTTGAATACCATTACTTCAAATGCTTGGGAAGAAAGCAGCTTGTATAACATGTTGCGTTTAGTCTATACTTACAATGATCGCTACATTGTAACTGGAACCATTCGTCGTGACGGTTTTTCGGGATTCAGTAGTGGTAATAAGTTTGGTTATTTCCCATCAGTAGCTGCGGCATGGAGACTCTCTGAGGAATCTTTTATTAAAGATAATATCAAATGGATTGATAACTTGAAACTACGTTTGTCTTATGGTACCAGTGGGAATAGAACTAGTGGACGCTATGCAACTATGGCGCAAATGCAAAATAGTTCATCCTATGGTAATGGATATGTGTATGGTGATGGTGCAACAGGTGGCTTGTTGCAACTAATGAAAACTTTGCCGAATCCCGATTTAAAATGGGAGACGACCAAATCGGTCAATTTAGGTCTTGACTTCAGTGTATTGGGGGGACGTTTGTTTGGTAATTACGAGTTTTATGTATCTAAAACCAGTGATTTGTTGTACGATGTTGAAATTCCTCATATGAATGGTATGGTTACTAACAGTATTCCTACTAACATCGGTAAGTTGCGCAATATGGGACATGAATTTAGTATTACTGGTATCCCTATTGTTAACAAAGATTTTCAATGGACCATTACTGCTAACTTCTCATTGAATAAAAATAAAGTAGAAAGTATCTTGGGTATTGATGCGAATAAAGATGGTAGGGAAGATGATTTGGTTGCAAGTAATATCTTTATTGGTGAACCCTTAGATCCGATTTATGATTATAACATCATTGGCATGTGGCAGGTAGAAGATTATAATAAAGGCATAATTCCTGATGGTTTCTTGTATGGTACTTACAAGATTGAAGATGTTAATCATGACAACGCATACACAGCTGAGGATGACCGGAAGATTCTTGGTTACAAAGATCCTTTATATCGTTTCAGTATTCAAAACAATTTTACTTATAAAGATTTTGAGTTGAATATCTTTATCAATTCTGTACAAGGAGGTAAAAATCACTACCTGGGCCAACCTGCTGGGAAATTAGTCATTCCTGATCACCTATTGAGTAACAGTTTCATGAAATTTGATTATTGGACTCCCGAAAATCCAGATGCTCGATATCGCCAATTGGGATTCTATACTAATTCATTAGGTTCAGGATTTTCACCTTATATTTCCCGTAGTTTTGTTCGTTTGCAGGAGTTATCTTTAGCATATAACCTGCCTAAAAAATTCTTGAGCAAGATTCATGTAAATCGTGCGAAAGTGTTTATCAGCGCATCCAACCTCTTTACTATAACAGGTTGGGACGGATGGGATCCTGAAGCTGGACAAGGTATTAGCTATGACTTGGATGGAGGTTATCCAACGATGAAGAGCTATACACTGGGATTGAACTTTGAATTCTAAAAAATTAAATACGTATCACAATGAAAAACTTGAAATATATATTTGCAGCTGTTGCATTATCATGTTTAGGCACAGCTTGTAATGAAAGTAGCTGGTTGAAAGAAACTCCCTACGATTTCTATACGCCTGAAAATTCCTATACTACAACTGACCAGTTCCAAAATGCGTTAAATTACTTGTATGATGAGGTACGAGGGATGCATTGGAAAATGGGTGACCAAAATATGGCTTTAATTTGCAGTGATATTGCTTCCGGTGGAACAGATACTTCCCCTGTTGCTAAATTTAATGACTTTAAAACGTTTCTTACTCCCTATACTTATGTAGCCAGTTCATATTGGGATAGAGCTTATTCAGCCATAGCTAATGCAAATGTTATTATCAGCCGTATTGATATGGAAAATGAGGTAGGTGAGGATAACAAAAAAGTAATTAAAGGACAAGCACTCTTTTTCCGCGCTTATTTTTATAATTTCTTAGCAAATTTATATGGCGGTGTTCCATTGATATTAGAAGAAGCTACCGAACCTCGAAAGGATTATGTACGGGCAACGCGTGAAGCTACTTATGACCAGGCACGTCAGGATTTGGAAGATGCCATCAAAATGCTGAATGATATTACAAAGGCTAAAGATGGTGAAGTAAATATTCAGGCTGCTCAACATTTGTTGGCAGAAGTTTATATTTCTCTTGGAGATTATTCCGAAGCCATTGCTGCAGCTACTGCTGTTATTACTCACCCCAGTATGGGATTGATGAAAACACGTTTCGGTTCAAGAAAAGACGAAACCGGTGATCCTTATTGGGACTTATTCCAATTGAATAACCAAAACCGTTCAAGTGGTAATACTGAAACAATTTGGGCTTTACAGTATGAATATAAGAACTCCGGTTCTTCCTATAGTAATGAAATGCCGCGTTGGTTACTGCCTTATTATGAAGGCTTGAATGTGCGAGATAAAGAAGATACAAAGAATGTAAAAGCCTTTACACTCAACACGATGGAAAAAGGTGGTAGAGGTATCGGTACTATTCGTCCTACTAATCACTTCCTCAACGAAATTTGGGAATCAGGAGATATCCGTAATTCTGAATTGATGATTATACGCGATTTCCAAGTTGACAATCCGGAAGCGAAAGATTTCAAAAAATGGATCATGGCTGATGGGTTATATGATAAGTTTAATAAGGAACAGCAAACTCGTCAGTTCTATCCGTTTATTATGAAATTCAGTCAGGTCGGTACTTTAGAGGAAGATAATTATCAGAAAAATGCTGATGGTACATATAAACTTACAGCTTTGGGTGAGCATGGCGTGGTTTACGCATGGGGAAGTCTAAGTGCTAATACTTCTATGAAAGACGAATACATGTATCGTTTGGCCGGTACTTATCTTCTTAGAGCAGAAGCCTATTTGGCCAATAATGAACCGGATAAGGCTATGGCAGATCTGAATGAACTTAGAGATCGTGCTCGAACTCGCCAGCTTACTAGTTCAAGTGAAGTAACACTCGATTTCATTCTGGACGAGCAAATGCGTGAGTTATATTTCGAAGATTTTCGTGTGCCTACCTTATGCCGTTTAGGTAAAATGGTGGAGCGCTCTAGAAAATATAATCCGTTTGGTGCAAATGTTGGTGATCACCAGAATTTATTCCCTATTCCGTATAGCGAAATAGAAAAGAATATATTTAATAAAATAGAACAAAATCCGGATTATGAGAAATTCTAGGAGTTTATGAACTCTTCAGAATCTATCTCAGTGCTTCATAAGAAGTAGGCTGATATTTATCTATTTTATAAATACCAACTTAAAAAACACATTATAGCAAATATTGTTATGAGGAGATTATTACTATTATGTTATTTGGTTACGGCGGGAGTTGTCGGGATATTCGCTCAAGGAGAAAACCGATTAAAGGATAACTTTGACTTCGATTGGAAATTTTCATTAAATGATGATCGCCAGTATGCTGATCCTGTGTATAATGACCAATCGTGGGAAGATATCCAACTACCGCATGACTGGAGTATTAAATTGAATTTTGACCATTCGATTAGTGGATCGGCAGCTCATTTGCCTGGTGGCATCGGTTGGTATCGCAAAGCGTTTATTGTACCGGCTTCCTATAAAAATAAGTCCGTATCTGTTTTATTTGATGGCATTTTTCATCAGAGTGATGTTTATATTAACGGTAAACATTTAGGTTTTCGGCCGTATGGATTTTGTAGTATTGAATATGATCTGACTCCATATCTGAAGTATGGGGAAAAGAATATAATTTCTGTACGTGTTGACCGTTCGGGAAAAGATAACATCGCTCGCTGGTATACGGGATCTGGAATTTATCGTCATGCTTGGCTGATTGTAACCAACCCTATGCATGTAATTAACAATGGTACTTATGTTACTACGCCAGAGATAGATGCCCAAAGAGCATGCGTGGCTGTTGTGACAAGCCTTACCAACACTTCTCACCAAGAAGAAACTGCTACACTTATGCAGTATATTCTGGATAAAGAAGGAAAAGTTGTAGCCAAAAGTGATAACCGAAAAGTTACGGTTCAGCCCAAAGATACGGTTGATGTAACTCAACAACTGAATTTGGAAAATCCTGTGCTATGGTCGATTGATACTCCGTCGATGTATACCATGAAAACCATAGTGAAGATTGGGCGAAAAACCGTTGATGACTATCGTACTCCATTTGGTGTGCGCACTATAGAGTTTACAGCTGATCGTGGATTTTTCTTAAATGGTCAGCAAGTCAAACTTAAAGGCTTGTGTTTGCATCAGGATGCCGGTGCATTAGGGACAGCTGTACCCGACCGGAGTAGTGAACGCCGTTTGGAGATCTTGAAGGAATACGGGTGTAATGCCATCCGCTGTGCGCACAATCAACCCTCTCCTGAGTTTTTGGATATGTGTGACCGTATGGGATTTATCGTAATTGATGAGGCATTTGATAAATGGAAATCCGGTTATTATGCCAAATATTTTGACGAATGGTGGCAAAAAGATATGGAGGATATGTTGTTGCGTGACCGTAATCATCCGTCGGTTGTTTTGTGGAGTATCGGAAACGAGCTGCAGGAAGCGTGGGAAAGCTCTGATGAAGGAGTGGAACGTGCAAAAATGCTGCAGGATTTTGTTCACCAAAAAGAACCGAGTCGTATGGCAATTCTCTCTGCACAAAACAACCATCAGGAAAAGTTTTCCGGTGTAACGGACGTTATCGGATATAACTATTTGGAGGCACGTATGTTAAGTGATCACAAGAAATTCCCCGAACGCCGTTTTATGATAACCGAAGAGCTTCCTTATTATAGTGGTGAAGAAGGAAACATTCGTAGTTATACTCCGTATAATCCATGGAACATCATTGCTGAGAATGAATTTGTAGCCGGTGGATTTATTTGGTCGGGGGTAGATTACTTAGGTGAGGCAGCTAGTCGGGAAAGCCATGGATGGCCCAACGGGCTGTTTGATATCTGTATGTTTGAGAAACCTCGCGCTGCCTATCATCGCGCGATGTGGAACAATAAACCATTGGTGAGCATAGCTTTTCTTGATCCCTCTCTTGATATCGACCATGGAAGGGATTTGTGGCAGTGGCCTAAGATGGCTTCACACTGGAACTTGCCGAGAACGTATTTCGGACAAGTTATTCAGGTGTGCACTATCACAAATTGTGAAGAAGTAGAGATGTTTATGAATGGTAAATCGATGGGCAAACAAAAAACAGCTGACTTTACGAATAATACTATTATATGGAATATTCCTTATCGTCCGGGAACTTTGGAAGCAAAGGGATATAATGATGGGAAAGAAGTAGCAGCTTATCAGCTTGCCACATCAAAAGATACGGATTCTTTAACTTTGACGCCCGACCGGACAATGATTAAAGCAGACGGACAAGATTTGTCGCACATTGCTATTCAGTTGTACGATGAGGATGGGAAACCTGTACAGACGGATGATAAAGAGTTGACTGTAACGGTGGAAGGTGATGGCCGTTTCTTGGGCATTGATAATGGAGATTTAAGACGTAAAAATTCATTTAGCGGGAACAGGTTGAAAACCTATTTCGGCAAGGCGCTGGTTGTTGTACAATCCTTGCGTAAGGCGGGCACGATGACAGTTAGTGTGGAGATGGAAGGAAAAGCAACTCCTTATGTAGTTACCATCCAGTCCGTCCGGTAGATGGTAAGTAGTTTGATATTAGTTGAATAACAGAAAAGAGTGTACTGTAATGGTGCACTCTTTTTATGTATAAAATAGTTTCGTTTTAGCGTTTGTTATATTGAAAACAGAAAATGTAACATAGAAAATAATGTTGTAGTTTCAGTATAATAAGATGTATCATATCTGATATATTCTAACTGAAAGATTCCGTAATTTTGAACAATAAAGCTGCAGTTAACTTGGAGAGTTGTTTTAATCTAATATGAATATGAGAAGAATTTATTTTTTTGTTTGCATTATTGTATTGTGTTGTATAAACTCGGCTCAAGCGCATCTCCCTTGCCCGGTGAATGCCAGGGGGGGTATTGCAATGTGATGCCGAAGTGAAATCATCTTATAAGAAAAGTGTGTCTCTTCATTTTGATGTTAATTCCCGGGAAGAATCTTATGCAGCCCGAATGTTGACGAAGTCTTTGCAAGAACGGGGATATGTAATAAATGCGAATAGTGGAGATTATTCAATCAAATTCTTTATTGACAAGAGGGGATATGATGCCGAAGCATTTGCTATTATTCCTGAAGGAAATGTAATCAAAATTATTGGAGGAGATTATAGAGGACTTATTTATGGGGCATTGTCATTGTCGGAAGATTTGAGGAATGAAATTTTGTTGGATAATGCGGTTGCTCGGAGTGAAAAGCCGAAATTGATGTTACGAGCTGTAAAGTACGATCTTCCATGGGATACCTATCTGATCCCGTTCAACATTTTTGTGACACCGGAGTTTTCGGTAGCACATAATGTAGCAATGGATAATCTTGATCATCATTTCTATGTGCGTGGGGAAACGGCACAAATTGTCAAAGACTATACACGCGAATGTGTAACCCAAGTGTTGGAAGAATATCCTGATTTAACGGGGTTTGGATTGACTTTGGGTGAAGGCATGGCAGGTATGACACCACAAGAACATGAAGCTTGAAGGTTTCTCTCCTTACGATTCTCATCCTGAATATAAAGAAGGCATTTATCAGGAAATGAATCGCACATCACGAGGCTCGGTTTAGTCAAAAGATGGAGTGAAACCCTATGCTCATGAACCTTGTCACATTGTTTTTTTGTGACGCAAAATAAAAATGTTATTCTTTTGATACACAAATTGAAATCGAAGCTGTTAATGGAAATCTGTTATTAGGAAAAGTGTTTCAAGGAGAAAGGATAACATAAGATGCAGGGGAAACTATTTATAACAGGCTATAAAACAATACCCTACATGTCCCATTTGAATGCCACCCTTTGGTATATTGAGTACCAAACGTTGGTATTCTAAGTACCAAGCGTTGGTATTTCAAGTACCACTCTTTGGTATTCCAAGTACCAAGCATTGGTATTTTAAATACCCAACTTTGGTAT
>ERZ1106943.3231-NODE-3231-length-12752-cov-2.583917_pt1 | contig 12752 bp, 12 predicted proteins | sample MGYA00403671_ERZ1106943 | MGnify/ENA primary metagenome ERZ1106943 (study PRJEB35170, sample SAMEA104062427) | human gut metagenome | biome: human gut; feature: human-associated habitat; material: faeces | place: Denmark | collected 2012-06-14 ...
AGTTTTCTTAACGAGGCAATTGCGATCATTGAAGAAAACGGCAGTGTGGATGAAACGGAACTTGTTCGTTCAAAGCTCATAAAGGCTTCGTGTAAGCACGCTGTGAAAGGCGGAGATATGCTGGATGAACAGCAGGTGAAGGCGCTTGTTCAATCATATTGCGGCGGCAATGTTCCGCTGACTTGCCCGCACGGCCGACCTGTGATAATCAGCGTAAAAAAATCCGACCTTGAAAAACAGTTTAAAAGGGTATTATGATGAAACAGAGGATTTATATAATTGCAGGCCCAACCGCAAGTGGAAAAACAGCAGCGGCGATAGGTGTTGCAAAGCGAATGAACGCAGAAATCGTCTCTGCGGATTCGATTCAAATTTACCGCGGACTCGATATCGGCTCTGCAAAGCCATCCGTTCAGGAACAATGCGGCGTTCCGCACCACCTGATTGACTGTGTTGACATCGAAGACAGGAGTTTTAATGTTGCAATGTTTCGGGAACATGCCTCCGAAAAAATACGCGAAATCGCCTCTCGAGGAAAAAACGCGCTTGTTATCGGAGGAACAGGCCTTTACATCAATGCTTTGACTTATCCGCTGAACTTCTCATCCGCTGAACCGAATATCGAGCGGCGTGAAGAACTGAGCAAAATGGAGGATGCCGACCCCGGGTGCCTCCACAAAATGCTTAGCGCCATTGATCCCGCAACTGCCCAAAGATTGTATGTTAATGACAGAAAACGCATAATCCGTGCCATTGAAATCTTTGAACAGACAGGGCAGACCGCATCCGCGCACGGCGGAGATTTTTCAAACGCCCGCGGTGAAGAAATTGAATTTGAACCCATAATTGCCGCACTCTGTTTTTCCGACAGGGCGAAGCTCTATGAACGCATTGAGCGCAGAGTTGACCTTATGATTGAAAACGGATTGATTGATGAAGTTAAAGCCGTTGCGGAAAAGGGTTATGACCGAAGTTTGCCTGCACTCCAAGGGCTTGGGTATAAACAGCTTTTGATGTACCTTGACGGCGAATGCAGCTTTGATGAGGCAATTGAGCTTATAAAACGCGACACACGCCGATTTGCAAAAAGGCAGATCAGCTGGTTCAAACGTGATAAGCGTATACACCGTTTCTTTGCGGATAAAGAAACCGCTGATGGGCTTGTACAAAGCCTGTATGAATACTTTATGAACCCGGAGCTGTTTCAGGGAGATGCACCCGAAACAGAACAGGAAGGAGAATAAACCTGAATTATGTACGGAAAAGCATACAGCAACTTATTAATAAGTGAAAACGCTTTCAACACGGTTTGCAGACTTGAAGAAGAGCTTGCTCCCGTTTTTCGGCGGATTGAATCAATTGAATGTGAGAATGAAGCAAAAGTTCTTGCGGCTTTCCATAAGAACCGTGTTGCAGCGCATTATTTTAATCCGACAACCGGTTACGGTTATGATGACATCGGCAGAGATAATCTTGACAAAGTATTTGCGGACGCGTTCGGTGCTGAAAGTGCAATTGTCAGTCCGCAGCTTATTTCCGGAACTCATGCGATTTTTACTGTTCTTTCAGGGCTGCTTCGGCACGGCGATTTACTCCTTGCCGTTTCCGGAAAGCCATATGATACTTTGGTTGATGCGATAGGCGTTTCCGATGCCGAAGACGATGAAGCCGAGGCTGCAAACACCGTCGAATGCTCACTCAAGGAGCGCGGTGTGCGTTATTCACAGATAGATTTAAACGATGACGGGAGTTTTCGGCTTGAAAGCATTATTGAATGTATCGAACGGGAACATCCGAGGGTTGTTTACGTTCAGCGTTCACGCGGATATGCATGGCGGGAAGCTGTTCATCCGCAGGCAATGCAGCCGGTTTTCGATGAAGTGAAACGAATATCTCCGAACTCAATAATCGTTGTTGACAATTGTTACGGTGAATTCACCTGCAATTGTGAACCTTTGGCTGTCGGTGCGGATATCATTGTGGGTTCCCTTATCAAAAACCCGGGCGGCGGACTTGCTCCAACCGGCGGATACTTCGCAGGAAAGAAATCTGCTGTGGACAGAATAGCAAACTCAATGACGGTGCCCGGCATAGGCAGGGAAGCGGGGTCGTATTTCGGAAGTTATCTCCCGTTTTATCAGGGCTTTTTCAGTGCTCCGCATGTTGTTGCGCAAAGCCTCAAGACTTCGGCGCTGTTTGCAAAGGCTTTTGAATATCTGAAACTGCCCACGATGCCTCCGAGTGATGCTGTGCGTTCCGATATCGTGCAGTCGCTGCGTTTTGATACCAAGGAAGAACTCATTGATTTCTGTGCATGTATCCAGGCAGTTGCGCCTGTTGATGGGTATGTTGTGCCCGAGCCGTGGGCAATGCCGGGGTACAGCCACGATGTTATTATGGCGGCGGGCACTTTTGTTCAGGGCGCGTCCATTGAACTTTCCGCCGATGCGCCGATCTGCAAGCCGTATACAGCATACGTTCAGGGTGCATTAAACTATTCTCACGGTCGGCTTGCCGTGATGAGGGTTTTGACTTCTCTGCTTGATAAAAAAGGCTGCGGCACGAATGTGTTAACCGACTGAAACTGAGGTGTAGAATGAAAAAATGTGTTCTTTATGACGGAAAAGTTTGCAATGACTGCGGTGAATGCAATCGCTGCGACCTTGATCCCGGCAAAATTTGCGACAATTGCGGAAAATGCCTCCAAAGAGGCGGCGATGAATTCAACAGCATAATTTATCGTTATCCGGCGGAAGACGAGAATGAGTGCGAGTGCGGATGCGAATGTGATCATCATGAAAACGGTGAAGAATTGAATTCCGCGGATTTTGACGAATTCCTCGATGAACCCATAGAGCTTGGCGTTCCGGATCCTATTCAAATCGACCCTGCGCTTGCCGCCGAATGGGAGCGACGACTCGCAGAATCTTTTCGCGAGGATGCTCGGCGGGAAGCGGCTTCATGTGATGCTCCGAAAGGTCTTTACGCCGTGCGCAAACGCCGCGAACGAAAGTGACGGGGGAGTATTGCTCCGTTCCGCAAATAACTCGAAGTATTTCAAGATACGGCAATGTGCAGCGGGGCTTATCCGTTGTTCATTGCCGTATATTCTTTTGCAAGGTCGGATCGGATGTCAACCGTTATTCAGCATCGTCCGGCTCGTTTCCGTTTTTTGTGTCCGCATCAGCAGTGCCGCTTTTTTTCCCTTTAAGACTGATAACCTCGGCAGCAAAACGCCGTCTGTCCTCTGCCTGAGGAACATAGTGTTTTCGCGTTGTATTGACGTCTTTTTGGCCTAAAACATCCGCAACAAGGTAAATATCTCCGGATTCACGGTACAGCATGGTTCCGTATGTGCTGCGCAGCTTATGCGGGGAGATTCTTTTCAGCGGAGCAGCAAGCGCAGCATATTTTTTCACAAGGTTTTCGATTGCGCGAACCGTCATGCGTTTGTTCTGCATTGAAAGAAACAAAGCCTTTTCATGACCCGGCTGCGCAGTCATGTTTTCTCGACGCAGCATATAGTTCAGCAAAGCCTCTCGAACCTCGCTCCCGAAAACAAGCACATCCTGGTTGCCGCCCTTGCGGACGATTCGCACTTCGTTTGACATAAAGTTTAAATCATCGATATTAATCCCGACAAGTTCACTGATGCGCATTCCCGTACCCAAAAAAAGTGTCACTATCGCAGTGTCACGAACCTGCGTCTGTTTGTGATATTTTTTCTGAGCGGGGGACAGCCCTTCGCCGCTTTCAACAACTGTCAGCAGTGCATCAATTTCATCCGGTTCAAGCTTGACTATCGGCTTTTCATGCACCTTGGGTGTGTCCGCCAAAGCTGCGACGTTGCGCGTTATTCTTCCTTTTTTATAAAGATACTTAAAAAAAGAGCGTACAGAAGAGAGTTTACGCGCCTTGGCTCGTTCACCGTTTGTAATATATTCCTCTTTTTCGTAATCTTCAGAATCGGTTTCCGCAGGATACATAGCAACGTATTCGAGGTAGCGTTCGATGTGATCGATTGAAACGTTTTCAAGAATCGAACAGTCAATATCACGTATGCTCAGTAATCCCGAGCATAAGCTGTCGCTGATCAAAAACTTAAAAAAAAGCTTCAGGTCAAGAGCATATCCGTACCGTGTGAGAACGCTTGTTGACGGTTCGATGCCGCGGAAAAACTCCGCGCAAATCGGCGGCAAATCTTCGAGCAATGCGCGCAGTTTGAGCGTATACACGCGGGTTCTTTCATTTGAATAGTCTTCACTCATATTTTATACTTAAAGTAATATTTACATCGTAACAGCCGAACGTATTGAAACTGAAAAGCGGGGAAAAACACTGTTTCTGTTCTTCCCAACTATTCGCAAAATGCATGTTTTGCGAATAGTTGGGAAGAAACACATTCATAAACAGCTTTAATGGCTTCCGTTTACACTCCCTTGCATTTTAAAACATACGCCAGACTTGTTATGTCAGTTCTGCTTTTTGAGGTTTGCAGCTGCAGTTGTTGCAAGCTTATCGCACCGGTTGTTGTATGGATTATCCGCATGCCCCTTAACTTTGCGCCAATCAAGTTTGTGAACCCGCTGCAATTCCAAAAGTCTTTCCCAAAGTTCTCGGTTTTCAACAGGCTTTCCGGAGGCTGTTTTCCAGCCGTTTTTCAGCCAATTCCATATCCAGCCGTTATTAAACCCGTTGCACAGATATGCGCTGTCCGTATATAACTCGACTTCACACGGTTCCTTAAGCAGTTCGAGTGCTTTAATTGCCGCTGTAAGCTCCATGCGGTTGTTCGTTGTCATTTTTTCGGCTCCGCTTATTTCTTTTTTTGCTTCGCCGTATATAAGCACCGCACCCCAGCCGCCGACTCCCGGATTTCCTGAGCATGCACCGTCAGTATAAATTACAACTCGCTTCATTAAAAACAGTTCCTATGCTGAATTGATTTACACATCATATTTTGATTGCCCGATGTTGAAATTGTACGATGATTCAACTTCAACATTCGGAATATCCGAATCGGCAGCGTCATCCGCGGATGACGAACCCTCATATCGGAATTCATCATTGTATGCATCCTCTTCATCGTATGCTTCGGATTCGTCATGACAATTTGCGGATTGCGGAAGCGGAATAAACACGGGCGCACCGTCCTTAAACTTCCATTCGCCGAAAACACCGCGAAACTCTGCTCCGAGTTCAAGATGCAGCATGGCAATGCCGCAGTCAACCCCGCCGAACCCCCAATTGTTTGAATTGTTGATGAGTTCAATGCTGTCTTCCTTTATATCAAGCTCCCACGGCTGCTTATTGAGAGCCGAAGGCGAAAGCCGTGCGCAGTTGACAGCCTCCTGCTGCCATGCCGGAAGCGCTGAAAACGCTGCGGCATTCAATCCTGTAAGCTGTTCGATGCTTTTCTTCTTTGTGTGTTTAACTTTTCCGTCATAAAAGCCAAATGCGATAATGCAGGCAAGCGTTTAATGTCCACAAATTCACGAACCTTTGACTTTTTATATGACGCGCCGAGCCAGCATGTTGCAATTCCGCGGGCAGTGCATTCAAGAACAAATGCCTCGCCGATATAACCGCCCATGTATTTGCTGCCCTTCTTTGTTATGACTGCCGCAAAACCTTTTGTTCCTGCAACTCTGCCGTAAGCCAAAAAAATGGATTTCAGAACCCCGTCCTTTGAACGCAAAACAAGCCGTGCTTCATCGTTGTTGAGCCCTGCTGCGAATTTTTTCAGTTCAGTGAAAGTTTTTTGATCCACCGTATCTGAAAACTCACGTACGGATGTCCTGTTTTTTATTGATTTATACCAATTTAAAGTCATATCATTCATAATGATGTACACTCCCCCGTTTTCATCAGAATTATTTATTAAATAAAATCTTCTTGAGATACTGACCGGTGTAGCTGCTCTCAACAAGCGCAACCTGCTCCGGTGTTCCGCAAGCTACAACGCTGCCGCCGCGGTCGCCGCCTTCAGGTCCGAGATCAATGATATAATCCGCCGTTTTAATTACGTCGAGATTGTGTTCAATAACAAGGACACTGCTGCCGCTGTCGCAAAGGCGTTCAAGAATGGAAAGCAATCGTTCAACATCAGCAACATGCAATCCTGTCGTCGGCTCATCGAGAATATACAGTGTTCTGCCTGTATCGCGCCGAGCAAGCTCATTCGCAAGCTTGACGCGCTGCGCTTCGCCGCCGGAAAGCGTTGTTGAGGACTGTCCGAGTTTTATATAGCCCAGCCCGACATCAAAAAGCGTCTGCAATTTCTTCGCAATTTTGGGATGCGCCGAAAAGAACTCCAATGCCTGCTCAACCGTCATATCAAGTACGTCCGCAATTGTTTTGCCGCGGTATCGAACTTCCAGAGTTTCACGATTATACCGTTTGCCCTTGCATACCTCGCATGGAACATACACATCGGGCAAAAAATGCATCTCTATCTTTATTATACCATCACCGCGGCAGGATTCGCAACGTCCGCCTTTAACGTTAAAGCTGAATCTACCGTTTGTATATCCGTGCATTTTTGCATCGGGCGTCATTGCGAACACTTCACGGATAAGGTCAAAAACGCCCACATAGGTTGCGGGATTGCTTCGCGGCGTCCTGCCGATAGGCGATTGATCAATATCGATTACCTTATCAAGATACTGAACTCCGCTTATACTGTCAAACTCGCCTGATTTTGTCCGTGCCCGATTGAGCATTCGCAGCAATGTATTTCGAATTATTCCGTTCACAAGGCTTGATTTTCCCGAACCGGAGACGCCGGTTACACATGTGAATACGCCGAGCGGAATTTTCACCGTGATATTTTTAAGATTGTTTTCCCGACATCCCTCAACGCACAGCCAACGTTCATCGGACGGTTTTCGGCGTTCCTCAGGAATTGGAATAAAACGCTTGCCGCTCAGGAACTGCCCGGTTATGGATTCCGGAGCATTCATTATATCCTCAACGCTGCCCTGTGCAACAACATACCCGCCGTGCACGCCGGGACCGGGGCCGATATCGACAATGTAATCCGCACTGCGCATGGTATCTTCGTCATGTTCAACAACAATCAGCGTATTGCCGAGGTCACGGAGTCCTTTCAGCGTTGCAAGCAGGCGGTCATTATCACGCTGATGCAGCCCAATGCTCGGTTCATCCAAAATATAGAGAACGCCGACAAGGCCCGAGCCTATTTGAGTTGCAAGCCGAATGCGCTGTGCCTCTCCTCCGGAAAGGCCTGATGCCGAGCGTGAAAGTGTGAGATATTCCAACCCGACGTTGACAAGAAAGCGCAGTCTGGCCTTCAGCTCCTTGTAAATTCGGGAGGCAATAATCTTTTCTGATTCCGAAAGAACAAGCCCGTCTATAAAAGCAAGAACGTCGGTTATGGACATGCCGCACACGTCAGCAATCGACTTATTCCCAATTGTAACTGCAAGCACTTCGGGCTTAAGTCGCTTTCCTCCGCATGTCGGACAGGTTATTTTGCTCATAAATGCTTCGTAAGCTTCCTTCATGGAATCGGATTGAGTTTCGTGATAACGTCTTTCAAGAGTGGGTATAACGCCTTCGAATTCCGTTTCGAAAAAACCGCCGCCGTAATCTCTTTCGTACTCAACATGAATTCTCTTTCCGCCCGTACCGTAAAGAATAACCTTGCGGATTTCTTCGGGCAGTTCGCGCCACGGCGTATCCGGCGAAAAACCGTATTCGACAGCGAGTGCTTTTAAATACATGCTTGCAATTCCGTTTGCGGAATTCCATCCCATTGCGGCAATCGCACCTTTGTTCAAGGACAGCGAATCATCCGGAACAACAAGCAGCGGATCGATTTTTTCCTGATAACCAAGGCCGGTGCAGTCCGGGCAGGCGCCGAACGGACTGTTGAACGAGAACATTCGCGGTGACATTTCTTCAATGCTGATACCGCACTCATGACAGGCAAAATTCTGAGAAAAAAGCAGCTCCTCCACACCGTCCTCAACGATGATTCCCCCGTTTGCGGCCTTTTTTTCAGCGGAAATATTCTCCTCTGCCGCATCCCTGTCGGGCAGGATATCAACCTTTGCGAGCCCGTCGCCGAGCGCAAATGCTGCTTCCAACGAATCGGTAAGTCTTGAATCAATGCCTTCCTTGATAACAAGACGATCGATAACGACATCGATGCTGTGTTTGAGCTTTTTGTCAAGTTTGGGAACATCATTGATATCGTAAACCGTTCCGTCAATCTTAACGCGCACATAGCCGTCTTTACGTATCTGTTCAAGCAGCTTAACATGTTCGCCTTTTTTTGCACGTATTACAGGCGCAACGATGAGTATCCTTGAACGCAACGGGAGCAGTTTAACTTTATCAACCACCTGGTCTATGCTTTGGCGCGCAATTTCCCTTCCGCATTTAGGGCAATGCGGAACGCCGACACGCGCAAAAAAAAGTCTCAGATAGTCATAAATCTCCGTAACGGTACCGACTGTTGACCTCGGGTTGTTTGATGTGCTTTTCTGGTCAATTGAAACCGCAGGTGAAAGCCCCTCGATGTAGTCAACATCGGGTTTGTCCATTTGGCCCAAAAACTGGCGGGCATATGTCGAAAGGGACTCGACATATCGCCGCTGCCCTTCTGCAAAAATCGTTTCAAACGCAAGTGAAGATTTTCCGGAACCCGAAAGTCCGGTAAAAACAATCAGTTTATCTCTCGGAACAGTTAAATCTATGTTTTTCAGGTTATTCTCCCGTGCGCCTTTTATTGTTATGCAATCTTTCATTTTTATCATATCTCTTTTCTTGCGTGACTCATTCAAAATACGAGTTATTTTCTTGTTCTTCCGCGTGCCTTTTTTCGACTGCCGGGAGTTCCGGGCTTTGCTCCGCGTTTTGTTCCGGGCTTTGGTGCGGAATCCGATGCTCCATCCGACCTGCCCTGCAATCTGTACAGTTCATCGCGAAGCTTTGCGGCAGTTTCAAACTCAAGCTCCATGGCGGCACGCTGCATCTGTTCGGTCAGCAAAGCAATCTTTTCGGCTTTTTCGTCCTCGTTCATTCCCGCAGCAGCATCTTCAACCGCGCCTGATATTTCTATTATGCCGTGAACAGCCTTCTTAATGCTCTTGGGAGTTATTCCGTGTTCAATGTTAAACGCCTGCTGCTTGGTTCGCCTGCGGTTCGTTTCATCAATCGTGCTTTGCATTGAGTCAGTTATCGTGTCTGCATACATGATAACATATCCGTCAACATTGCGTGCTGCTCTGCCGACAGTCTGAATCAGCGACGTTGACGACCGCAGAAAGCCTTCCTTGTCAGCATCAAGTATAGCAACAAGCCCGACTTCCGGAAGATCCAGTCCCTCTCGCAGCAGGTTTATGCCTACGAGAACATCGAATTCTCCGAGTCGAAGATCCCGAATGATTTCCATGCGCTCCATTGTGTCAATATCTGAATGCATATAGCGCACTCTGATGCCGATTGAATCAAGATGTTCCGTCAGCATTTCCGCCATGCGTTTCGTGAGCGTTGTAACAAGCGTGCGATAGCCCTTGGCTGCATTTTTATTCACTTCGGAAATCAAATCATCAATCTGCCCCTTGACGGGACGAATGTAAATCTCCGGATCAAGCAGCCCTGTCGGCCTGATTATCTGCTCAGCAATGTTTGCTGCTCTTGCAAGTTCGTATTCGGCAGGAGTCGCGCTGACGCACACAAGCTGTTTTATGCGTTCTTCAAACTCTTCGAACTTCAGCGGACGATTGTCAAAAGCACTTGGAATACGGAATCCGTAATCGACAAGTTCGGTCTTGCGTGCAAGGTCTCCTCTGTACATTGCCCTTATCTGCGGAATTGTAACATGGGACTCATCGATAATTGTCAGGAAATCATTGCCCATGAAATCAAGCAGCGTAAACGGCGGCTGTCCGGGTTTTCGCCCGTCAAAGTATCTTGAGTAGTTTTCTATGCCCGAGCAATAGCCTATTTCCCGCATCATTTCCATGTCATAAAGCGTACGCTGCTCAAGCCGCTGCGCCTCAACGAGCTTGTTTTGCGCCTTCAGCTCATCAACGCGATTTTTCATATCCTGCTCGATCTGTTCAAGTGCAGATTCGATCTTTTCTTTTCCGGTCGCATAGTGTGTTGCAGGAAAAATCACCGCATGAGCAAGAGCCGCCGCAGGAATTCCCGTAACGGCGTTAACCTCGCTTAAGGATTCAATTTCATCGTCGAAATACTCAACCCGAACAGCTCTGTCATACGCATTCATCGGAAATATCTCAACAATATCACCGCGAACACGAAAAATGCCGCGACTGAATTCATAGTCATTGCGCTGATATTGAATGTCTACAAGTCTTTTTATCAATTCTTCGCGGGGAAAGACCGCACCTTTGCGCAGTGATATGCTCATTCGCATGTATTCTTCAGGACTGCCCAAAGCATAGATGCAGGAAACTGATGCAACGATAATAACATCCTTGCGTTCATTAAGTGAACACGTTGCACTGTGGCGCAAGCGGTCGATTTCCTGATTTATGTCCGCCGTTTTTTCAATGTATGTATCGGAAGAAGCAATATAAGCTTCCGGCTGATAGTAGTCATAATATGAAACAAAGTATTCAACTGCATTATTCGGAAAGAACTCACGAAATTCCGAACAAAGCTGTGCCGCAAGCGTCTTGTTATGCGCAATGACAATTGTCGGCTTCTGTACGCGTTCGATAAGCTTTGCCATTGTGAATGTTTTTCCTGAGCCTGTAACGCCCAAAAGAACCTGAAGCTTGTCACCCGAAAGCACGCCGTTTGCAAGCGTATCGATTGCCTGAGGCTGATCGCCCTGCGGTTCAAAGGGCGAAACAACTTTGAATTCTGCCATAGTATAAACTCCTTTTGCTCAATCCGCCGAACCGGATTATGTACACGGTCGGCTAACCGCACTATGATTATACCACAAGAATTTTAAATGTGAAATACCTAATCGAAATGATTAAAACTTTATTTTCAAAGCAAATGCTTCAGCTGTGCACACAACAGCAGTGCGCAGTCTGATACAAAAGCATATTCCGGCATTGCAGGAAAACATTTCGTTTGAAATTATCAACAAAAACTGTTAATCTTTCTGTACGGCATATTAAAATGTTGCGGAGGTTCAGAATGGAAGTGTTGTTTGTTATATGGGCGGGAATCATTCCGCTTGTTCCGCTTATAGGTGTTCAACTGTTTAAGCAGCGCTGTGACAAAAGGAAAGCCGCTGTCTGCCGCTTGCTTTTTTTCGGACAAGCGATTCTTTCGCTTGCATACATAGCTGTGTATTTCGGTATTATAGACTGACAGTATTCTGAGCAGGCATTCGGTGAGATTGCTGAAGAAGCAATCCGCTGCAACGATTGCGTTGATTTGTTTGCCCGAAGCTTGTTTAGCAAGGCAGCAATTGCAAAGGGACCGACCGCTGCGCGGACAGTCCCCGATGCATTATTATTCAGGATACTTATGCTTGCCGGGCTTTACTCGTGAACATCGCAAGCGCGGTCTTTTTCTGCAAGCATATCAGTTGGGACCAGACGTTTTTTGAAAATAAAGTTGTACAATGCCTGACCTACAGCAGTGCAGATTATAACGGATGTTACAGCCTCGATGATTCCGTTCAAAGTCACGACACCGAGCATCATCTTGAACAGAGCATCCGCTGTTGCTGCTCCGAACTGTGCCATACATGCATCTTTTGCAAACAGATAGAAAGCTCCGAGGAAGAGGATTGTGTTCGTAATGGTTCCGACAAAGGCGGCGACCGCCATGCTTGAAATTCGAGTCTTGTCAAACTTGTTAAAAAGCGTGTACACCGCACGGGACGTAACTCCGATCATGATTCTCGGTACAATAAGGCATATAATCATAAGCCCAACAGTTTTTAATCCGCCGGCATTCATGATTATCATTGCAAACGCATCGGGTTCGGTGAAGCATTTAATGACGGATGTCAATCCGAAAACGAGGCCGAAAAACATTCCGCCCTTAAACCCAAGAAAGTAGGACGCAATGATAACGGGAACCTGAATGATGACGATCGCCGCAACGCTTGTCGGGATAAACCCAAGCCCGGGTACGAATGCCATGATAAGCATAATAGCAAGAAACAGCGCGTAAGTCGTCAGGACTTTTGTGTTGAGTGATTTCATAATCATCCTCCGGCACATTTATTTTGCTGCGGGTATTATAGCTGAAAATTCTTTGCTTGGCAACATGCAAAGAACACATATATTCAGAAAAATCCGTTTTGGGGTATTTGCCGTGCAGCATTTGATTCCGGCTGATTTTTTCGAGACCTGTTTCATTTCCTGATTATGCAGGGAAAGTCTGACGGATGAGCAATTCGGCGGCTTGCATGTGCAGGTGCATGATGTGTTTGCTTTTGCAGGGAAACTTTTTATAAAAAATGTTTGATGCAAAAGAAAAAATATCGCCGCAAACGTAATATATAATATTACTGTCAATATATTGGCCGATTCCACTTTATTTGCGGACGAAAATCAACTATAATAGGGTTTGAACAAAAAAGATTGAGCAATTTCGGTCTTTCCGGATGTTGTCATGATGTTTCAAACAGCCGCCGACCGGATAAGAATTGTTCTAAACATATTCCGAAGGAGGAAAAAGAATTGAAAACGAGAAGTGAAGTAGTGAACCTGGCAAACAGCTGGTTGGGAAAGAATGAGGCAGACGGCTCATATAAGAGTATCATCGACATTTACAACAGTTTT
>ERZ1106943.3236-NODE-3236-length-12722-cov-7.625089_pt1 | contig 12722 bp, 14 predicted proteins | sample MGYA00403671_ERZ1106943 | MGnify/ENA primary metagenome ERZ1106943 (study PRJEB35170, sample SAMEA104062427) | human gut metagenome | biome: human gut; feature: human-associated habitat; material: faeces | place: Denmark | collected 2012-06-14 ...
AAAGGGCGGCAGCACTTTTTGCTGTCGCCCCTTGATTACCCACCAGCAAGGACAGGCGGGGCTGTCAACGGTGGGCGTAGCCCATTTACTTGCCGTTGACTGGCTCGGCTGGATTTGCTACTTTCGATCTGATGTTTTCTTGTGAAGAATACACTGTATTGACTTTACCTTGATTTTCCTCCTGTGTTACTGTAATATTAAAGTCGTGAATTTCAGAATTTGTACTAGAGATTTCCAAATTCAAAGAAATAGAAATTACGTTTTTATCAAGTTGTAATCCATCTTCTTTGCAATATGTCGCTGAATAACCACTTGCAAGAACTACCTGACCTACCCCATTTTCATCAAGCACAAATAATGTAGCTGATGAACCAGTTTCTTTATTTCGGGCTATCGCAACCAGTTGTATTGGGGCATTTTCAGCGGAACCAAAAACATATTCTAATAATTCAAATGAAGGATAGTCTTGTGGAAAATTTTCAATAAATTTCTCGCCCCGGCTTTCAATAGAACCGGCACTTTCAAGCTCTGGCAGTACTTCTTTTGTGTTGTCATCAGGTGGAGAATTATTAGAACAAGCACTCAACAAAAGTACAAAAGCTAATAGTAATATAAACAATTTGTTTTTCATTGTGCTTTATATACTCCTGTTGGCGTGTATACCGTCATTCCCTTTGGAACTTTTATGGCTGAGTAGCTAGAAGTTGTTACTTTATAATGGACAGAATTTTTTTGTGGTGCATAAGATTCTGTTAATGTTTTATATTCATAAAAAACATTTTCAGGATAGCCGTCCATATAAACCTTGTATTTTAAACGACCAGCTGTTCTAACAGCAGGAATATAAACATTTAACACTTCAAATTTCCCCGGTGCAATACTATATGAGACACCCGCTGATGTTCCTTTTGTCCAACTACGTGAACCGGTAACTTCAACTCCTACTTCCGCCTGCATTTTTGCAAAAACAACATTTGCTTCTGTTGTGCCATTGGCATAACCCGCAATAGATGCGGTGGTTGTTCCGCTTTGTTCATATTGATATGTAATTTGCATAGGACTTGAGCCTTGAGTATTATCGCCTGAAACAGAACCTAATAATTTATGAGTATAATCAATATTCGTATAATTAGGCTCATAACCTACACATTCTCGTATATATACTCCTCTACGTTCTGGTATTCCTGAATCGTTAGCTGCAAAAACAGTAGTGTTCATTGTTGTTACAATAGCTAAAGAAAAAACTATCCCTAATATTGTTTTGATTTTTCTCATTATGGACTTCCTCCTTTGCTTAAAAAGTTATATTTTGTTGTGTGTTTCATCAAACCATTGGCATCATCTCCTTTTGTTTTATAGTACCATATTTTAGCTATTATATCAATTATCAAATTCAATTTTGCTTTTTTTTGGTTAATTTTTCTGAATAGTGAAGGCTGTCTATCAAATTCTTGTGTGTTACTTTACCGCACATGAGCATTATCACTTGTGCTGATAGTATCCAGATAATTCTTTTCTTTTCCATTTGCAGTCAGATACTCAGAGAAGGAATAAGGATATATATTCATGATGACAAAACGGCCGCCCAGTGTAGAAGCAATTTCGCTGCTGAGCATTTTGCTGATACATCATGTAGGATTTGCCGGTTCTTCTGATGCCGACAAAACAATAGTTTATATTTTCTTCCAGAGGATAGTGTCTAACGATTATTGGGTTGTTTAGGTAAATATCCTTCTGATCAACCATGATCTGCTTTACCTGCAAGAAACAAATACTCATAAAAGTGTACTGCAAATGGAGTTGCAACAGCAAACTTTGAAGTTCAGACAGCAGATACAACAGCAGTTTCACCGAAAACCGGAGATAACGGTCAGGCAGCTTTGTGGATCACACTTCTCATTCTTTCCTGTGGAGCATTGACCGCAGTTGGAATCAGAAAAAAAGTAAGATAAGCAAAAAATAAAAGCGAAATGAACGATAGCATGAGCTATAAGAAAAACCTATAACACCCACAAGGAATCTTCTATAACTAGAACAATTGACAAACCATGACCACATAGTTATAATCACAAACATAAATTAATTCCTATAAAACATATCAAAAAGATAGGAAATAAAGAAGGGAGAAAATCATATGAAAACAAATACGATTGTAAAGAACAAAAAACAGATGTGCCGCTATTGTATGTGCTGTATGGATGAATACGGTTTTATTTTCATATGATTTATGCACCTGAGTGTTTTGGAAAAAGAAGAAGCAGGCAGTTGTGATAAACATATGACAACGACCTGCTTCTTTCTTTATATGCACACTCTTTAGAATTAACGTATGAAAGTGTATGAGAGAAAGATGCTTAAAAATAGAAATAGATAATTGCGAAACTCGTGAAAGAAGAGTAGGAGGAGTTTCACAATTTTCTAAAAAGTAGAAAAATGAAGAGGAGAAAACATTATGAAACAGAGTTTAGTAAAAAAATTAACAGCAGGAATTCTTACAGGAGCATTAGCAATCAGTGTAACAGCGTGCGGTGGAAATAGCGCAGATACAAATAATGCATCCACAAATGCAGACGTCAGTGCAGAAACAGAGAATAGTGGAGATGTCACTGTGATCAATGCAGTGACCGGAGGTTCGCCAAAGCCTTACATTTCCGTGGAGGAAGATGGAAGTTATTCAGGATATGATATCGAAGTATTACAGGCAGTATTTGACCGGCTTCCACGGTACAGTCTGAATTTGCAGACCGCAGAATTTGATGCGATTTTCTCAGGACTTACCGCTGGTAATTATCAGATTACTGTCAATAATTTCAGCTACAACGAGAAGAGAGCGGAAAGGTACTACTATTCTTTCCCATATGACGAGATCAAATATGTATTTGTTCAGAGAGCAGATGATGAACCACTCACTTCTTTACAGGATGCCGCTGACAGAGGTTACAAGATTGAGGCAGGTGCCGGAGTGAATGTCACGAATGCCATTGAAAAATGGAATGAAGAAAATCCGGAATCACAGATTGAGATTATTTACACAGAGGCAGATCTCTCGGTTGTATTTGAACATATTCAGGATGGAACAAGCGATTTCAGGGTAGATGACCTTCCAATTTACAACAGCTACATCGAAGAGTTTGGTTTTGACGGATTACAGAAAACAGAACTATCTGCTGATGAGACAGCAAAGTTTTCAACAGCACTGGATGCGTACTTCTTGTTCCCGTTAAATGACGAGGGGGCAGCGCTTCGGGAGGATGTTAATAAGGTATTGAAAGAGTTACAGGAGGATGGCACATTAGAAGAACTTTCACAGAAATATTTCGGGGCAGATCAGGTTCCATCCGCAGATAAATTTGAAACACCGATCAACTAAGAAGAACGAAAAGCAGGAGGCAGAAAAATGGCAGAATTTGATTATGAAGTAGTAAATGGAAGAAAGATCAGAGTCCGTCCGGTAGAGACAGTTTCAGAGGTTGATGAGAACGGATATTTTCATAGACAGCCAAATCATTTTACAAAAGGATTCGGACCGGGCGAAAATCCGGTAGAAAAAGGACGTTATCGTCTGGTCTGGGCAAAGCTGTGCCACTGGTCAAACCGTGCATCCATCGTGAGGGAGCTTCTGGGGCTGGAGGATGTCATCAGTGTCAATATGGTAGAACATGCGCCTCATGAAAAAAATCTCGGCTGGGAATTTGTATATGACGAGAACAACACAGATCCGGTTTTAAACATTCAGTTTTTGAGTGAGGCATATTATAAAGCAGATGATGATTATACCGGACGAACGACAGTTCCAGCACTGATCGACGTACAGACCGGAAAAGTAGTGAACAACGATTACAACAGACTGACCAACTATTTTGAAGTAAATTTCAGGGAATTTCATGGAGAGAATGCACCGGATCTTTATCCGGAAGAACTCAGGGAAGAAATTGATAAGTTAAATATCTGGTTATTCCATAATGTAAATAATGGTGTATACAAAACAGCATTTGCCCGCTCCAAAGAGGCATTCTGGGATGCTTACAATGCATTTTATGCAGCACTTGATATTCTGGAAGAAAGGCTCGGACATCAGAGATTTTTATTTGGAGATTATGTGACAGACAGTGATGTGAGACTTTATGTGACGCTGGCAAGACTTGATATCCGCTATGCATTCCAGCTTGGCCACACAAAACAGCGTCTCATTGATTACAAAAACCTGTGGGGATATGCAAGAGATCTTTACCAGATTCCAGCATTTAAGAACAACACGTACTTTAAAGATTTTGCAAATCCTTCCAATAAAAAAGCGGGACATCTCATGGAGACATTTAATGCAAGATTTTTAGATGAGATCAATTTTGATGCATACTGGGGAGCACCTGCAGACAGGGCACATTTAAGCAGTGATCCGGGTAACAAATTTAAAATTGGGAAGCGATAGGCAGGAGGCATATTATGGCAGAGTATATAGAAGTAAACGGCAGGCAGATCAGAGTCCGCCCGACAGAGACAGTAAGTGAAGTAGACAAATATGGCAATTTCCACAGACAGCCAAATCATTTTACAAAAGGATTCGGACCCAGGGAAAATCCAGTAGAGAAAGACCGGTACATTTTATTCTGGGCAAAAGGATGCCACTGGTCAAACCGCGCATCCATTACAAGGGAACTTCTTGGTTTACAGGATGCGATCAAAGTGGAAATCGTAGGCTGGGATGATGATGCTTACGAAAAACCTTTGGGCTGGGAATTTGTAAATTCGCCAGAACATATCAACCCGGAAACAGGAGCACAGTTTCTGAGTGAGCTGTATTACAATGCAGACCCGGAGTACACAGGCCGTGCAACAGTCCCTTCTTTTGTGGATTACAAAGAGAAAAAGGTAGTGAACAACGATTATCACAGGCTGACCAACTATCTGGAGGTTGATTTTAAGCCATTCCAAAAGCCGGGTGCACCGGATCTTTACCCGGAAGAACTCAGAGAAGAGATCGACAAGTTAAACTGGTGGCTGTTTGAAAATGTTAACAATGCTGTTTACAGAGCACAGTTTGCACAATCCTTACAGGCTTTTTCCGATGCTTACGAGACATTTTTTGCAGGGTTAGATGCAATGGAAGCGCGTTTAGAACAGCAGAGATTTCTGTTTGGAGATTACGTGACAGACAGTGATATCCGTTTATATGTGACACTGGCAAGATTCGATGTCGCTTATTCGAGAAACATTGGTCCATGCAAAAAATGTCTCGTGGATTACAAGAATTTATGGGGATATGCAAGGGATTTATATCAGATTCCGGCATTTTACCACAACACGTATTTTAAAGATTTTGCAGCGAGTGTTGATCTTAGCAAGGCAGACCCGGATTACTGGGAGTCTACTTATTATGATATCGTGATTCCGGATACTGATTTTGATGCGATCTGGAAGACACCGTCTGGAAGAGAGCATTTAAGCAAAGATCCGGCAAATAAATTAAAAATTCCAAACGATTTTTATAAACCGTGGAACTAAGGGAGAAGCAAGGAGCGGAAGATGATGGAAGCAGTGCATGCAACAGAAGAATGGCAGAGAGCAGGAGTGCATTATATCAGAATACAGGCAATGTGTGTCGGGTTTGATATTCCACTCAAATACGAATTTGCGGATGACACAAAGGACAGTGAATACATTCTGGTTCACGAAAACGGATTTCCGGTGTCTACCTGCCGGGTACGGATCGATGAAGAAAATGCCGGTCATATCGAGCGTGTTGCCACATTGGAAGAGTACAGGGGAAAACATTACGGGGCACTTGGAATCAAGGCAGCAGAGCAGCTTTTGAAAGAGCGGGGTGTTACAAACATACGGATCAATTCCCGCGAGAAGGCACTTGGCTTTTATGAGAAGCTTGGATATACACCGGATTTTTCCACCCGCTCCGGTGAAGGAGAATTTGTGTGCATCATGACTTCAAAAACACTGTAAATTTTTACAGACAATTGTAGTGATAAAAACCGAAAACGAACGGAGAAAAAACTATGGCAAAGTTATTTGATTTTGAAGCGGTCTTAAGCCAGCTTCCGGAGATTTTAAAATATCTTCCGACAACCCTGATCCTTGCAGTCAGTTCCATGATCATTGCACTTATCATCGGAATGCTCCTGGCATTGATCAAAACCAAAAATATTCCTGTGTTAAAACAGATCGCAGGAGTGTACATCTCGCTGATCCGGGGAACACCAGTGATCGTGCAGTTGTATATTGCATACTTTGGAATCCCGATGATCACAAAATACATATACCAGCAGAATGGATGGAATTATCAGAGTTCGACAACATCCGGTTTTGTGTATGCGATCATCGCACTTTCCATCAATGAATCAGCGTATATTGCAGAGATTTTCCGGGGAGCTTTGGCATCTGTCAATGTCGGACAAATCGAGGCTGCAAGTGCGATCGGAATGACATATTTCCAGACGTTTCGCAGAATCATTTTCCCAGAAATGCTAAGCGTGGCGCTCCCGGGACTTGGAAATTCCTTTATTGGACTGATCAAGGGAACGTCTCTTGCGTTTGTCTGTGCAGTTGTTGAAATGACAGCACAGGGAAAAATCATTGGTGGAAGAACTTACCGTTATTTTGAAGTATATGTTTCACTTGCGATCATTTACTGGGTGATCACATTTGTGATTGAGCAGGGAATCAGGCTGATTGAGAAGAAAATGCAGATTCCGGATCAGGTGGCAAAAGTAGAGATATCCGAGGATGAGAGAGGGGTATAAAAATGTTAGAGATCAAAAACCTTTCCAAAAGTTTTCATGAGAATAAAGTATTAGACCATATTAATTTAAAAATTGAAAAAGGCGATGTTGTCGGAATTATCGGTCCTTCCGGTACAGGAAAATCAACCTTATTAAGATGCATCAACCAATTGGAGATCCCGGAGGAGGGGGAGGCAGTTTTTGGTGGAAAAACGGTCGATCTTTCCAAAAAACATAAAGACAGCCTGGAATTCCGTAAGAGTACGGGCATGGTGTTCCAGAGATTTTATCTGTTTGAGAAAAAGACAGCGTTGGAAAATGTTATGGAAGGTCTTATGGTTGTTCAGAAAAAAAGCAAAGCGGATGCAAAAGCAATTGCTTTAAAAGAATTAGAGCGTGTTGGAATGGCATCATGGGCAAATCATTATCCAAAACATTTGTCCGGAGGACAGCAGCAGCGTGTCGCAATTGCCAGAGCACTTGCCCTAAAGCCGGAATTGCTCCTGCTCGACGAGCCGACTTCAGCCTTAGACCCGGAGCTTGTCGGTGAAGTACTTGAGACAATCAAAAATGTTGCGGCAGAAGGACATACGATGCTCTTAGTATCTCACGAAATGAACTTTGTAAGGCATGTTGCCAATAAAGTGATATTTTTAGATGGCGGTAATGTCGTGGAGTATGGAACGCCGAAGGAAGTATTTACCAATCCACAGAATGAACGGACAAAAGAATTCCTGAGAAAAATGCAGCTGCTGAATGAACCGGAATATGTAATATAATGAGCAGTGTTGACAGTAAAAGAAATAAAATGCAGCTGCTTGCAGACTGTATTTTATTTCTTTTGGTGGAAAGAGGGCGAATGCCCGACAGCCTGGAAAATCGCAGATTTTCCAGGCTGCACTGCGGATTAGATTATAGATTTTCCCGGCGTGCACTGCGGATTAGATTAAATTCAAATCAAACTAAATTAAATGCAGATTAAATAATTCGGAAAGAGGTATCTCATCATGGCATGGAAACAGAACATCATAGAAGATTTTAAACAACTGGTATCCTTTGATTCCATCAGTTTTCATGAGCGGAACACCGCAGACTGGCTGCTTGCCAGACTAAAAAGCATGGGATTTTCTGTGGAGGAAGATCAGGCAGGAGCTTATTATGGTGGCGACACCGGAAATATTTTTGCTGTCTTAGATGGAGAATTAGAAGGAGATCCGGTTATTTTTTGCGCACATATGGATGTTGTAGAACCGGGGAGCGGCAAAAAATCCGTTCTGGAAAAAGACGGAACAATACATTCTGCCGGGGATACTGTGCTTGGTGCAGATGACATCAGTGGTATTCTGGAAATTCTCTATGGTGTACAACTTGTGATTGACAGTGGAAAACCTCATAAAAAAATTGAACTTCTGTTTACAATTGGTGAGGAATTATATGTCAAAGGCTCTGATGTTTTTGACTATTCGAAAGTAACCGCAAAACAGGCGTATGTGCTTGATCTGTCCGGGGCAGTTGGTGACGCTGCGCGACGTGCGCCGTCGATCATTTCCGTGAGAGCTGAGATAAGAGGAAAAGCGGCGCACGCCGGATTTGAACCGGAAAACGGGATCCATGCGATTTTTGCAGCGGCCAATGCGGTCAGCCGCCTCTGCATGGGGCATGTGGATGAAGAGACGACGTTTAATATCGGAACGATTCAGGGTGGAACAGCGACAAACATTGTGCCGGATTGCTGTGTGCTGACCGGAGAAATCAGAAGTTACGATCATGGGAAAGCGTTGGAGACAGTGCGTATGACGGAACGGATTTTCACAGAGGAGGCGCAGAAGATCAATGCCACGGCGGAGGTGACAAGCCAGATCCATCTGATTGCCTATGAGACATCACTTGAGAGCAAGTCAGTGACCGATTTTCAAAAAGCCTGTGAAATCTTAGGATTTTCCGGTGAACTTACAGGTACGTTCGGCGGAAGTGATAACAACAGTTTTGCAAAAAACGGAATAGAAGGGCTTGTTTTATCGAATGGAATGTATAATGCACATTCGACACGTGAATACACAACTGTCGACGATCTTTATAAAGGAGCAGAGCTGATCGGACAGCTTATTTTATTATAAAAAGAAATTTTGGTCGTATTCTGTTGAAGATTGTTGTTTTCGCATATAGCCATCTCGTGTAAGTTATGGTAAAATAGCCACAGAGAGCGTCACGGAGGACGCAATAGTGGGAGGTAGCTCTTATGGATAAGAACAGCGAAAAAAATGTCAGGTTCCGCATAAATATTTCATTGTTAGTTGCGGTAGTTTTATTGGTTGCAGATTTATATGCAATGATCAATATGCCTCAGAAATTTATTATTCTGGCGATCATTACAGCATTGTTTCTGGTTGCAATCTATTTTTTGGTAGATTCCATTTCAATTTATCTGATGGCAGAAAAGAATCGCAAAGAAGAACAGTATGATAGTATTTTTAAATCAGAAAAAGCGTCTTATCTTTTATTGAGGAAAACATTTGATGATCTGTATGAACTCATTGAAAAAGGAAACCAGTCCCGGAAAGCAAATGTGGAGGATATTATCCACGCACAGAAAGCAGTAGCAAAGGTTTCCATTGGAAGAAGTAAAGAGAATGCAGATGCACTGATGAATTCCAATGACCACATCATGGAAAAGATTTCGATGTTAGAGGCTGTTTTATCAGACAATGTTTCGCATCCGGCACCGGAAACTAATAAAAATGACAGCGCATATGCACAGAATATTTTAGACAATCAGAATAAAATATTACAGCAGCTGGAAGTTTTGCAGAATACATTGAATACGATCGGAGCTGATGCAAAGATAGCAGCAGAGTCTGCAAAACAGAACTTTTTTACCGAGGAACGTATCTTGGCAGAAGAGAATAAAATTGAAAAAGAAGAACCACAGGTTCAGGAAGTCGCAGTTGAGGAGATCCCATCGGCTGCTGGAGAAGCAACTGTGATGGAAGAGACACCAATCGAAGAAGTTCCATCTGATATGGAGGAAACACCGATTGAAGAAGAACCGTCTGCAATGGAGGAGACACCGATCGAAGAAGAACCATCCGTGATGGAGGAGACACCGATCGAAGAAGAACCGTCCGTGATGAAGGAGACACCGATTGAAGAAGAACCGTCCGTGATGGAGGAGACACCGATCGAGGAAGTTCCATCTGATATGGAGGAACCATCAATTGGTAAAGAAGAAGTTTCTTCTCCGGAGGAAGATTTATCCAAGTATGATGATATAATGGTAGATACTTTGACGGATTCGGATGATAATGTTCCGGTCGAGAAGATTCCATTGGAAGATGAAACTGTTGTAGATGATGAGCCGGCAATGCCTGATCTGTCAGATCCGAATAAGGTTATGACACCGGATGAGATCGCAGCATTGATTGCAAACTTATAATAGAAGAAAGACTTCGGTGTAAAGTAAAAAATAATATTTAAGAGAATAAAAAATCTGTCATACAAATGCAATTTTTGTATGGCAGATTTTTTGTGTAACAGGAAAAACGTTCCCGATCATTATTCGGCAGTGATTTTTACGATTTCTTTGATAACCGAAACAGCGGTATCCATACCTTCTACACTGATATGTTCAAACGGTCCGTGGAAACCATAGCCGCCGGTTCCGAGGTTCGGACAAGGAAGTCCCATAAAACTTAATCTGGCACCGTCTGTACCACCGCGGACTGGGCGGGAGACCGGTTCCAGACCAACGTTTTTGATTGCTTTTTTTGCAATTGCAACGACATATTCATTCTTTTCAATGACTTCCAGCATATTGCTATAGGAATGCTGAATGTTCAATTTTACAGTGTCTGCATGATATTTTTCATTCATTTTTTTCTCAATGCCACGCAGAGTATCAAGACGTTTTTCAAAAGTGGCTTTGTCATGGTCGCGCACGATATAATTCACTTTGGCGTGGGCGATGTCTCCGCTAAAATCAGTCAGATGATAAAATCCCTCTCTGCCTTCGGTATGGGCAGGAGTCTCATTTTCAGGAAGAAGAGATGCAATCTCACAGCCGACAAGGGCAGCGTTGATCATAATATCTTTTGCCTCTCCAGGGTGGACATTGACGCCTTTGATCTCAAAAGAAGCACTTGCCGCATTGAAGTTTTCATAGGCAACTTCGCCCTCGTAGTCGCCGTCGACGGTGTAGGCAAATCTGGCTTTAAAATAGTCAAGGTCAAATAAATCAGCACCGCTTCCGACTTCTTCGTCCGGTGTGAAGCCGATCCAAATGTCGCCGTGAGGTATTTTTTCTGTGATGATCTGTTCCACTGCCGTCATGATCTCGGAAACCCCGGCTTTATCGTCAGCGCCGAGCAGGGTTGTTCCATCTGTAGTGATCAGTGTGCGGCCTTTTAATGTTTTAAGTGTAGGGAAATCGGATACTTTCAGATAAGTGCCGCTTCCTTTTAAAAGAACATCATTGCCGTCATAATCCGGAATGATCTGTGGTTTGACATCTTTTCCGGAAAAATCAGGAGCAGTGTCCATATGGGAAATAAAACCGACAGCAGGCTTGTCAGCATATCCTTTCGTTGCCGGCAGCAGTCCGTAAACATAGCAGTGATCGGTTAAAGTGACTTTCTCTAAACCGAGATCTCGCAATTCCTGTTCTAACACTTTTCCTAACTCAAACTGTCTTTCCGAAGATGGAATCTGTCGGCATTCCTCGTCAGAAGTTGTCCAGTAAGAGACATATTTTAATAATCGTTCTTCAACACGCATGTGAAACCTCCTTATAAAATGGTGCCGTATTTATTTTGATATAAAATCAAGCCGGGCACACATAGTTATAAAATACCATAAAATAGTGAAATAGGAAATATTAGAAAAGGATTTCTTGACAATTGTGTATACATCAGTTACATTCAATATTGCAGATAGCAAAATCTTTTTTTCAAATAAGTGTTATAGTACGAGTTATTTCTGCCAGATCGGCATGAAATCCTAAAAAATTGTTAGATACAGATATTGAGGGCTTTCCGGAAACTTCGCAAAGAAAGAGAGGAAGGTTTGGGCGAGAAAGATACAACAGAAAAAATAAACTGCATGAACAGGAAAGGGATATCGTCAAACTCTGGAAAGAGCGTGATATGGAATTTGCCATATATGGCATGGAAAATCAAACTTTACCGGAGAAATATATGCCGCTTCGTATATTAGGTTATGATGGTGCCTCTTATCGCAGTCAATTGCAGAAGAAAAGAAAAAGACCAGTTGCAGTATTGACAATTGTTTTATATTTTGGTACAGATAAGGTGTGGGATAAACCAACGCATTTAAAGGATGTGATATACATTCCGGAGGGTTTGGGAGAGTATGTTAATGACTATAAAATCACAGTTTTTAATATTGCATGGTTGACGGAAGAAGAGATTGCAAGATTTAAAAGCGATTTTAAAATTGTAGCAAATTTCTTTGTACACAAGAGAAAGAATAAAGATTATGTATCAGATGACAAAACAGAAATTAAACATGTGGATGAAGTATTAAAATTATTATCTGCTATGACGGGGGATGAGCGTTATGAAGAAATTCTGGCAGAGAAGGAGAAAGGAGAGTACAATACTATGGATACAGTAGCAGAACATCTTGTAAATATGGGTGAGGCAAGACTAGGAAAACTTATAAATCTTTTATTGCAAAATAATAGAATAGAAGATGTAAAAAAGGCTTCTGTTGATAAAGAAGCCAGAAAGAAATTTTACAAAGAATTTGGAATTATTGATTAATGAGGAGGGACGGTTCGCAAGGACTGTCCCTTTGAAAAATATAAAATTAAAAATATAAAAACAGTACTCGACAAAATACGAAATAATTTATAAAAAAATAGTTGCATTTCTAAAAAAAGTATTATATAATAACATTCGTCGCTGAAAGACATGCGCCACTAGCTCAGCTGGCAGAGCACCTGACTCTTAATCAGGGTGTCCAGGGTTCGAACCC
>ERZ1106943.3244-NODE-3244-length-12707-cov-8.539045_pt1 | contig 12707 bp, 10 predicted proteins | sample MGYA00403671_ERZ1106943 | MGnify/ENA primary metagenome ERZ1106943 (study PRJEB35170, sample SAMEA104062427) | human gut metagenome | biome: human gut; feature: human-associated habitat; material: faeces | place: Denmark | collected 2012-06-14 ...
CCGCATGCAGCATCCCGTCGATGAGGGGCATCAGCGTCACGCTGTGGGTCAGCCCCCGGTTCTGATAGGCGGAGGCCAGCGCCGTGCCGTTTTCCGTGACGGAATGGGTCATCCTCTTCCTTGCGGCGCTCGGCGTCGTGCTGGTCCGCAGCGGCGAAGCCCTGGCTGCGCCCTCCCCTGCCCCGCTTGCCATTCCCGCGCTTACGGAAAGCCGCTGCGGCACGCTCGTCCGCATCGACGGCGTGCGCTACACCCCCGAAGACCTTTCGGCGGCAACCTGGGTGGGCTACAAACGCTTCACCGACGCCGACGGCAACGCCGTCTACACCTACGTCCGCCGATACGCCCGTTTCGCCGACGCCGAAGTGCCTGCCGGCACGGTCTCGCTGACGGGCATTCTCCAGTACGACGCCGCGGGCGACGGGCGTTACATCCTCAAACTGCGCGATGAGAACGACTGCACGCATTAGCCTGCTGACGCTGCCGGTCCTGCTGACGCTGCCGGCCGGATGCGACCGGGCCACGCAGCCCGAATTCACGGTCCGTCCTCCGGAGCCGCAGAATTCGGTCGCCTACCTCAAATCGCTCTGCGACGGGAAGAGCAGCGTCGCGATAGCGCAGGACATCACCATCCGCGGATTCGTCACGGCCAATGACCTCTACGGCGAATTTCACAGGACGATCGTCGTCGAAGACGCCTCGGGCGGCATCTCGATCGCCGCGGAAGGCTCCCCGCTGGCAGACCTCTATCCGTTCGGCATCGTGGCGACCGTACGCTGCAACGGCCTTACGCTGTGCGACTACGGCGGGAAAATCCAGCTGGGAACGACACCCGGCGACGGCGGCGCAGGGTGCATTCCGCGCGAAGAGCTGGCGCGGTACATCCGCACCGAACCGCCCGGCGGCGAGACACCCTCCGCACAGCTCCTTACGTTCGACGCCGTCTCGGCCCGGCACATCGACACACGCGTCCGTTTCGACGACGTGCGTTTCGCCGACGCCGGGAAAACCTGGTGCGACACCGACCCGGAGACGGGCCGCGCCGTCGCCACCGAGCGCGAGATCGTCGACACCCGGGGCCGGACCTTCACCGTGCGGACCGCCGCGACCTGCGTCTACGCAAAGGAGCCTCTGCCCCAGGGCACAGGCTCCTTGTATGGAATCATCGACTATTTCGCCGGGAAATACACCCTGCGCGTCACCAACCGCGAAGCGGAGTTTTCCGGCACGGCAGCGCATTCCGCAGCAACACGCCCAACCGCCGGACGTCCGGCGCGGACAACGCGGACAACGCGGGCGGGGGTTACCGCTGCAACGCCTCCCACAGCATATCCTTGAGCCGCGGGATGTTCAGCCCCGAGACCGACGAGATGAAGACCGACGGCACGCCTTCGGGCAAGTGGCCGCGCATCTCGGCGATCAGGTCCTCGTCGAGCATGTCGCATTTGGTGACGGCCAGCAGACGCTCCTTGTCCAGCAGTTCGGGATTGTACTGCGTCAGTTCGCCCAGCAGGACGTCGTAGTCGCGGCGGATGTCGTCGCTGTCGGCGGGAACCAAGAACAACAGCACCGAATTGCGCTCGATATGGCGCAGGAAACGGGTTCCGAGACCGCGGCCCTCGTGCGCACCCTCGATGATGCCCGGAATGTCGGCCATGACGAACGACTTGTGGTCGCGGACCTCGACGATACCGAGGTTCGGCTCCAGCGTCGTGAAGGCATAGTCGGCGATCTTGGGCTTCGCGGCCGAAACGACCGAGAGCAGCGTAGACTTGCCCGCATTGGGGAAGCCCACCAGCCCCACGTCGGCCAGCACCTTCAGTTCGAGGATGAACGTGCCTTCCTCACCCTCCTCGCCCGGCTGGGCGTAGCGCGGCGTCTGGTTGGTGGCGCTCTTGAAATGCCAGTTGCCCAGACCGCCCCGGCCGCCCCGGAGCAGCACGAGCCGCTCGCCGTCGGCCGTCACCTCGCCCACCGTTTCGGTGGTCGCAGTCCCGTCCTCGTTCTCGAAAACGCGCTTGGTGACCGTGCCCAGCGGAACCGGGATCACGATGTCGCGGGCGTCCTTGCCCGAGGAGCGCGCCCCGGAGCCGTGCTCGCCGTCCTCGGCGAACTGGTGACGCTGGTATTTGAGGTGGATGAGCGTCCAGTACTGCTTGTCGCCTTGCAGGACGATGCTCCCGCCCTTGCCGCCGTCACCGCCGTCGGGGCCGCCGAAAGCCACGAATTTCTCGCGGCGAAAATGCGTCGAGCCGCCGCCGCCGTGCCCCGAGCGGGCGAATATCTTTACGTAATCTACGAAATTGGAACCTGCCATGTCATTCATTGTTCTTGAAGCGACAAAGGTACATAAAAGTCGGACGAGAACAAAATTGATTCGCATGCAGTTCGGTAAAACGCCGCAACAAAAATAAAAGTGTCGTTACGACACCCAAAAAAGGCAGACCGCGAAAAAACGGTCTGCCGGCAATTCGGAATAACGGGATTAAATCTGCGAAGCGACGTAATCCCCCACCTCGGAGGTCGAACGGGCCTTTTCGCCCGGCGCTGCAAGGTCCTCGGTGACGACTCCTTCGGCCAGCGCCCGATCGACGGCACGCCGCACGGCCCTGCCCTCGGCATCGAGACCCAGGTGCTCCAGAAGCATCGCGGCCGAAAGGATCGTGGCCATCGGGTTGGCGATGTTCTTTCCCGCGGCCTGCGGATAGGAGCCGTGGATCGGCTCGAAAAGGGCCACTTCGGCCCCCACGCTCGCCGAGGAGAGCATGCCCAGCGAACCGCTGATGACGCTGGCCTCGTCGGTGAGGATGTCGCCGAACATGTTTTCGGTGACGATGACATCGAAATAAGCCGGTTGGCGGATGATCTGCATGGCAGCGTTGTCCACGAACATATAGTCCACCGCCACCTCGGGATACTCCCGGGCTACCCGCTGGGCCGTTTCACGCCACAGACGCGAGGTTTCCAGCACGTTGGCCTTGTCGACGACCGTCAGTTTGCGGCGGCGCGACACGGCCAGCCGAAACGCCACGTGCAGGACCCGTTCGATCTCCGAGACCGTGTAGGTGCAGGTGTCGAAGGCGCGCGCGCCCTCCTCGTCGCGGCCCTGCGGACGGCCGAAGTAGATGCCGCCCGTGAGTTCGCGCACGCAGATGAAATCCGTGCCGCGGACCACCTCCGCCTTGAGCGGCGAACGGTCGGCCAGGGCGTCGAACAGCGCCACGGGGCGCAGGTTGGCGAACAGCCCCAGCGACTTGCGCATCCGCAGCAGCCCCTGCTCGGGCCGCACCTTCGCCGTGGGGTCGTTGTCGTATTTGGGGTCCCCGATGGCTCCGAACAGCACGGCGTCCGCCGCAAGACAGACGGCGTGCGTCTCGTCGGGATAGGGGTCGCCCACGGCGTCGATGGCCGCGGCGCCCACCAATGCGGGACGGTATTCGATCTTGTGTCCGAATTTTTCCGCCACGCGGTCCAACACTTTCGTGGCTTCGGCGACGATCTCGGGACCGATGCCGTCGCCGGCTAAAAGAGCGATTTTAACATCCATTGTCGTTATAGTTTATTTCAATGATATTCAACATTTTGACAGTCGCCTTGATGGCAGCCTCCGTCTGGTCGGCGTCCAGCCCGCGGGTCTTGAACTCGCGGCCGTCCATCTCCCAGGTGATGATCGTCTGCACGAAGGCGTCGGTGCGGCCTCCGGGCGGAATCGAAACGGTATAGTCGCGCAGCATCGGAAACTCGCGCCCGAGCTGTTCGCGGTAGATTTGCCGCAGGGCACGCATGAAGGCGTCGTACTGGCCGTCGCCCGCCGAGGTCCGCTCGTACGCGCAGCCGTGAATCTCGATCCGGAGCGTCGCGACGGGGTGCATCCCCTGCGCCAGCGAGAGGCTGTAATTGAGAATCCGGACCGGGGTGTCGACCGGGTCGTAGCGCAGCACGTCGGCGATGATATACGGCAGGTCCTCGGCCGTCACCTGCTCCTTCTTGTCGCTCAACTCGACCACCCGTTCGGTCACCTTGCGCATCGCGGCCTCGTCGAGGTCGATGCCCAGCGCTTCGAGGTTTTTCAGGACATTGGCCTTGCCCGAGGTTTTGCCCAGGGCGTATTCGCGGACGCGCCCGAAACGCTCGGGAAGCAGTTCGTTGAAGTAGAGGTTGTTCTTGCTGTCGCCGTCGGCGTGGATGCCCGCGCACTGCGTGAAGACGCTCGCGCCGACGATCGGTCGGTTGGCGGGAATGCGGATGCCCGTATAGCTCTCGACCGTGCGGCTGACGCGGTTGATCTTCGTTTCGTCGATCCCCGTCGTGCGGCCCAGGCGGTCGTGCAGCACGGCCACCGCGCTCGACAGCGGCGCGTTGCCGGCCCGCTCGCCCAGCCCGTTCACGGTGACGTGAACGCCGTGGAAACCCGCACGCACGGCGGCGGCGGTGTTGGCCACGGCGAGGTCGTAGTCGTTGTGGGCGTGGAAATCGAAACGCAGCGACGGATAACGCTCCACCAGGTCGCGGCAGAAACGTTCGGTGTCGTAGGGGTCAAGGACGCCCAGCGTATCGGGGCACATGAACCGGCTGACGGGAGCGTCGGCCAGTCCGTCGAGCATCGCGTAGACGTAGTCGGGCGAACGGCGCATGCCGTTGGACCAATCCTCAAGGTAGAGGTTCACCTTCATCCCGCGGTCGACGGCCGCAAGTATCTCGGCGCGCACATCCTCCAGATGCCGTTCGGGCGTGCGGCGCAGCTGCCCCTCGCAATGTTTCCGCGAACCTTTGGCCAGCAGGTTGACCACGCGGCATCCGGCGGTCCCGAGCCAGTCGAGCGACACCCCGCCGTCGATGAATCCCAGCGCTTCCACACGGTCGGCATAGCCCTTGGCGGCAGCCCATTCGGCGATGGCGCGCACGGCCTGCTGTTCGCCCTGCGAGACCCGCGCCGAGGCGATCTCGATGCGGCTTACGTGCAGTTCCTCCAGCAACAGCCGGGCGATGGAGAGTTTTTCACGGGCGTTGAAGGAGACGCCCGAGGTCTGCTCGCCGTCGCGCAGCGTGGTGTCCATGATTTCAACCGGGGGAAACATCGGCGCAGGCTATTTGCGGGCGGCTTCGAAGGCCTCGATCCGGTCGGCGATACTGCGCAGGTAGTCCACGTCGTCGTAGCCGTTTTCGAGACAGCGTTTCTTGTAGGCGTCGATCTCGAAACCCTCGCTGCGCCCGTCCGACACGATGGTCAGCGTCTGGTTGCCCAGGTCGACGGTGAACTGCGCCTTCGGGTCGCGCCGGATCTCGCCGAAAACGGCTTTCAGAAACTCCTCGCTCACACGGATCGGCAGCAGGCCGTTGTTCAGGGCGTTGTTGCGGAAGATGTCGGCGAAGAAGCTCGACACCACGACGCGGAAACCGTAGTCGGCAATGGCCCAGGCGGCATGCTCGCGCGAACTTCCGCAGCCGAAATTGCGCCCGACGACGAGGATTCGCCCCTCGTAGCGGGGATCGTTCAAAGGGAACGAAGCGATCCGCTGTCCCGCGGCGTCGTAGCGCCAGTCGCGGAAAAGGTTGTCGCCGAAGCCCTTGCGTTCGGTGGCTTTCAGGAAGCGCGCCGGGATGATCTGGTCGGTATCTATGTTTTCCACCTCGACGGGAACGGCCCCCGAGGTGAAGGTTACGAATTTGGGTATGGACATAATGATAATCTTTTACATATCGAACACTTCGCGCGGATCGGAAATCACGCCCGTCACCGCGGCGGCGGCGGCAACGGCCACACCCGACAGCATCGTACGGGCGCCGGGACCCTGCCGGCCCTCGAAATTGCGGTTCGAGGTCGAAACGCTGTATTTGCCCGCCGGAATCTTGTCGGCGTTCATCGCCAGGCACGCCGAACAGCCCGGCTGGCGGAGTTCGAAACCCGCTGCGGCGAGGATGCGGTCCAGTCCCTCGGCCCGCGCGGCGGCTTCGACGCCCTTCGAGCCGGGAACGATCCATGCGGTGATGTTGTCCGCCTTGCGGCGGCCTTCGACCAGACGGGCGAAACGGCGCAGGTCCTCGATGCGGCCGTTGGTGCAACTGCCGACGAACACGTAGTCGACCGCTTTGCCCAACATCCGCTCCCCGGGTCTGAAACCCATGTACTCCAGCGCCTTGGAATCGGCGTCGGCGGGAATCGTTCCGTCGACGGCCATCCCCATTCCGGGATTGGTTCCGTAGGTGATCATCGGGGCGATGTCCGCGGCGTCGAAGCGGTATTCCCTGTCGAAAACCGCGTCGGGATCGCTGTAAAGTTCCCGCCAGCGGGCCACAGCCTCGTCGTAGGCGGCTCCCTGCGGAGCGCGTTCGCGGCCCCGGAGGTATTCGAAGGTCTTCTCGTCGGGGGCGATCATGCCGCCGCGCGCGCCGCACTCGATGCTCATGTTGCAGACCGTCATGCGGCCCTCCATCGAGAGCGAACGGATCGTGCTGCCGGCAAACTCGATGAAATGGCCCGTGCCGCCCGAAGCGGTGAGTTTCGAGATGATATAGAGGATGACATCCTTGGCCTCGACACCCGGACGCAGCGCGCCGTCGACCGTAATGCGCATCGTGCGGGGTTTGGTCTGGAGGATGCACTGGCTGGCGAAGACCATTTCGACCTCCGAAGTCCCCACGCCGAACGCCACGGCGCCCAAAGCTCCGTGGGTCGAAGTGTGGCTGTCGCCGCAGACGATCGTCATGCCCGGCTGGGTGAATCCCAGCTCGGGGCCGATGATGTGCACGATGCCCTGCCTGGGGTGTCCCACGCCGAAGTGCTCGATGCCGTGGCGGGCGCAGTTCTCGGCCAGCGTCTCGACCTGCCGCCGCGACTCCGGCTCCCCGATCGGAAGGTGCTGGTCGACGGTCGGGATGTTATGGTCGGCCGTGGCCGTGATCTGCGCCGGACGCGCGACGCCGAAGCCGCGGCGTTCGATCCCCGCGAAAGCCACGGGCGACGTCACCTCGTGGATATACTGCCGGTCGATGTAGAGCACGCAGCGGCCGCCGTCCTCGACACGCACCGTGTGCGCGTCCCATATCTTGTCCAGAAGCGTTCGTCCCATATCAATCCTCCTCCTCGATTTTTTCGGTTACGTTGAGTGCGCGCAGCGCGTCGAGGAACGCCTCGATCGAAGCCCGCGTGGTGTCGGTGTGCGCGCCGAATCCGTGGACCGTGCGGCTGCCGCACTCGACCTGCACATGCACGCGGCCCACGTCGTTCGAACCGCGCGTGATGGCCTGCATCAGGAACTCCGCAAGCACCACCTTCTCGTTGATCAGTTTCTTGATGGCCGAGACCGCCGCGTCGACCGGACCGTTGCCCGTGGCGGTGGACATGCGTTCGTGGTCGCCGAATTTCAGCACCACGGTAGCCGTCGGAACCAGCGTCCCGGTGGTCACCTGCATGAATTTCAACGAAATGGACTGCTGCTTCATGCGGTCGATGTCGCCCACGAGGTACAACAGGTCGTAGTCGTGAATCTCCTTCTTCCGGTCGGCCAGGGCGAGGAATTTCTCGTACGTGGCGTCCAATTCCTCCTGCGTGAGGTCGTAGCCCAGCAGTTCGAGCCGGTGCACGAGGGCCGCGCGCCCGCTGCGGGCCGTGAGGGCGATGACCGACTCGTTCAGCCCGATGTCCTGCGGGTCGATGATCTCGTAGGTCTGACGCTGCTTGAGCACGCCGTCCTGATGGATGCCCGACGAATGGGCGAAGGCGTTGCGGCCCACGATGGCCTTGTTGGGCTGCACGGGCATGTTCATCAGGCTCGACACCAGGTGCGAGGCCTTGGTGATCAGGCGCGAATTGATGTTCGTGTCGACGGCCACGTCCTTGTGGCAGCGGAGCGTCATCACCACCTCTTCGAGCGAGGTGTTGCCGGCCCGTTCGCCGATGCCGTTGATCGTGACCTCGGCCTGCCGTGCGCCGTTCAGGATGCCGCTCAGCGTATTGGCCGTAGCCATGCCCAGATCGTTGTGGCAGTGGGTCGAAATGATCGCCCGGTCGATGTTGGGAACGTTGTCCACGAGGTATTTGATCTTCGCGCCGTATTCGTTCGGAAGACAGTAGCCCGTCGTGTCGGGGATATTGACCACCGTCGCGCCGGCCCGGATGACCGCCTCGACCACGCGGGCGAGGTACTCGACGTCGGCGCGCCCGGCGTCCTCGGCATAGAACTCCACATCCTCGACGTAGCGTTTGGCATATTTCACCGCCTCGACGGCAGATTCGACGATCTTCTCGGGCGTGGAACGCAGTTTGTCGTAGATATGCTGCGGCGAAACGCCGATGCCCGTATGGATACGCTTGCGCCTGGCCAGCCGCAGCGCATCGGCCGCAACGTCGATGTCCTTCTTCACGGCGCGGGTCAGCGCGCAGATCGTCGGCTCGGAAACGGCCTTGGAAATCTCCAGCACGGAGTTGAAATCACCGGGGCTGGAGATGGGAAATCCCGCCTCGATGACGTCTACGCCGAGGCTTTCGAGCAGTTTGGCGACTTCAATTTTTTCGGTGGTGTTCAACTGACAACCGGGGACCTGCTCACCGTCGCGCAGCGTGGTGTCGAAAATGTACAATCTCTCACTCATACTAACCTCTTTATCGAATAAAACTTAATGACGCCGCCCCACGCTTTCCGTGCGGCAAACGCCACCCTGACTTTCTGTATTGCTTACGATCCGTAACAAAAACAGTCGCCGGACTTGAAGATTCGACGCTTTTAGCGACGCATTCCAACCGGAATGAAACCGGAATGACCGACGTAACTGCCTTGCTCTCTTGCAAATATATGAATTATTTAATAATTTCAAAAACAAATCGTCCAAAAAGTCGGATAATTACATACCGGCGGCCTCCCCGTCCCGGATGGACAGGAAGGCCGCCGCAAAACAGGCCGGCAGGTTACAACGCCTGCGGATTACCGCCCCGGCAGGTTACAGCGCCAACGGTTCGTAAGGCAGCCCCCAGGCGTCGGCCACGGGTTTGCAGACCACCCTGCCGCCGATGATGTTCAGCCCCAGCGCCAGCTCGGGATTCTCCTGTGCGGCGCGCCGCCAGCCCTTGTCGGCAAGCTGGATGGTGTAGGGAAGCGTCGCGTTCGTAAGCGCGAGGGTCGAGGTGCGGGGCACGGCGCCCGGAATGTTGGCCACGCAGTAGTGCAGGATGCCGTCGACGTAATAGACCGGGTCCTCGTGCGTGGTGGGGCGCGAAGTTTCGAAACAGCCGCCCTGGTCGATGGCCACGTCGACCATCACCGTTCCCGGCTCCATCTCCCGGAGCATGTCGCGCGTGACGAGCTTCGGGGCCTTGGCTCCCGGAATCAGCACCGAACCGACCACCAGGTCGGCATGCTTCAGCTCCTCGCGGATGTTGTATTCGGAAGACATCAGCGTCTTGACGTTGCGGGGCATCACGTCGGCCAGATAGGTCAGCCGCTGGAGCGAAATGTCGCAGATCGTCACGTCGGCTCCCGTTCCGGCAGCGGTGCGCGCCGCAGCCGTTCCGACAACGCCCGCACCGATGACGAAGACCTTGGCGGGCTTCACGCCCGGCACGCCGCCCAGCAGCACGCCCTTGCCGCCGCGGGGTTTTTCGAGGAAATAGCGTCCCTCCTGCGCGGCCATGCGCCCCGCGACCTCCGACATCGGGATCAGCAGCGGCAGCGAACGGTCGGCGCGCTCGACGGTCTCATAGGCACAGCAGACCGCCCCGCTGTCGACCATCGCACGGGTGAGGGGTTCGCTGCTGGCGAAGTGGAAGAAGGTGAAAACCAGCTGGTCCCTGCGGATGAGTTTGTACTCGGGAGCCACCGGTTCCTTGACCTTGACGATCATTTCCGCCCGGGCGTAGACCTCCTCGATCGAGGGAAGCATCTCCGCCCCGACGGCCGTGTAGGCATCATCGGCAAATCCGCTGTTCACACCGGCCGTAGCCTGCACATAAACTTTGTGTCCCCGTTTGACAAGCTCCCGGGCGCCTGCGGGGGTAAGAGCAACGCGATTCTCGTTGTTCTTGATCTCTTTTGGAATACCGATAATCATGGATCTGGAAGTTTTTAAGGTTTTTGCCTCTCCAAAATACGAATTTAACGCGGAAATCCAAAAAATCCGGACGTTTTTTTACGTGCGGATCAAAACCGGTAAGAGATTGTAAGATAGAACGAACGGGGCCACGCATAGGTGCAGCGCGAGGCGTGGGGCGCGTAGAGCGTGTCGTCGCCCGGGCGGATGCGGCGCACGCGCAGCGACTCGTAGCCGCCATAGACCGTATCGGCCTCGCCCGTCAGGTTGCGCAGCATCAGCGACGCGGTGAGCCGCGAACGTTCGAACCGGAACGACTTGAACAGCGCGGCATCGAGCGTGAAGGCGTCCGGCAGCCGCTCCTGCCGGGTGAAGGCGTCGAAAAACTCCCGTGTGATACCGCCCTGACCCGCGATGCGGTCGGTGCGGCGCAGGGGCATCGGTTCGACGTAACGCCGCCCGGCATATCCTGCCGAAGCGCGGCATCCCCACCCTTTCGGGCCGAACCAGGAGATCTCCGCCAGAGCGGTCAGCTGCGGGGCGCCGCCCGTCTCGCAGCCGCCCATACGGCTCACGGCCTGCACGTCGACGGCCGAGTTATCCACGTCGGAGAGCACCGTGACGCGCGGATCGCGAATGTATTCGTAGCGTCCGGCCGAAGCGGCCAGCGACAGCAGCCAGCGGTAGGACAGCCGGATGTCGGCCGCGGCCTCCGCGCCGCAGGACATGCGCCCGACGCCCGTCACGGCCATGTCGCAGTAGACCGAGGCCATGTCGTCGTAATACGTCCGCGTCTCGATGCCGTCGAGCGTCATGGCAGCGAAGAACGCCGCCTGAAAATCGACGACGGGTCCCGTCAGGCGGCAGTTGAGTTCGGCGGCGTAGATGCGTTCGGGCACGGGGTTATCGACCGTACGGTTGTTATAGAGCGGCTGAAAGAAAAGATCCCCGGCCCGAGGGGTCCGGGCGGCGGCCGCGGCGGCGATTTCGATATAGCGGCGCGGGGTGAAGGCCCAGCCCGCCGCGACCTTGAGCGTGTAGGGCGTGAACCGCATGACGCGCGAAGGGCCGTAGGACTGCCCGCCGGGAAAAAGTTCCTTCTCGTAATAGCCCCGGCGGCTGACGGCATCGCTCCCCAGCACGACCGAAAGATCGGCCCGGAAACGGTCGGAGCGGTAATCGGCCTGCAAGCGGAGCGCAGCCCCGCGCAGCGTCAGCGCATAATCGTAGCCGAAGCGGTCGCCCTCGCGGACCGTCCGTCCGGGATGCCGCAGGTCGTTCTGCAACAGATTGCCGTACGTGTCGTCGTCGATCAGGAAGCGGTCGATGTCCGTAACGTACCCGGCGCCCAGCAGATCGCGCATCTGCTTGTAGGAACGGGTGTTTTCGCGGCGGAGCGAAACTCCGTAACGGAGCGTCAGCCGGGCGTCGGCTTCGGTGGCGAACGACGCGTCGAAAGCGAGGTTGCAGAGCCGTTCGACACGGTCTTCCAACGCATAGACCGCATGTCCGCCCGCCATGCGGTTCTGGCGGATCAGCTCGTCCCAGTCGATCTGCGTGTAGCGCGGATCGCGGGCGAGCCACGCCTGCTCGGTCTCCCGGTCGCCCGTATAGCTGGGCAGATACCGGTAATTGTCGGGCATCGGCGTGCGGGCGTCGTACCAGTCGAGCATGCTGTACTTCGCGACGCCCGCCTCGGCGGCAAGCGTGGCGGCGAACGAGGTCGAAGCCGACAGCGGCACGGCATAGGCGGCCAGGGCCAGCGGAACCGTCTCGCGCCGCACGCGGGAGTTGCGCACCCTGCCGTCCTGCCAGCCCCACGCCGGGTTGTAGAGACGGTCGCCCGTGAGCGTGAAAGCCTCCTCCGAAGAGGAGAGGCGCGTGCCCCGCACCGAGGGCGGCACGATACACAGCACGGAGAGTTCGTGCCCTTCGCCGAAACGCCGGGCAAGGCGCAGTCCGGCGGTCACGGCATTGGTGAAGACCCCTTCGACGTGCATGTCGCGGCCGGAGCGGGCGTCGAGAGCCGCCGAAATGCGCCAGCCGTCGCCCGGCGACGCCGAGACGGCGGCTTTCGCTCCCACGAGGTAATTGCGGTCGGTGAAGCGGACCGAAGCCAGAAAGGGCTGCAACGGCTCCCCGTCCGAAAACCGGAACGCCCGCATGCCGCCCGTCGCAGCCGGTTCCCCGGGCGCGGCGGCAAGCCCCGCATAGCGCTGTTCTTCGGCCCCGAGCAGGCGCAGCGCCGCGAGGTAACGGTAGGAAACCGCAACGCCCATGAGCGACGTGCGTTCCAGGGTGTAATCCAGTCCGCGGCGCCGGAGCGCGACCTGCGGCAGGTTGAAACCGGTGCGAAGGCCGTAGAGGTCCGAAGGGGACTGCACGGCGCGGTAGAAGAGCGTCGAATCGGTCGTGAGCAGTTCGCGCCGCTCCTCGCGTTCGGCATAGGGATAGTATTCGTCGCCGGGGTACTGGGCCGCCGCCGCACACGGAAACAGGAGAAACAACAGGGCACAACGACTTTTCAGCATATCTTTGCGACTTTACAGAACGCAAAGATAGCAAAAAGTCCGACGATTCAAAACCGGATCGCATGCAGCGCGGCAAAACGGTCCGGCAAACAGAAAAGCCGTCGCGACACGGCAGGAGCAGCGTCAGACGGGGATGGGGCATGACAAATTCCG
>ERZ1106943.3246-NODE-3246-length-12704-cov-2.714049_pt1 | contig 12704 bp, 11 predicted proteins | sample MGYA00403671_ERZ1106943 | MGnify/ENA primary metagenome ERZ1106943 (study PRJEB35170, sample SAMEA104062427) | human gut metagenome | biome: human gut; feature: human-associated habitat; material: faeces | place: Denmark | collected 2012-06-14 ...
AACTCTTGAAATCTTAATAAATGCTACACATTCTTCTCTTGATTTCAAAAAATTTGTCGGTGAAGACTTGTATAAAATATATGTGTCTTATATTAGGGAAGATGATTATAGTAATGATAATTATGTGTCCGATGGACTTTCTAATGAAGAGTTAATTGAAAAGGTAAATGAATTAATTACTGTTGCAAAAAAAGAACTTATCAAATCTGGTGAGAAACAATATACAATTTCGGGTTCTATTTTAAATTTTCTTATGGTGACTGATGAATTTGGTAATCGTGTCTTTGAAAATTTCTTTCATGATTTTGCATTGGGTAATTTTATTAAGGTTAAAATTGATAAAAAATTATATGACATTCGTTTATCTGATGCAACAATTAATTATTCTGATATAACAAAATTTAATGTAACTTTTTCTGACGCTTATCGAATAGGTTCTCCAACTGTTAATACGGTAAAAGATATATTATCTAAGGCTCAGTCTATGAGTACAAGTTATTCTTCTGTAAAGAAACAAGCTTCTCAAGGTGCTAATGCCGATAAAAATTTTGATAAAATGTTAAACGAAGGTCTTGATTCAGCATTATATAACATAAAGAATTCAAATTCCACGATTGTTTTTGATGAACACGGACTTCTCGCACGTTCATGGAATGATGAAAATAATGATTATAGTCCTGAACAATGCCGTTTAAGTAATAATGAAATAATTTATACTTCTGATAACTGGAAAACTGCTGAAACAGCAATTGGTAAGCAAAAGTATACCCTTAATGGTATTACATATGAAGAGTATTGTGTTAATACGAAACTTCTGCTATCTGGTAAAGTTATTTCTGGCGACATTTATTCATTAAATTATGCAACAGATGAAAACGGAGTTGTAACTTCAGGAACTCATATTGATTTGAATAATGGTGATTTTGTTTTTGCAGGTGGTAAATTATCATATTTAAACAACGAGTTATCTGTAAAAGGAAACATATCTGCAATTGGTGGTGATATTGGTGGTTGGTTAATTAATGATAAAGGTATTTCTAGTGTTTTTGAAGATAATCATAATTCAAATATTTATTCAGTCTCTTTAAATAAAATTTGGTCAGATAACAATACAGTAATTGAAATTAATAAAAATAATGAGCCTCAATTTTTTGTAAGGTCTAATGGTTTTATGTATGCAGCAAATGCAAACATTACAGGAAGTATAGTTAATGGTAGTATCAGAACTAATGGCAGAACAAGTTTATCTGAAGACAAACTTGGATTTTATGTCGGTAATGATGGGTTTGATTTGTGTTGGCTGGGTCGAGATGAATTTATGGACGATCTTGATGTGTATGCACATTTAAGAGCTACTTCAAAGGCTTTTGAAATAATTGTTGGAGATGCAGTTGTTCTTAGTGTTCCTATTCGCTCAAGATTTTCTGGTGCTAATGTCGGTTATCATGTCGAAACTTCAACTCTGTGTTCAAAAAAAATTTATTATTCTGATGCACTTGAAGATACTGATGTTGGTGGAAAATAAAATAAGGAGGTGTATTTAATTAAATGAGTTTACAAACTATAGCAAAAATTACGCTTGATTTTTATAATAAAAATATGGTATGTATTAACGCAAAACAATATGATTCTGCTCGTATTGTGGAAATAACATGCTCTGATCGAGGATTATTATTCGCACCAGACAAAAATGCAATATCTGCTTTTGTGCGTCTAAGGAAGCCTGATTCTTTAGGTGTTTTTAATTTGTGTGAAATTAATAATGAGGGAAAAATTCTTGTTGAATTAACAGAACAAACTCTTGCCGCACCAGGAAAGGCAATAGCTGATGTATTTCTTATAGAAAAAGTTTTTACTTCTGGAGAAAAGCCAATAGATATTGATGATATATCAAAAATTAATGCTCCTGTTTTATCAACAATGAATTTTACTGTTAATATCACTCCTACTGCATTAGAACACTCACAGATTGAGTCATCTTATGAATTCAATGCTCTTACTAATGCTCTTGCACAGATTGATTATAACAATAAAAAGGTTGAAGTTCTTGATAAAACATTGACTGATAATGAAAATCAGCGTATTGAAAACGAAAATGCTAGAAAGACAAATGAAACAAATCGAGTTTCTGCTGAAAACAAAAGACAGATAGATACTGCGGATGCTATTAAAAAAGCAAATGAAGCAACAAGTAAAACAAACGCTGCAATTGATAAAGCAAATGATTTTATTTTTCGAGCAGATGGTGCATTAAACACAATTAATCAAAAAGCACAGGAAGTTCAGACAAATGCAAACAATGCAAAAACAAGTGAAACAAATGCAAAAGCTTCTGAAACCGCTTCTGCTACTTCGGAGAAGAATGCTGAAAACAGTGCTTTAGAATCTAAATCTTATGCCGTAGGTACAAATAATTCATTTAGAGAAAATGATTCTATTGATAATTCAAAGTATTATTCTGAAAAGTCAAGAGAATATTCTAATGAATGGAAAGGCTCTTTACTTCCAAAGGGTGTAATTTCATTTTCTCAACTTCCTACCTCTGGTTTAGTTGCAGGTTATTTATATTCTATTAACGAAGCATTTGTTACAGATAATAGATTTGTTGAAGGTGCTGGATTTTCTTATCCAAGAGGCACAAATGTTTATTGGACTGAAAATAATAAATGGAAAGCACTCTCTGGTGTACTTAGTAGAGAAATTAGCAAACAGGACTATGAAACTTTGTCTGATGCAGAGAAAAAGAATGGAACAATTTACTATGTTACAGACGATGATTATACATTATCTATTGACTCTTCCCTCTCTTCTACCTCTAAAAATCCTATTCAAAACAAGGTTGTAAGCGATAAATTTACAGAGATTGAAACAAGTATTTCTTCTGCAAAATCAGAAACAAAAACTTACACAGATACAAAGATTGCTAATCTTATCAATGGTGCTCCTGAGACATTAGATACATTAAAAGAGGTTGCAGATGCAATAACAGCAAGCAAATCTGTTGAAGAGGCATTAAATAAAGCAATTGGAACAAAAGCTAACGACAGTGACTTATCTTCCCATACTAATGATAACACGATACATATAAACAAAGATGAACGTAAAAAATGGAATACTGTTTCTGATAAAGTTGATAAAGTTAGTGGAAAAGTATTATCAAGCAATGATTATACGACTCTTGAAAAGAATAAGCTCGCAGGAATCTCTGAAGGTGCAAACAAATATATTCATCCTACTTACACTTCAAAAACAGTTGGATTTTATAAAGTCTCGATTGACTCAACTGGACATGTAAGCACTGTTGAATCAGTAACAAAAGACGATATTGTTAATCTTGGTATTCCTGAGAAAGATACAAATTCTAATTATCCAATAAAACATATGAGTAGTGCTGATTATAATAATCTATCGGAAGCTGAGAAAAAAAATGGAACTATATACTTAGTAGATTAGAGAAAGGATGTGAAATATGTATACAATTTTAATGAATTTTGATAAGAGTCTTGTTTGTACGACAAGAACAACTCTTTATCAGCGTGATAAATTAGTTGATAAACTTCAGATTTTGATACCTCAAACATATGAAGAAATTAACCTGTCTGATTTTACAGCAGTATTAAAATATGTCGATCAAGGTAATGAAGTACATTCTGAAATTCTCTTTCAAGATGAAGAATTATATAAAGAAAGTTATTTAAGATATACTCTTCCTATTGATACAAATCTCACAAGATTTGCAGGAGATATAAAAATATGTCTTACTCTTAATAAAGTTGATATGGAGGAAATGAAAGAATATTCTCTTAATACAGGTGAGACAACAATTACTATTGCCCCACTTTCAGACTATTATAAATTTGTTTCTGACAAATCATTAAGTGTAATTGACCAAAAAGTAAATGAACTTAATGTTAAGTTAGAAGCCATAGATAAAATGGCAACAACTTATGATGAAACGAAGGCTGATAATATTAAATTGGACAAAGACACTTCAGAAATTTATCTTACCGCAAATGATAAACAGATTGGTGATAAGATTACCATTAATGATTTGGGAAATGTTATTGCCGAAGAAACAAAAGACGGTCTTATTCCAATTATATTATAAAAATATTTAAAGGAAGGAGACTATCATGGCAGAATCTAATAATAGAGTTAAATATGCCTATTTAAACTATAATGAAATATCTGAACGATTAAGAATTGGTGATATAGATGAATATGATGTGATTTTCACCAAAGATACACATGAGCAGTATCTTATTAAAGATGATTTATCTCTTCTTAACATCAAGTCAAGAATTTATCGTTTTGATAGTGTCGAATCAGCAAAAGAATTATTAAATAAAAATTCAGATACATATGAAGGTCAGATTGTTGCGATTGCCGACAATGATTTAGGAGTATATCATGGTTATATTGTCAATAGAGTTGATGAAGAATATACTATTACTCCATTATCTGATTCAGGAACTTCTATTGATTATAATGCTCTCGCTCATAGACCTATTGTTAATAAGACAGGAACTCTTGCAAATCCGTTGATTATAGGTAGTCTTGAAAATGGTTTATATTCCGTTTCAGGTGAATATAAATTGTTTGATGAATATCCTACAATCTTTTCATCTTCGATTAATCATTTATTCTTAGTTGAAAAATCTGAAACAGAATCACATGTAAAAGATATATCTGCAAAAGAAGTAATTATTTACAGTCTGATAAACGGTGAAGTAACTAAATCTGAATTACTTACGCAGCAATATCTTGAAGATAACCACTATATTACAGAAAATGATTTTGATGCTAAAATTGCTGCACTAGATTATATAACTAAAGCAGAAGTTTCAGAATATGTTAAACAAATTACAACAGAATATTTAAATGAAAATCTCGGAAATATTATAGATACAAAGATAGATGAGAAAATATCTACTCTTGTTGTAGATGATACTGAGATTGAAAAGTTATTTAAGTAATTAAGCAACGCTTTATAAAGTGTTGCTTTTTTATATTATTAAAATATTATTTTAGGAGGAATTTTTTATGGCAACAACAGAAGTAAAAATCATTACACTTAAACAGTTAGGACTTTACGATGGACTTGTAAAGAAATATGTTAATGATGCTGATGCTAAGTCTATCAAATCAGTTAAAATCGAAGGAAGAACATTAAAATTTTATAAGGTTGAAGAACCAATTGAAGAAGGCACATTACCTGCTTATTCTATTGAAATTCCAGAAACAGACCTTACAACTGTAACAAAGGCTATAGACGCAGTTAAGGCAATAGCTGATAAACTTGATGGAGAGGATACGGTTGAGGGTTCTGTAAAGGCTCAGATTAAAGCCCTTAAAACAGAGCTTGAAGGTCAGATTACAGCATCAGAATATAATGATACAGAAATTAAGAAATCTATTAAGGCTAATACTGATGCTATTGGTGTACTTAATGGTACAGGTGACGGTTCTGTAGATAAGAAAGTTGCTGATGCAGTAGCTTCTATCGTAGCCAATGCCCCTGCCGCTTATGATACTTTGAAGGAGATTTCTGACTGGATTTCAACTCATACAGAAGATGCCTCTGCAATGAACTCTTCTATTCAGGCAAACAAAACAGATATTGCTAATCTTGCTAAGTTAGTAGGTACACTTCCAGAGGGCGAGGATTCTGCTACAATCGTTGCTTATATTGATAAGAAGGTTGGTTCAGTAGATTTTACTACTGCTATTGCAACAGCAAAGAATGAGGCAATTAGCGAGGCTAAAAAGTATACAGATGGTCTTGCTAAGAATTATGCAACTGCTGAACAGGGTAAGAAAGCTGATACTGCACTTCAGGAAGCTGATATAACAGACTTAAAAGCTGATGTAGCCGCAAATAAAGCTTCTCTTGAAGCAGAAGGTGCTACAACTAAGGCTATTGCTGATGCTAAGAAGGCAGGTACGGATGCTCAGACTTCCGTTAATGAACTTGCTAAGAGAGTTGACTCAATTGAGAGTACAAGTTATGTAGAAGCCACTGATGAAGAGATTAATGCTCTTTTTGCTTAATAAAAATTAAATATTTGTATTTTTTGAGAGTAGAGGTTCGAGTCCTCTACTCTTTATTTATTCTAAAGGAGGTTTAAATGGCAACAAATGAAACAAATGGAATAAGTTTGAGAAGACTTAAAACCTTCTTGACAAACTTGAAAAATATATTTGCTGAGAAAAAACATTCTCATGCAACTTCAGATATAACAGGACTTAATACTGCTCTATCTTCTAAAGCCACATTAGCACAGGGAAATAAGGCTGATAGTGCAGTTCAGAGTGTAAAAATCGGTACTACAGAATATAAGTCTGGTACTACTGTTACTCTCCCATCTTATCCTACTTCACTTCCTGCAAGCGATGTGTCAGACTGGGCGAAAGCAAAAACAAAGCCGTCATATTCCGCAAGTGAAGTCGGACTTGGCAATGTTGGGAATTTTAAAGCTGTGTCTACTGTTCAGTCTCAGGGATTAACTGATACTGAGAAGACAAATGCTAGAGCGAATATTGGAGCACAAGTAGCTGGTTCATATGCAAGTTCTACTCATAATCATGATGATAAATATCAAGCAAAAGGTAATTATGCAAGTGCTTTACATACACATACAAAATCTCAAATTACAGATTTTCCAAGTTCTCTGCCAGCTAACGGAGGAAATGCATCGACAGTCAATGGACACACAATAAATGCAGATGTTCCAAGTGGAGCAAAATTTACAGACACTAATACTTGGCGTGGAATTCAGAATAATTTAACATCGGATTCAACATCAGATTCTTTATCAGCCGCACAGGGTAAAGTGCTAAAGGGATTAGTTGACAGTAAGGTAACTGAATCACAAAATTTGGCAACCGACCTTAATAACATAAAGTCAACAGGAATACATCATATATCTGCAAGTACATCAAATAATCCTACGGGTACACATGGAACTTTATTTGTAGAATTCAACGTAGGAACACCATATCAAATATGGCTTCCTGACAATTCAAACACTGCATATAAACGTAACTATACGACTTCGACATCAACATGGGGAATTTGGACGCAGTTAAAATTTACTGATACAAATACTGTTACTAATATCGGTACGACATCTAGCAATTATACCAATGGTAATATTCTTATTCAGGGAAGTGGTGCAACAACAGTAAGTAAATCTGGTAATACAGTTACTATTTCATCAACTAATACCGATACGAACACTTGGCGACCTTTAGGTACTACTGCTGATACTGCTTGTGCTGGTAATGATAGTAGATTAAGTAATGCAAGACCTGCTTCTGATGTTTATTCTTGGGCTAAAGCTAGTTCAAAACCAAGCTACACTTACAGTGAAGTAGGTGCTGCTTCTGCAAATCATTCACACAGCAATTATTTAACAGGAATTAATAAGACAATGGTTGTAAACGCATTAGGTTATACTCCACCAACAACAAACACAACATACAATGTCGCTACTCAATCCTCAAACGGTTTATTTTCAGCATCAGATAAAAAGAAATTAGATGGAATTACAAGCGGTTCTAATACAGTTATGAAACTTATTTCAAGTACAGATTATTCAAAATTAAGTGATGCTCAAAAGAAAAATGGAACTGTTTATTTTGTAGTCTAATAAATATTTTAAAGAAAGGAAAATATAATTATGGGAAAAATATATTACAATGGCGTAGATTATTCTGCTCCTGTTATTTCAGGTGTTTCAGGTATTAAGGGAAATGCAGAATCTACGTATAGGACAGGCAATGTAAATATAACTGCAACAAATATCGGGCTTGGTAATGTAAATAATACGGCAGACAGTGATAAAAGCGTAAAACACGCTATGACTGCAAACAATGCAAATTTTGCAGATAATATCATAGACATAGACACTGATGAAAGTGCTCGTAGTATTGAAATTGGTACTAATATTTATGGTTCTGGAGATAATGATGACTTTGGAGGTTTAGATTATATTGCTGGTTTTACCAATGGTTTAACAAACGAACCAATAATCAGACCTATAAGTGATGATTATATAAAAAGACGACTTTCAGTAGTTACTAAAGAAGATACAGTTAATGGTATAATCACGTTTGGTAATAGTGATGATTATGGAATTAGAACAAATGCTGATAATTATGGTAGAATTGGAGATTCTTCTAAACAGTTTTATGAAGTACATGCAAAAAGTATTTATGAAAACAAAACATTATTGTCAAACAAATATGCTGCTAAATCTCATGCGTCAACTTCAAGTTCTACATACGGATGTGGTACAGCTAGCAGTTGGGGGCATGTTAAATTGTCAGACAGTTATACTTCTTCAGCTGGTGCTGCAAGTTCAGGTGTAGCAGCATCAAGTAAGGCTCTTTATGATGCATATACCACATTAAATGCAAAATTCAATAGTGTTAATGGTGTTGTATTATTTAATAATGGCAATAGTGCCTTTAATGCACATATAACACTAAGTCACAAAGTAAGTGATTTTTCAGTTATAGAAATTTTTTATGTTGATAATGATGGTGATGATGGTAGTATTCGACTTGGTTCAGGTGCAGGAAAATTTAAAATGCATTCACATGCTTATGTAAGTGGTACGTGGTACGATAAGTTTACGTATTATAGTATAAGTGCAGATAAATTACATTTATATTTTTCTTCATCATATCAAATAAATCAAGGTGGTTCTGTTGAAAGTGGTAATTATCACAAGATTTTTAAAGTTGTTGCCTATAAGTAAAATTACAATCAAATAATCTTAATATCATATTTATAACCAACAATTAAATATATATTATGAAAAACAGAATTTTTTGTTACATCTCCATTCGTTGTTCTTTGAAACGAATGTTCAAAAGTTAATTGTTTATCTCCATTTGATCGATACTGTGTATATTTACATATAAGTGCATCTCCAACAGAATGTAATGATACCATTTTTATTAAAGCTGCATCTCTACGAAAACGAATTGTACTATGTACTTGATCATTATCGTAATAAAAAATTTCAATAACATCAAAGTTTTTTATACTATTAGATAATGTTATTGTAGTATTTTTTGTCAAACCTTTATATAAAACTTCTGCCTTGAATTTTGCATTTCTTTGCAATATAACAAATATATAATTTTTTCAATTAACAAATAAAATATTTATAAAAGGAGGAATTAAAATGTTTATTAAATATAACGATGAAAACAATACTCAGATTGAAATAAACAGTTATGAGTTTGTTGAATATCCAAAAATCGTAAGAATATATTCTAATACAAAACTTGATAATCTTTCAGGATTTAATATATATGAAAACGAAGAAGTTTGTTTATATGATTTTCCAGAATTTAAGTATATATATGATTCTACAGATACTTATACAGATTATATAAATGAAAATATAACATATTACACATACGCTGTTGTAGATTCAAACAATTATGTTATAGGACGTTTGACTTGCGAAGATTCAAATTATAGTGGTGTTTTGATTATGTCTGGATCAGGTAAAAATTATAGATTCCCAACAGATGAAACAGTTTATGTTGATGAAAATGGAATCTATAATTATAAGATTGAGAACAATAAAATCGTTGAGGTAAGTGAAACTGAAAAGAAAACATTACTTGAAAAAGCTAACGAAGAAAAACTTAAACAGGCAAAAGCTGCTAAGATATACGAATTAACGGAATCATGTGAAAATGTTATTCTTAGAGGAATTAACTATAACAATGAACATTTTTCATACAATTATTCCGATCAGAACAATATAAGTAATCTCGTTCAGATGGCTAAGACAACAGGAATGGATGTACCTTATCACTCAGATGGTAATTTATGTAAACTCTATTCTCCTGCTGATATTTACAATATCTATATCTTGCAAGAAATGAATATTACACAGAATACAACATATCTTAATCAGATTAAGGCATATATAGATACTCTTGAAAATGTTGATGAGATTAATTCGATTGTTTACGGACAGGAGCTTACAGGTGAATATCTCAAGAATCTTAATGACATTATGGAACATTCACAGAAAATTATTGAGGTGTTAAATGCAGAAACAACTAAAGCTACTGAGTAAATATTTATTTCTATTTTGTGTCGGGGCAGGATTATATATTTCTATCGAATTGATATACAGAGGGTATTCACATTGGACAATGGGCGTATTAGGAGGTATATCTTTTGTATCAATCGGACTCATTAATGAAATATTGAGTTGGGACACACCAATATGGATTCAATGTCTAATTGGAGGTTGTTTAATAACCTTTTATGAATTTATCACAGGTGTAATATTAAACGTGTGTTTACATATGGGTATCTGGGATTATTCTCATATGCCTTTTAATATTTTAGGTCAAATATGCTTGCCATTTACACTAATTTGGTGTGTGTTATCATTAATTGGAATTATCCTGGATGATTATTTAAGATATTGGTGGTTTGGAGAAGAAAAACCAAGATATAAATTGTTTTGATTAAGCGAGAATAAGTATATAATTATAGGGACATTAGATTTTCTAGTGTCCCTATTTTTTACGCCATTGACTATTATAATTAAAATTAATATAATAGAACAAATGTTTGTTGGAGGTGTTTTAATGAAAGAAGGTATTACTGCTTATATTATAGAAAGCAATAGAAAAATCAGAAAGGTTACTGTAGCTCATGTGGTTGGTAATATGGCTCTTGTTAAGTTCGATGAAGGCGGTGGAATCAGAGTGCATTTAAGTAGGTTGTTTGAAAGCGAGGAAGCAGCCAGAAAATATTTGAGTATTAGAGATATTGTATGTAATAAATATAATAATCAATTGAAGTAGATGAAGACAGTTTTAGAGTAAAAAAATAAAGCCTTACATAAAAATGCAAGGCTTTATTTTGACAATGCCAAATAAATTTTTAAATAAATATGTTATTGTTATTACCATTCATTAAAATAACATAATTCCTAAAACTATAAAATGACAAATGTCAATTATTATTATATTATATTTTATGAAAAAATGTCAATAGTTATTTGTATATATTATTTAATGCTATTTCTCCTTGAGCTTTACTTATATCAGTCAAATGATCTGTATATATTCGTATTGTTGTTTCTAAGTTTTTATGTCCTAATCTATTCTTAATATAAACAAAATCAGCACCATTATCTCTTAGCATTGTACCATGTGTGTGTCTTAGGCTATGTGTATCATATTCGGGAAAATTTAATTGTTTATGAATCACACTTGAAATATTTTGGGTGGTTCTAGGATTAACATATGAACCATTTTCTCTTCTGCATACAAAATCAATCTCATTTTTTGATGGTGTTTTAGATATTTTATTTACTGGCACAACATCATCTGTTTTAGCATACATAATTGTATCTTCGCAGTAATAATGATTATAATGTTCATCATAGTAATCTCTTGCTTTTAACTGTTTATTGTATTCTTTTTGTAAAGTTTCTAATAAAATATCGTCAATTTCTATTGTTCTATACGAGTTATATTTCGGTGTAGAAAAATACCAAAAACCATTGGATTCTGATGTTCCATTTGTTCTCTTCTTTTCTTTCTTTGTTCTTTTTTCTCCTTCATCCCATTGAACTTGTCTATTAACAGACAATGTTTTATTTTCAAAATTAATATCTTTCCAAGAAAGTGCATATATTTCACCTAATCTTAATCCTGTATGATAACCAATCATTAATGGGATATAAGCTGACGTACCTTCAGGGAATCTTTTAAATATTTTCTTTATAATATCTTGAGGAATATACACATGCTTCTTAGTCTGTGTTTTAATCTCTGGCTGCATCTTGGGAATAACTAATCTAGTCGCAGGAGATGATATTATATAATGCCTGTCAAGTGCAAAGTTAAATGATTTTGTTAATAACCCTTTAATCGAACCAAGTGTATTAATTGAAAATCCTTTATTGTACATATCTGTGATAAAATCTTGTAATATATCTTTCGTTATAGCTTTTAGTCTATATGATCCAAGTTGCGGTTTAAGATATAATCTGATTTTTTTCTGATATCCTTCAATCGTTGTCTTTTTACAAGTGAGTTTACAATCTTTCTCTATCCATAAATCAAGAAAGTCAGAATATGACATATCTGAAGGTTCTACAACTTGTCCTACATGCTCATATGCTTGTTGTGCAATCTTGCCAGCTTCTCTTGCTTCTCTCTTTGTAGCAAAGCCTGATTTAGTTTTTCGTTTTCGTTTGCCATCTATGGATGCTATTTCAAACGCATATTCATATACAGTTTTACCCGATTTAAGTGTTCTAGCTTTTATAAATAATTCGCCCATATTGCTCCTCCTTTTTAATATAAAAAGTAATATGTACGATAGCATAATAACACCTAGAGTCTACAATGTCTACATAAATCTGAAGTCTACAAGAAAAATTTTCGTAGACTTCTCGTAGACTTTTGTGTGGTATTAACTTGTAGACATCAAAAAAGACCTCTATGCTAAATTGCACAGAGGTCTTGAAAACCGCTTATTTCCTAGAACTTGCCGTTGTCAGCTGCTTCCTGAATCGCAACTGCAACTGCTACTGTAGCACCAACCATTGGGTTATTACCCATGCCGATAAGTCCCATCATCTCAACGTGAGCAGGAACTGATGAAGAACCAGCGAACTGAGCATCTGAGTGCATACGAGATCGGA
>ERZ1106943.3260-NODE-3260-length-12629-cov-2.260935_pt1 | contig 12629 bp, 9 predicted proteins | sample MGYA00403671_ERZ1106943 | MGnify/ENA primary metagenome ERZ1106943 (study PRJEB35170, sample SAMEA104062427) | human gut metagenome | biome: human gut; feature: human-associated habitat; material: faeces | place: Denmark | collected 2012-06-14 ...
CATAGTCGAGCTTGATCTCGAAGTATCCGTCGTCGTTGTAACGCGATACATTGTTGAAGGCGTTGTCGCAAATACGCTTCAGTCCGTAGCCGGCTTCGAAGAGTTGCATATGAGTGCAACCTGCGAAAGCAGCCGAGTCGATTTCCACTACATTGCTGGCGTTTGTAACCGGCTCAAGCTTGGTGCATGCGGTGAAAGCCTCTTTGCCAATCTTTATCTGGCTGTAGGGGAATTTAAAGGCTGTCATCCGGTCAAGGTTCGAGCATGAATGTCTCTCGATATACTTCACCGAAGATGGAATGGAATACTGTTCCTCATACTTATAGCAGGGGAAAGCAAAGAGAGTGGAACCGTCTTTGCTGAATACTACACCGCCATCTGATTTCCAATAGGGGTTGTCAGGACTTACCGAAATTGCCTGGAGCTTATGGGAGAAAGCCAGGGCGGCAGGCGACATGGCTCGGAGCGATGCAGGCAGGCGCAGTGTGTCGGTAAATGAATTGAGGTAACCGAGGGCGCCATATCCTACAGAGTCGAGACCTTCCTCGATTGTGAGCTCCGTAAGGCCGCTGAAGCTGAAAGCTTCTGACTCTATCACCCGCAGCGAAGCAGGCAATGTCAGAGTCTTGATACCTCTGGACGATGCGAAAGCCTGCGAATCGATGCGTTCGATAGTCGGAGGAAGTGTTACACCGGTTACATCCCAGCAGCGGGCGAAAGCGCCGTTGCCGATTTCATTGACAGTGTAAGTCTTGCCGTCGATCACCACTGTTGAAGGTACATTATACGCACCTTTATAACTGTTGGTATTGGGACCTCCGGTGACATCAGGCATCAGGCATCACGCGGCAGGTTTTCTCGCCCGTTACCTGATAGAATATGCCGTCGACCTGAACGGGGTCGGGCAATGCGGCCATCGCCGATGAATCGGCGAGCAGAAGCAGGCCTGCGCCTGCCAGGATTGTAGATTTTTTCATACGCAGTTTTTTGCAGTTTATTTGAAATAGGTGTTTTTTCGGCCTTAGCCGTTTATTATCCAAAGTGTCTCAAATGCTCTTTAGGCGTGATAAAAATATCAAGGCTAAAGTCGCCATGCAAATGCAGATGCGAAGCATTCGCTGCAAAGATAATACGGGAATTGATACAAATCATTCGCATTCACGAAGTCAGACATCAAACTGCGTCGGAAACATGGCCGACTTCGTGAACTCGGACAAGGATGGAAATATCAGTTGACTGTAAATCAGGCTGTTGGCGTTTCTTCGCGCAACGCCGACATTTTGCGGTATTCAGCGGCCGAAAGGCCGGTAAATTTCTTGAACCAGACAGTGAAACTGCTTCTGGAACGGAAACCGACGCTCTCGGCAATTCCTTCGATCGAGAAGTGTCCGTAACGTCGCGGGTTGTCGAAACGAGCCATCGCCTCGCGTATCCGTGCCCGATTGACGAGAGTCCAGAAATTGCAGTGGAATGTCTCGTTGATGACCTGGCTTACCGACTTGGAAGGATAGCCGGTAAGCTCGGCAAGGCGTGCCAGCGAAAAATCCGGACTGAAGATTTCTTTATTACCGGCCACTATTGCCCGGATGGCATCGGCTATCTCTGTCTTTGCCTCATCGCCGAGCGATGAGCCGAGATATTTCTCCTTTTCTCCATTTTCAGGCCCCTCTCCTCCGGAGACGGAAGGAATTTCCTGAGGAATAAGTTCATCGGGATGCTCATTGGGTGTATCTGAGATGGTTACGCTCTCATCCACTACAGCTGGGGAATCGAGCCATTTAGGATTATGTGCCGCCTGCTGCAACTGCCGGTGAAGCACTCGCGTCCGCTCGTCGAGCACGCGGTTTTTACGCCGGAGCACGACCAGAAAAATAAGTATGGTCAGAATCACTACTCCTGCGAATATAAGTATCCAGCTTTTCAGCCGGTTGTTGTAGTCGGCCCGTTCCAGGTCGTGCTGCCAGCGGCGGCGTTCGCGCTGCATGCCGGCTTCCTCGAAATTTACCAGAAAACGGGCAGACATCAGGGAATCGCGCAAGCCCAGATAATGCCCGTAAACATCCTGTGACGTCTGAATATCGCCCATCAGTTCGTAGCATTGCGACAGAGATGCCAGCAATCCCTGGCGCACGTCGCGCAAGTCATCGCGATATGTGAGTGAAAGAGCCGTATCGAGAGCAAGGCGCATATCGCCGAAACGTTCCATAAATTTCAGCACCCGGGCTTTTTTCAGATAGGCAGAAGCCAGATAGCGCGAATTTTCGGTGTTCTGAGGAATAGCACGTATCAGCTTCTCGAAGTCATTAAGAGCCTTAGGGTAGTCCTCACGGCTCTGAGCCACAGCACCGCTATATATGAGCCGCGACACGGTGCGTCGCCATGATTCAGAGTCGGCCGAGCGGTCAAGCAGTTTCAGTTCAGGCCCATTTTGTCGAGTGAGCGGGTGGCCACCGAAGCGGTAACAAGATTGTCAAAAGCACGATGGAGTGTTCGCCAGTCTTTCTGCCTGAAAGAGACAGCTATCGACTTGCGGAAAAAGTCAGCAGCCTTACGCATCGAGCTGTTCTCTCCGCTTGCTATGCCAAATGTTAATTCGCATACTCCATGGTAATAGTCGAGCTTGGAAGCTTCTATGCCTGTTTTATCGGCAATCTCCTGAGCAGCCGTGAGGTCATCTATAGCAGAGGTGAAATTGGCATATCCGAAAAACTGTGTCTGCCATCGCCCGTAAAAGCCCTCCAGACACTGAATGGTTTCTTTCTGACTCAGACCCGGACGATACCTGTCAGACACGGCCGTAAAACACATAAGGGCCTTCTCAGGCTTATGGTCGGTGTATAGATAACGTTCACCCATCTTCAGCAGGCTGTCGGAGCTTAGGTGCTGATAATTGCGGTATTGTTCCCGGGCAGTGCCCGAATCGGCGCATAATGGTGTAGCGCACCATACAGAGATGAACGCTATAAGAGGCAGGAGCACTATATTATATTTTCGCATAGCGGATATTCAGGTGAGTGTTGCGACACACGTTTATTGTATGCCAAAACAAATGCAAATATAATCAAAACAAAGCAGACAGCAAATAAAAATGCCGGATTTCGCAAAGTTTAAGGCAAAATAATATCGGCAGCCGCTGCATCGGTGATTGCATTGCGCAGCATTTGGCTATATCGGAGTTTTTTATTAACTTTGTGGCTGATTATGGCCTTATGCCAACTTACGTAAAAGCCTCTCTCCCTTTATTCTAATTTACTATGGCTTCAGAAGAAGAAGAGAAAAAATATATCGCGGACAATATTCAGGTGCTCGAAGGCCTTGAGGCGGTGCGCAAGCGTCCGGCCATGTATATCGGCGACATCTCGGCCCGCGGTCTGCATCATCTGGTATATGAGGTAGTCGACAATTCAATCGACGAGGCTCTGGCCGGATTCGCCAACCATATCGAGGTTACCATCCTTGAGGACAATTCGATCAAAGTGGTCGACAACGGTCGCGGTATTCCGGTGGATATGCATGAGAAGATGCATAAGCCCGCACTGGAAGTTGTGCTGACCGTGCTTCATGCCGGCGGTAAATTCGACAAAGGTTCCTATAAGGTTTCCGGCGGTCTGCACGGTGTCGGCGTAAGCTGTGTAAATGCACTGAGCGATTATCTGCGGGCAGAGATTCACCGTGACGGCAAGATACACATGCAGGAGTATTCGGTAGGCAAGCCTACATGTCCGCTCACGGTAATCGGCGAGACTGACCATACCGGTACTACGATTATCTTCCACCCTGATGCCTCAATCTTCACCGAAACCGTATACGACTACGAGACTCTGGCCAACCGTCTGCGCGACCTGGCTTTCCTCAACGCCGGCATCACTCTGACTCTCACCGATTTGCGGGAAAAAGACGAGATGGGCAATCCGCGTTTCGACCGTTTCCACTCCGACAACGGTCTGGAAGACTTCGTGCGCTACATCGACCAGGGCAAGGAGCATCTCATTGAAGATATCATCCACATTTCAACCGAGCGCAACGGTGTGCCTGTGGAAGTGGCTATGACCTACAACCTGAGTTTCAATGAGAATATCTTCTCTTATGTCAACAATATCAACACCGTTGAGGGGGGCACGCATCTGACGGGATTCCGCCGGGGCCTCACCTCTACGCTGAAGAAATATGCCGACGACAATCATCTGCTCGATAAGCTCAAGATAGAGCTCTCGAAAGAGGACTTCCGCGACGGCCTCACGGCTGGGGTAAGCGTGAAAGTCGCCGAGCCACAGTTTGAAGGCCAGACCAAGACAAAATTGGGCAACAACGAGGTGTCGGGCGTAGTGCAGACAGCCGTAAGCGAGGCGCTCCGCAATTATCTTGAAGAGCATCCCAAGCAGGCAAAGGCCATTGTCGATAAAGTGGCTCTGGCCGCTACAGCCCGCCATGCTGCCTACAATGCGCGTATGAAAGTGCAGCGCAAATCGCCCCTCTCGGGTGCCGGACTGCCAGGCAAATTAGCCGACTGCAAGAGCCGAGATGCCGCGGCCTGTGAGTTGTTCCTTGTCGAGGGCGACTCTGCAGGAGGAAGTGCCAAGCAGGGGCGTAACCCCAACTATCAGGCAATACTGCCGCTGCGTGGCAAGATTCTCAATGTGGAGAAGGCCATGGAGCACAAGGTGTTTGAAAGCGAGGAAATAGTCAATATGTTCAAGGCTCTGGGCGTAACCATCGGCACTGAGGAAGACTCCAAGGAGCCCAACATGACCAAGCTCCGCTATCACAAGATAATCATCATGACCGATGCCGATGTCGACGGCGCTCACATCGCCACACTGCTGATGACATTCTTCTTCCGCCGCATACGTCCGATAATCGACAACGGCTACCTATACATCGCGACTCCGCCTCTTTACAAGTGCACACGCAAGGGCAAGAAGGGCGTGAGCGAATACGCCTGGGACGAACAGCAGGTGCAGCGGTTTGTAGATACGCAATGCGGTGGCAACCGCGACCAGATGGTGATACAGCGTTATAAAGGTCTGGGTGAGATGAATCCTGAGCAGCTATGGGAAACGACCATGGACCCTGAAAACCGTATGCTCAAGAAGGTTACGCTCACAAACGCAGCCGAAGCCGACCGCACTTTCTCGATTCTGATGGGCGAGGAAGTTGGCCCGCGCCGTGAGTTTATTGAAGCTCACGCCACTTATGCCAACATCGACGCCTGATACGCTCCGGTACATCAACACTGACTGAAAAAATACTTCATATAAAATTCCCGGCACCGATATTGATGCCGGGAATTTTTTATACTTATGATTGCTTGCTATCAGGAGGTTACTTGCGGATAAGGCGCAGATTCCGGTCGCCGGCACGCAGTATGTAGATACCGGGTGAAAGCGCGGATGTGTCAAGCGCAATCATTTCCGCATCGGTGCGGGCAGTGAGCACAAGGCGTCCGTCGAGCGCATAAAGCTCAACCTTGGTTCCTGGCGTAAGGGCGCCTACAGTCAGTGTTGATGTGAAAGGAGACGGCCATGCAGTCAGTTCGCCCTTTTCGGTGCCGATGCCGTCGATGCCGCCTTCATCGCGTGTCTGCTTCACGGTAACTGTCAATTCGCTTGCCCCGTCCGTTAGCGTCAGATGTCCCACGCGCTCGTTAATCGAGGCAGGCAGCTCATCGACAGCGATATGAAGTGTGTCTACGGTCAGTCCGTTTGGTTTTCCTTCAAGGCGCAGCCAGTCGGCGTCAGCCTTGGCAGGAGTCTCGTAGCCAAGATAGGAGAACATCGGGAAGTCAAGTACTGCCGCGTCCTTGCCGGCTTCGCCAATACAGCCAATTTCCCACCCCGTTTCAGTACATGCAACCCGAAAGTATCTATCGATGTGCTCTTGCCGGCTCCGAAATATTCCGGCACCTCCATCCATTTGCCTTCCTTGAGTATCAAAGCTGTATTGCCGTCCTGGCGGAATCCGGCCATACCGAAGCTCACACAGCAGCCTTCCTTAAACTCGGGCAGACCGTCGACAACGATGAAGAACTCATCGTCTACGACCGGAGCGCCTGTAAATTCAAATGCTGTGCCGACAAGATCTCCTCCCGTCGATGGCGTATCAAGCTCAAACACGCTCCACCACATCGAATCAAGGCGCTTGCCCGGCAGACCGTTCTCGCTCGTATAGAGATGCACTCCTACGTTCTGTATCTGGTCGACAAGCTCAGTGGCCTCGGCGCGAGTGAAATATACATACGCGCCGCTTATTCTTACGGGACGCGAGGGGCGAGAGAAGCGCTCGGCGTATGCTGTGATCTTGCGGGTGTTTGAGCCGGGGAAAATGCCCCAGTCCTCCATATCGAATGTGGTGGCTTTGTCATCCGGACGCAAATTATTTACTACTCCGGAATACTCCACACTTACATCTGTAACGGCGGCTGACGAGCCGTGATCATTGGCGCTTTCAAGCCCTACTGTCTGGCGGTGCAGATATGCGTAGGCTACTTCCGGATTGGCCTCGGTAGATTCGTAAATCTTTTCGGGCACGGCATCCACACCGGTGAAGGTCCATCTGTGAACATCCGGGAAACCGGCCGAGGCATCTGTATAACGCACGGGCACGAGCGGAGCGACCATCGGCAGACGTGTCGACGAGTAGCGGAAAGTGGCGGGGGGCAATATTTCAGCCACCGGTTTTGTGCCTGTGATATGTGCGAAAGCAGTGCGGGTCTTCGATGAGGTGTTGCCTGCGGCATCCTTTACGGTCAGAGTGATGTCGTAGTTTCCGTCGCGCGTATAGTAAATCTGTGGATTGCGTTCAGAGGATGTAGCGGGCACTGCGCCAGGCATCGACCAGTTCCACTCTGTTATGTCGCCCGAAGATATGTCGACAAGTCCGATCATTTCGCCGGTCATGGCCTCTATGCTCTCCACCGGCTTGAGACCGCTTACAGTGAATGCGTCGATATAGAAATCGCCCATATATCCTCCGGCATCAAACATGGCATCCTTGGCACCTGAACCATACGTGAACCGGAAACGCGCCTGACGGCCTGCATACTTCGATATGTCAAGGTCAATCTTGCGCCAGGCCCAGGGCTTCTCTCCCGGAGCCTTTGAACTGTCCCAGATCCGCACGGTATCCGTGCCGGCTATCACATCGAGCAGCAGACGGCATTCATCGTCATAATTGAGCGAAAAGCCGGTATAGAAACTGAGCGAACCGTTGACCGGAACATCGATTGCAGGCGATGTCGCACTCGATTTCTCGCGCTTGTATACCTGATAGGGTCCCTCTACAAAGAGCGAAGTCTTGTCATCGGGGTCAATGGCCGAGAAGCTCTTGGCTGTGCCCGGAGCGCCGGCCTGTTTCATGCTCCATTTCACTTCGGAAGTAGCGTCTATTTCCCAGTCTTTGACGGGGGCATCGAATTTCTCGGTAAAGACCGGCGCCACGGCATCGGCTCCGGCTATGGTAAAGTCTGCGCTGGCTGCATTGCCATCGGAAGCTTCGAGCGGACGAATCCGTTGCATGCCGCCAAAGCGTTCGGCAGGTGCGGCCGGCATTTTTTCTTTTGACGTTCTGACGCGCTCTGGCATCGGGCTGAAAGCCGTGGCCGTAACTACTGTAGAGACGCCGAGAAACAGATAAAGAGGTAGCTTAAGGAATTTCATTTGCTGATAGGTGATAAGTAAAGGATTTTGTCAGGGAAAGTACGGCCCGGAGGAAGGGCCTCCGGACCGTCTTGTTTGCGTTATGTGAAATCTGAAACGAGTGGATTATTTCAGATAAATGGCTTTGTATGACTTGCCGCCGCGAACTACTATCACTGTCTGGCCGCGAACGGGCTCTTTGAGCTCGATACCCTGCAGGGTGAAGTAGCGGGCCTCGCCTTCTTCGGCCACGTTGACAGAGTCAATGCCTACATTGTCGGGCTCTTCGCTCACCTGTTCGATGTCAAGTGCCTGGAGATATGCATAGAACTTATTGACTGTCTGGCCGAAAGCCACATAATAAGTTCCGGTCTGAGGGACTGTGAATGTCTTTTCGGTGGCGTCGGGATAGTTTACTGAAGTGATGTGGTAATCGCCCAGATCGATGGCATCGTCAGCTAAAGGCACTTCGGCTACCTTCACCAGACGTATTTCTATGTCCTCCTCATTTCGGGAGTTATAGCAAGTGGCTTTGAATGTAAGCTTGCATTCTCCTTTCTTCATAGTAATCGGAGGGGTGAATGCCCATGAATTGGCCTTACCGTTCTGCAATCCTTTCTTGGTGTTGTCCCACTTCCAGCTGCCGAGCCCGAGCGTCCAGAGGTCGAAATCGGTTGCAGCGTCAAACTTCTGATTGAATGGAAGTGAGAGGGCATCGCCGATAGTCAGTTTGTTTGAGACAGTGGCTTCGCCGGTGTAATCGCCGTTGACAGCCTTCACCGAATAAGTGTAGACAGCCAATGGGAGGTCGGCCTCTTCATCAGTATAAGGTGAGCTCTTCACCTCTGTGGAGAGAACCACATCGCCGCGGCTTATGATATATGTCAGAGCCTGCTCATTGATGTATCCGCCGTGTACGCCTTCGGTTACGGGCGAGAATGTGATGACGCGGGCATCGCCCTCGATAGCTGCCTCCACTGTGGCGGGAGCCTTCGGGGTGTCGTAGCCTATCCAGGGGGTGGTAACTGTTACGGGTTCGGAAGCGATGTCGCCGAGGTAAACAGTGATGGTATATGTGTAAATGCCGGGAGCTGCTACATCAATGGGCTCCTCATATTCAGCGCCTCCTTCAAGGGTTTCAATAGTCTTGACAGGTGTACCGTCGAGCGATACAACTACTTTGTCAACCACAGGAAGGGCTCCCCCGGCTGTTGTCTCACGAGGATTTGTCCATTGCAGCAGAGCCTGCAGGGCACCGTCGGATGCGGCAGCAGCCGAGGCTCCGGTAACCGGTTTGGCGGCCGTTACGCTCTCTTCTACCATTATGTCGTCTACATAAAGGTCATCGGTATTTGAGTCGCCGAATACGTGGAAACCGATGTAATAGTCTCCGTCGGCCGGCACGCTGAAGAAGTACTGCTGTGCGCCGCCTAAGGTATTCTGTACTGCACCGGAAGTGATGATGTTGGTCATAGACTCGGCAGTCGGCTGCGTGCCGAAAGCCACTGCGAGATTCTTCGGGCTTGTAGCTTTAGATACCCAGGCTGTATAGCTGATTTTATAAGTCTTGCCTGCCTTCAGACTGAATACCGGAAGCACGGCCCATGCGTCAGCCTTAGTGCCGCCCCAATAGTTAAGTCTGTTGGAAGAACGTCTCCAGCTACGTGAGCCATCAGGCCCTGTGAAGAGCTTGAACAGGGCAAGCGAATTGGATGAATTGAAGTCGTTGGTGTATGGCAGAGCCATCGTGCCGCCTGTAACCACATCGTTGGAAGTTGCTGCGCTCCAGCCTGTGGTGCCGTTGTAGACGGTGCGTACCTGATAGGTGTATAAGGCAAGGCCGTCAAGTGTTGCGTCGATATATGGCAGAGTGCCGCTCCATTCCTTGACGAGGTCCTGATATGTGCCGCCGTCCTTGGAGCGTGAGATGTTGTATTTCACCAGAGCCGGGTTGAGGTAACCGCCATCGGTTGCTATCGGAGCATCCCAGGTCAGTTCCACCTTGCGGACGTCTTCCGCCGAAGCCGTGGCCTTGAGATTAGAGACGTTGCTGATGCTCTTTGCCGGGCCGATAAAAGGCGACTGGGCAGCTGCGGGGTCGGAAGTGGATGCTCCGTCGGCGTTGTAAGGCACCACCTTATAGTAATATTGTCCGGCCTCGGTCAGAGTCTCGTCTGTCCAGGTGGCAAAGCCGCCGGGGGTAGCCGTCGGGTCGGCGAAAGTGCCGATTTTCGACTCATCATTGACCGTGAAGAGCCGAGTGGTGCCACGATAGATGTAGGCTCCGGACACTGAGGTCAGCGTGCCGCCAAGGTCAGTGACGGTAGGCCATGTCCACGTAAGTACAGCTTTCAGGGCTCCTTCGGGAGCGGCTGTTATCTTGAGGTCTTTGGCGGCTCCGGGATGGGCCACAAGCTCCTCAACCTTCACACTGTACACGGCGAAATCGCCACTAAATGATTGTGACGTGAGGTTAAGCCCGAAATAGTAATCGCCTGATGTGGTTGCAGTGAAATTGGCGGTTTTCTCAGCTTTGCCTTTTGATAAGCCTGTAACAGCAAATACTTTGGTAGTTTGCGCGGCCACTTCCGTACTCTGCCCGGCAAAGACTGTAAAGTCCTGCTTATCGGTAGGATATGTTGTCTTATTATCTACAGAATATGTGTTTTTGTAGGTTTTGCCGGCAGCAAGTGTGATGGCCGGCGTGATGAGCCAGTCGTTGGCCGCATCATTTTTATTTTGAGTGTAGAGCGCATAGCCCGTAGTGCCGTCAGAGGCATACTCGAAGGTATAGTCATCCCCGTTAGGATTGGCGGTGGTCCATTGCGCGAAAGCATCCGGCGAGTCTATGGCCAGTGTGCACGGAGGCGTAAATGCAGCGAATGCGGCATTGCCGCAAAGCAGACCGAGTGTGAGTAAGGTAAACAGTTGCTTCATAAGCTTAGGTATGTTAGGATGCCGTCCGAAGTGGAATAGACAGTCACGGAGGCACCAGGTTCAGGCAATTGGAAAGAATCCAGTCAAAACGTACAAATCAATCATGTATACGCTTATACCGGCTGCAAATATAATCAAAAAACGCGAAAATGAGAAACTTAAGCGTAAAAAACGCACATTTGCTCCGTTTTTGCATCCGTAACTCCAGACGGAAAAACACTATAACATTAGTGATAAACCATTGATAATGCTGAATTTAACCAATCTATACATCATCTATGACATAAACTAAAAAAACACAAGTCTCACACGTGCTTTTCGATTTGTGAGGTAAAAGCAACCCATAAAAGGTTGTGTGTGTCCGCCTCCGTTTTCCTGACATCCCGGTAATTTGCAGGGATGAAGAAAATTTCTTAATTTTGCACAGTTTACGGATTACACGCGAGAGCACGGCAATTCTTGCCGGTGTGCCTCTGCCGGCACAATTCTGTTTTACGCTTTATCTACCGATGGCAAGGCTTGTACATATTCACCGCGAGGGAACCAATATTCTGATTCTATTGTTCATGGTATTGGTGGCCATCAATGTGCCGGTGTGGCTGTTCATGCCGCCTTACGTGCTTCCGGCCATCTGCTCAGGAGTATCGCTGCTCACCTACTGCTTTGTCTTCAACTTCTTCCGGTGTCCGCGACGCACCTATAAGGGGCCTCGTCATGGCTATGTGGCCAGCTCGGTCGACGGAAAAGTAGTAGCCATCGAGAAGGTGAATGAACCGGAATATCTGCACGGGCCGGCCGTGATGCTGTCAGTATTCATGTCGCCGCTCAATGTGCACGCCAACTGGTTTCCGGTCGACGGCACTGTGGAATATATACGTCATCATCAGGGACGCTTCTTCTCGGCATATCTGCCCAAGGCGAGCACCGAAAACGAACGTAGCACCATCGGCATCGTAACCGACACCGGCCAGCGCATCACTGTGCGCCAGATAGCCGGCGCCATGGCGCGCCGCATAGTCACCTACGCTCGCAAGGGCTGCCGGGCCGACATCGACGACCATCTGGGATTCATCAAATTCGGTTCGCGCGTTGATATTTATCTGCCGCCCGACACTGAAATTCTGGTGAAAATCGGCGACCGCACCGTAGGCGGCGTAACGCCCGTGGCCCGCTTCCGCAGCTGACCGGCCCGGTTCTGTACAATATTCTTATCTTCAGCTATGAACTCACTTACAAGGCAGATTCCAAATGCTATCACCTGCCTCAACATACTCTCAGGCACAGCCGCCATCATCAGTGCCGCTCACGGACATGACCCCTTTTTAGGACTCGACGGCTTTTCATGGGCTTACATTTTTATCGGTATCGCTGCGGTGGCCGATTTCTGTGACGGCCTGGCCGCCCGACTTCTAAAGGCATACTCCGAGCTGGGCAAGGAGCTCGACTCGCTCTGCGACTGCGTCAGCTTCGGCGTGGCACCGGCAGTGATGCTATGGCGTCTGATGCAATACGGCGACCACCCATGGCTCGGATGGTGCGCGCTGCTAATCGCGGCAGCCGGGGCTGTCAGGCTCGCACGATTTAATATCGACACGCGCCAGGCCACATCTTTCATCGGTCTGCCCATACCGGCAAACGCCATTTTCTGGATCGGATATGTGGCCATGGCCTCAGGCGGAGCCGATTTTCTCCTCTCCCCATGGGTATTCATTCCGGTACTTCTGGTGGAATGCTGGCTAATGAATTCGCCGCTTCACATATTCTCGCTTAAGCTCAAAAACCTTAAATGGCGCGGCAACGAGGTACGGTATCTGCTGGTGGTTGCCGCCATTGCCCTTGTGGTATCCTTAGGTGTCGGCGGTCTGCTCTGGCTGATAGTGGTATACGTATTGCTCTCTCTGCTGCCCATAAGCCGGCATTGATCCAAAGACATACAATTTAAGCCGTCCCGAATACGTTAACATTAACGCAACCATTCAGACCGCACTATGACCGTATTTGTCATACTTCTCATATTCCTGCTGCTGTTTCTGCTGTGGCCGCGCATTATCGCGTGGC
>ERZ1106943.3280-NODE-3280-length-12547-cov-9.530099_pt1 | contig 12547 bp, 24 predicted proteins | sample MGYA00403671_ERZ1106943 | MGnify/ENA primary metagenome ERZ1106943 (study PRJEB35170, sample SAMEA104062427) | human gut metagenome | biome: human gut; feature: human-associated habitat; material: faeces | place: Denmark | collected 2012-06-14 ...
GGCATCGCCGGAGCTGCCGATCTTCGCGTATCTGCCGGAGCTGCCGATCTGCGCGGCATCGCCGGAGCTGCCGATCTTCGCGTATCTGCCGGAGCTGCCGATCTGCGCGGCATCGCCGGAGCTGCCGATCTTCGCGTATCTGCCGGAGCTGCCGATCTGCGCGTATCTGCCGGAGCTGCCGATCTGCGCGCCATTGCTAACATCAACATCTTCCGGTTTCGGCATCTCCTTTATCGTTTTTTCATAAAGGAAATCAACGCAAGCTTGTATGAAGCCCTTAAAGCCAAGCTTGAAACCGATTTTTATCGTGCTCGTCGCGAACTTTCGCCCGTCGTCCGTGACCGGCTCGTCGATTGCCTCAACCGTCGTGAACTCGCTGAACTGTCCGTCCGGCTGCACAAGTGGATAATAGTCAAGCGTGTCAAACGGGTTGACGCAGTAGTGCGTAACACCGGAGCAGCAGATACCGTGACCGTTTTTCTTATAAACGGTATCCTCTTCGTACTTATGCCCACGGCATATCAAGCCGGGGTTGTATGCTTTGTAACCTTTCTCGTTCATTGTTGACATACCCATCCTTTTCGTTTATAATCGAATTTGTTGATATACCCAGCCGCTTTCCGATCTGCTTATCGGGGGCGGCATTTTCAATGCCTGTGAATCTTCGTGCCGTCCGGCATGATGAAGAAATCCGCGTCCGTAGCCGGTGTGTAGCGCTTGCCGTCAAGCTTCCCAGCTTTGTCCATGTCCGCCCAGCCGTAAGACTGCGCGATCTCGCGTATCTCATTGGCGCGCTCGGTGATTATGTCGAGGTAGACGATCACGGCAACCAGCGTCAAGGCGAGAGCGACGACGAGCAGGACGCTTAATGTTTCAACGCTCATTTTCCCGCCTCCTGCCATGCTCTTTCACTCGCCGTGCTGCGCTCCTCCAGCTCAAGCACTCCCTGACGGAAGAGCACACCGAAGAAGTAGAACACCCCGGCAGTGACCGTTAGCCAGCCTAATACACTATCCATATCTTTTCTTTCTCCTTTCCATTCCCGCGCGTAAGACTTCATCAGCGTCGGGATAATTGTGTTTTCTTATGTACGCTTTCTTTGCTGCGTTCTCGCGTTCCTGCGCTTTGCCCGCCGGGCAGTCTGCATGACAGCCGATGCGGCGCAGCTCACAGCCCATGCAGGGTCTCATTTGCCTGTCCTCACGAACCGTATAAACGGCTCACGGAGAACCTTGACGCGGTTGCCGCTCTGTATTGCCGGAAACTCAAGCTTGCCCTCTTTGAATTTCACGTTGATATCATAGGGCTTGCAGCCGATGACGCTTGCGGCCTCCTGCGGTGTTAACGTGGCCTTATCCATGGCCTCGATATCGTCAATCGTCACTCATGACCACCTCCAAAAAGTTTGCGCCGCATCGTTGCGGGCATTTATCGCGTTTATCATGTTCTGGTTGATCTGCGCCTGTATATTCTCCATTTGTGTCTTTAGCAGCTGCGTCCGGGCTAATGTGCCGTCGATATAACGGCCACCCACATTCACCCAGTCCGGATACTCGCTCCGTTGGTAAACCTGCGCATACGCTGGAATCGGATTTGAGGCATATTCTGCCTCTCGCAACACCGCGCGAACTTCTTCATGTATGTACGGTGCTGTCTGCCATGAATACTCTTTGTCGTGCGTCAGCTTTTGCCGAAGATATGGGGCTAAGTCCTCGCACGGCGGGACGCTGTTCACGCCTTGTCCTCCTTTTCATTTGCCCCGCTCCTGAGTTTGTTTCAAGGCCGGTTCCTGTGCGTTTCCAGCAGTTCACGGGGCTTATAACTTGCCTTTCGGCTTGTTACCTCTCAATTTCAAGTGCCTGTGCTATGGCGGTTGCTATCTTCTCATTCTCACGAACGCCGCACATGAACGCCCGTATGGTGCTTGTGGTATAGCCGGTCATCTTCGCTATGTCCGCATCCGTCAAATGGCGGATTTTCTTCTGCTCGGCTATCTTGCCTCTGAACAGTTCGTATATGTCGCTCACCCCCTCTGCGTTTTATCAGAGAAAACATTGACAATTCGCGGTAAAAGTTGTATTGTGAAAGCGCCAACAGTCACAATACGTTCTTACAGCTTTTTCGGAAAAATCTTTCCGTTAGGGCTTGGTTTTGTGTTACCTTTTTCGTCTATCAATGTTTACAGTCGCTATTATATTCTGATTTTTGTCCGAAGTCAATGCGCTTTTCTGATTTTTCGCAGAATTGACACATTAAACAAAAATACAGCCCCGCAATTAGCGGAGCTGTACAAATTATCTTTTTATATTTTGGAGGCTGCCATTATGGATAAGACAGATAAAACGTTTGCCAACAAAACACAATTAAACCGTGCTATGCGCAGTATGATAAAACATGTCGTTTGTGGTGATCCTGCTCTTCCGCAAGAACCCACGCGCGTGGACTACGAGGTTATGGCCGAGTGTGTTTCACGGGGATATCTTTATCAAATACCGCGGAAGAAAGGCACAACAGTTGGGCGCGATATACACGGTGTTCCCTGCTGCATAATCGACACTTCCGCGGTTCCGGAAGAAGGTCTTGCGTTTCTCAATCCGAAAGGCGGCGAGAGCTTGAGATCGACGTTAGCTCTTATTATCTCTGTGCTTGCGCTGCTTGTTTCATTTCTCGGCAATTACTCTTCTATTTGTTTAAGCATCAAGCAGATATTCAGCCGTTAGCGATAATGTCTTTCGTTTCAACATAAAAGTTGCTCGACCCATAAGCCACATTCGCGTATTTCTGTACGACGTGTTCTGAGGGTTCAAAATCTTTGCAGTCCATATCTTTTTTACAAGCTATGGCAAGTGCGCGGCTATTTGCCACATACAAGAAACAATGTTTACAACCGGTACACTCCACACCTTTCAGCGGCAGCATCTTATCTTCTGTTGCCTGTCTTATGGCCTTGTTAAATTTCCGTTCCTCTTCAAGCTGCTCTTGAAGATTGGAAATCTCGTATCTCAGGCGGAATACTTCTTTTGTAAGGTCTCTTTTCGTTTTCATTTTTTCTTCTCCTTTCATTTGTAAGTCGGCTTGAAATACTGCGCTCCCGCTGATGGGAGGTGAGAAGATCAGGAGATTCTATACAGATTCGTTTGTCGAGGCGTTACAGCTCGTAGCCGACGGCTGGAAGCTGGATAGTGTCGCTTATTTCGTCAACGGCGACGGAGTAAGTATCATCCTGTCCAAGTGATTTAATCCGAGCGTTTTCTCCCCGCAAATTATGGAGCGCAGTATTTCAAGCCGACTTTGGCGTAATTATTATATTCTGATTTTTATCAGAAAGTCAAGAGGTAAATTATGAATGACATTTATTCGAGAATCGATAGTTTGCGCCGGGTACGCGGTGTTACTCTTGCGCATTTGAATCTTATTATGCCTGACGGTTATAGGGGGAAATTGACAGAGTATAAAAACGGCAAAACGAGCCTGACAGATGCAGATGTTCAAGCTATTGCGGAAGCGTTAGACACCTCCGTTGCATATTTAAAAACCGGGGAAAGCTTGGACGCAGAACAACCGTTACTTAATCCAGAATATCAAAAGTTGACTCCCGAAAACCGCGCCGCGATAGATGCTGCGATTGCTGCTCTTCTAAAGTCTCAGCAATCAGACGATTGATTGTCTGCCTGTTCTCCATGTTAAGCTTCAAAAACTCTTTTTGTGCCTTATCGTATGCCGCCAGTCTAATACGTTCCTGCAAAACTTTTCCTCCTTTTATATTTTTTCGACAAGTTTCACTTGATTTTGACAGCGCAAAGTGTTAACATTTAAGTAGCGTAACAATTTATTCACATTATATTGAAAAGGGGTAATGCTTATGTCCAAGCTTGTGACCTGTAAGGACTGCGGCGCGCAAATCTCGAAGAGCGCTAAAGTCTGTCCCCAGTGCGGCGCGAAAAGGAAGCCCAGCGGTTGGCGCGTGTTTTTCGGAATCATCATGCTTTTTGTCGGTATTTCTATTTTCGCGGGCGCGATTGGCGGGAATGGTGGTTCAGCAAAAAGCGAAGTGCAAGGAATCACAGCTGAGAAATTCAACGCGATTGAAACCGGCATGACTTACGACGAAGTTGTAAACATCGTCGGCTCCGAGGGAGAACTTTCATCGCAGGTCGATATTGGTGGAAATGAATACAAGACCGAAATATATGTATGGTATGGTGCCGCTCCCGGCTCCAACGCCAACGTTACGTTTCAAGGTGGTAAAGTAGTCGCTAAAGCTCAACTTGGTTTATCGTAATTAAGCAAGCGCCCCGGCATTGGTGGCAACCTCTGCCGGGGCTGTAACAGATACCTTGTAAACCGACTTATCTGCTACGCTTAAAGGGTAGCAGATTTTCACCTAATTTGTCCACGTTTTTAATTCCAAATGAGATTGCGTTTTTACAAGCGCTTCCCAAATCTTATGTGAAAGGCAACAAAATGAGCGACGAAGACAGGAAGATTTCTGCTATGTCGGAATTGCAGCCTTATTTCGACAGTTATCTTGAGAAAATGCGCAAGGCTAAAAACTCCAGCGGGTTAACGCTGCAAGAATTGTCCGATCTTTCCGGAGTGCCGTACAATAACATTTGCGACACAAATTCCGGGCGCACAAAACAACCGCTTCTTTTCTATGAAGCCGCGAAATGCAAGGCACTTGGCCTGTCCCTTAACGCTATGTGCGGGCTTGACGAGCCGCAACGGAGCGGTCTTGCACAGAAACAACGCACCCATGAGCTGGAACTTGATAACGCCCGTCTTGCAGCCATTGATGAGCAGAAAGATAAACGGCTCGAAACTGCCCGCGTTATTGTCGGCGCGCTCACATCTGTATCGGTGCTTTTGCTCTTGGTGGTTATAGGCTATATGGTTTTTGATGCCCATATTCTCAATGCCGGTCTTTTTCGTTCGGCGGGAGTATCCGCGTTCTTTGTTTTCCTTGTGCTGCTTGTCATTGCAGCGCTTGCCGCCATCGGCTACGCCTTGCGGTTTTTGTTCAGGAAATAAAAATAGCCCCCAGTCGTTAGACCGGGGGCGTTGTTATTGGGTGATGTTATGCAATGTCGAAAATGTAAAGAAGAGATCCCCGACATAAGCAAATACTGTATGTTTTGCGGTGTGAAGCAGCAGTCAGAGCCGCGCACGGTGAAGAGCCGGGGGAACGGTATGGGCACGGTCTACAAGCGCGGAAAGACGTGGACAGCAAAGGTAACGATAGACTATGCGACCGGGAGTGACGGCGTGTCGCGCCCCGTCTCGCGCACTAAGGGCGGCTTTAAGACAAAGAAAGAAGCGGTGAACTATTTACCCGTCCTGAAGCTCGCGCCGCGTGAGAAGCCTAAACAGGCCACGTTCAAGCAAATCTATGAGGCATGGCAGCCGACGCACCGCGCCGGGAAGTCTACGATGGATTGTTACAAGGCGGCGTATAAATATTTCGCGCCGGTCTACCGTCTGTACATTTCGGATATAGACATTGACGACCTGCAAGACTGCCTTGATGAGTGCAACAAAGGGCGGCGCACAAAAGAGAACATGAAAGCCCTATGCGGCTTGCTCTACAAATTCGCCATCCCCCGGCACTACGTCACGCTTAATATGGGGCAGTACCTCACCGTGAGCGGCGACAGCGGCACGAAAAACGCGCTGCCGGATGATGCTATACCAAAGCTTGAGAAGCACGTAGACGGCGTTTTTGGCGCGTCTATCGTGCTGTGCCAATGTTACCTTGGCTTTCGTCCTGCCGAGTTTGTAACGCTCGACGCGGCGAATTACAACAGCAAAGAGCGAGCATTTATCGGCGGCGCTAAAACAGAGGCCGGGACGGATCGCACTGTCACCGTCTCCCCGAAGATTCAGAAGTACATTGACAAGGCCATGCAGGGCAAAACCAGCGGTGCGGTGTTCACCGATGAGGACGGGAAGCCGTTCACGACCTCACGATATCGTGACCTGTTTTATTCCGTGCTTGATAAATGCGGCATAGACAATCCCATCGTCGAGCGCGACGGGAAGAAATTTTACACGTACACGCCGCATAGCTGCCGTCATACGTTCGCAACGCTTATGAAACGCGCCCCCGGAGCAGACAAGGATAAACTCGCCCTCATAGGGCATACCAGCGATGAAATGCTGCGCTACTACCAAGATGTGAGCTATGAGGACTTGAGAAAGATCACCGACGCGCTCTAATTGTGTTAATAATACGTTGATAATAGCGCGGAACGGGCAGGAACGGAGCAGAGTAAAAAAGTGAGCAGTTTCAAGGTTTTTGCCTTAAATCTGCTCACTTTTGGTCCGAGTGACTGGAGTTGAACCAGCGGCCTCTTGAACCCCATTCATGAAAAATGCGCCTATTTCCAACGGTTTGCTGGTTTTCGTTAATAATACGTTGATAATAGAAAATCACTCAAAAAGACGGTTCAGCAAGCAGTTATTCAAGAGTTTTTCAAGACGTGCCACCGCTGGCTATTATTAACCTTATTATCAACAAAAAGGCCGGGGATTGCCCCCGGCCTCCGGCTTAGTCTACGACGCACTCATAATATCTTATGAGCTTATCGTCTGCTGCGTCCTTGTCGCAGAGGAACGCTTCGGCAAGATCGGCGTAGAACTCTGTGTTGTTGACGTTGAATTTCTTTGCAACCTTGAAATAGTCAGAGTATAGCATATTCATTGCAACATAGAACTCTATCGGATCGCAGTCGTATTTCTTCTGACTAAGAAGATTTGACGTCTGATCGTAGCTCCAATGTGCGCCCCTGCTGCCGTCCTCATTTTCAAGATCGTGCATCCATTCGTCCGCCATCTCGCGGCTCATGCCGTTGTACATACTGCCGCCGCCATAACCGCGCTCATAATCCCCGCCATAGCTCACCGGATCACCCATGCTCGGTGCATCGTAGTCAAAGCCTATTCTGCGGCGCTCATAGTAATCATCCCGGTAGTTGTCGCGATATTCGTTGCGTGGAGCGTAACGGCCATTATCGTAATGCTCGCGCCCCCGGCGGTCACGGTATTTGTCCTGCGGCTGATAGTCGCGGATTCTCATTATGCGGTCGGTTCTGCTCATGCTGCCGCACCTCCTGTTGCCGCGTTAACTGCGGTAAGATTGTTGCTCGGAGAGCAACACGGGTTTCCGATCATGCGGAACGTTGCGCCCGTTGAGTTCGTGACAACGATGGTGCTGTACTTCGTCCGCGTCCGCACTCCGCACGCTGTCACCTGTGCGCAGCAGCGGTTTGTCAGCGGAAATTGAGTTGTCCCCGTGCCGATGGTGAACACGACCGGCGCGTTGATCGTCGCCGTCGCGGGTATGGTCTGTGCCAACACGATACAGTATTTCCCGCCGTTGGTATAGCTGCCGTCCGGGAGGTTGACAACTATGTTGCCATCGGCAAACGTTATCGCTTGGCTGAGTATCAGCTTCGGGCAAAGCTGACATACGGGTTTACATGACATAGTAATCTCCTTTCAAGGGCGGGTTATCCCCGCCCCGATATCAGTTTTGCTTAATAGTTGCCGCAGCCGCCGCAACCGTTCGCGCCATACGAATATGGGTTCTGCACCTGATACGCCGGTATGGGTGCAGGGCGCAGAGTGTTGACAAGGTAGTTGTTCTGCGCCGCCTGAGACGCCGCGAGCTTCAGCGTGGAGTTCTCCGCCTCAAGCTCACGCAGTCGGTTGTTCGTGAGGAAGTTGAGAATTTCTCTCGTCCCCGCGTTCTGGTTGTCGGTTATGTCACGTGCTGCGTTCTGGATGGTGTTGCGCGTGTCGCAAGCCTGCGTTGCCATGTCATAGCGCACCTGCGCGATAGCCTGTCGGTTCTCACAGCAACATTCCTGTGCCTGCATCTGCATGGCGTTAAGCTGCTGCATAAGTGCCGCCTGCTGATTGCATCGGGCAAGTTCCGCCGCAGAGAATCCGCTCGTCACGGCCTGCGTCACACCGGCAAAGCCGTTAAGCATTCCAGTGTTCATCGCGTAGAAGCCGTCACAAACGCCGTTGTTCACCGCGTCGATCTTGCGCTCAACGTTCGCAAAGTCGGAAGCAAGGACATAGCCATCGGCTACACCGCCGGAATTGCCGCCGCCGAAGCCATAACCGCCGTTGCCCCAACCGAAGATCAGCGCGAAGATGATGATAGCCCACCATCCATCACCGCCGAACATTCCGCCGCGATTGGAATTACCGTCGCCCTGCCCGGCGAGAAATCCGCTCATAAAATCGTCTGCCATAAAAAGTCTCCTATCAGTTTATTTACATCCGAGCCGTACGCTCTCGGTTGCATCCAGTGAGCGGCTTTTTGTCAAGATGCCGTGAACTGATAGAATATTTAATTGCAAGCTTGCCACAAGCCCGCCTTTATGCTATACTTATTTATAGAAGAACTTACGTTCTTGCCGCTTACCTGTTCCGCTGCTGCAACAGCGGAGCGGGTTTTTATTTACATCAAACCGATATTCTTAGCGACTTGCTCAACTGTCATGCCGCGATCTTTCGCCATGTTCTCGGCCATCTGTTTGAGCTGTTCCGGATTTTTCCCCTGTATCATGCTGTACGCTTGCTGCATTCGCGGATTCCTCCCCGCCATCTGCTGTATAAGCGTCATGGGATTGCCGCCGCTACGGGCAAGGTTTATCAGCCCTATCATTGGGTTATTCATCGTCGTCTGCCCTCCGTTTCTTCTTAGGTGTCAACTCCGCCCGGAGCGCGTCAAGATCGGCTTTTGTCGCATACTCCACCGGTGCAGACTGTTCCGGTATATACCGCTGGAACTCGAAAAAGTCGGATGATCCGGTCTGCTGGTTAAATCGCTTGAGATAGATCATGCCGTGCCCCAAGTCCGGCATTACGACACCAAGAGAGAAATAGTCCGTGCTCGTTGCTACGGCCTCCTCACGGCTTGTCACGGGCTTGCAGACGTACCCCGGCGGTGCTTGCTGTACCTGCTGCATAGGCCGCTGATAACCGCCGTAGAACTGCTGCTGTGGCTGTTGCGGGGGCTGTTGGTAATACTGTGGGTAATCCATTATGTCACGTCCTTTCTGCTGATATTCTCGCATAAAAAAAGAGGGCTAACCCATCGGTTAGCCCTCATCAACACATGATTTAGCCATCAATCGCGGCAACTATTTTGTTTTTTATGCTCCGTATACGGCGCTCGACTTTCTCAGTGCCGTATAGCTCGGTTTCCGTTTGAAGAGCAAAGGAAATTTGCAAGATGCTCATTCCCCGCGCCCTCATGCGGAATATGGTCAACTCCTCGTCGGTAAAGCCGCAGTCGCGTTCAAACTGCTCCCTTAGTGCTCTCGGAAATTGCAGCTTGTTCTTCTCCCCCGGCGTTATCAGACTGGTTTTTATTTCTGCTGTTGTCGTTAGCCTCACTTCCTATGTACGCATTATATAGCATGTCTACAAGGTTTGCTGATCGCTGGTTCAGCCCATTCAAGCGGCAGAAATCTTTCACGGATTCTTTCATCTGTCCTCCGTTTTTGTCGGTTTACAAGGATTTTTTGTTTGCGCCGAGGTGTTACTTGGTCTTATTATATTCGGCAGTGGATATGCCGATGATCGCGCCCACAAGCACACAGACAGCGCTGACGACCTGTGCGACAGTGCCGGGGTCATACCAGCCGAACAGCGGTGCGACGGTGCTGTAAAACGTGCTGACGGCGGGCAGGACAATGACTACCAGCCACTTGAGAACATCGTATACTTTGTTGGAAAGCTTCATATTATTACCTCATTTCAAAAAATCGTTTTTCTTCAAACGTCCATCATAGACGTTTTTAAGATACTGAATTGTGTGTGTAGCGCGGTTGTTTTCGTAGTTCGGATGCGTGTCGCAATAGTCTTCGTACCGGTCTATATCGAGCAAGATATCAATCCAGTGCTCTTCCGTGTGAAGAATCTCGCGCCGGACTTCGTCACCAAAACGCAGAATACGGCTGCGGGATTCGTCCGCCTTTGACGCCGCATCCTGCTGTATGTGCTGCTCAAGCTTGGTATCAAGGCTGGTAAGCTTGGCTATGACCTGATTGTTTGCCTCTTCTCGCTCTTTCTTGCTGTTTCTGCGCGCAAGGATAAGCGAGAATATCCCGGCGATTATGGCCGCGCCGCACGATGTGATAAACGCTTTTAAAATTTCCATTTCTTTTCCTCGTCTATATGTTTTGGGAGTTGCGCTGTTATCTCATGCGTTATCGCCTCCCCACTATGCTTTTATACGTCGCCGCGCCGCAGATGCCGTCAGATTCAAGGCCATGCTCCGCCTGATAGGCCATGAGCATGTTGCGCGTGCGCGTTCCAAACTCACCGTCGATCCATTTAGGATCATAGCCGAGATATTTTAATGCTGCCTGAAGCATGGCGACGACCACGCCGGTCTGACCGTCCTCCAGCATGGGCAGTTCGACAGTGACATACTGCGTCGGCTTCTTCACGGCCGGTGGCGTCTCTGGCTCTGCTCCCGTATACCGCAGCACGCAGTCCCAAGGGTAATTGTAATAGCTGCGCGTGTATATCTCGCGCCCGGTCTGGTCGCCGGTCTGTCCTCCGGTCACAGTGCCGTACTCGTTGATGCTCGCCTGCACGAGCTGCCCGCCGCCTATATACAAGGCGGTGTGGTGGACGTGGTTTAAGAGCACATCGCCGCGCTCAAGCCCCGCGCCGGTGCTGAGGTCGACGCTGCCCGTCACGTCCTCGAAGCCGCGACGCAGCATGTCACCGCGCATGTTGCCCGTGTAGGTGCAGCTGAGCGAAACTCCGGCTTTCTTAAACGCGGAGATCACCAGACTGCTGCAATCGTAGTCAGGCCCCCAGCGGTTGGCCTGGTCGTAGCCGTGGCTGTCGTCCGCTGCTATCTCCAGTGCGCGGGCCACGGCGTTGTCAATGATTCCCATGGTGTCCTCCTCATGTTACTGTCGTAAATCTTAAGAGCAGCCACCCTGTCGGGTCTACGCTCTCCCGGGCATCTTCCGTCAGCAAGCCGCTGTCGGTTTTCTCATCATCAGGCATCACTCGTCACCTCCGTCCAACCGTATACACCGGGCTCCCATACGTTCCCGTCAATGCTGGATATCCATATCTTTCCGTTGTGCTTGACCTTGTCGCCCTTGGCATATGGATTCGTGCTGCTGGGCTGCTCCCAATCGGGTATCACTCCCGGTGTGGGTATCAGCACCTTTGCCCAAAGTCCGGGAGAATCAGCGGGTTTCCACGTCGGCTGCGATGTATGCGCTGTAATGCAGCGGTACAGTACGCCACCGTCTGTGCGCCTGTCGCCTACGACGTAATTTACGCCGTCTCCGTCCCATGGCCAGTATATCGCCGGCACGGACGCGGCCTGCTCATCCGTTAGCATTGCGCCGGCACTGTCGATATCATTGCGGAGCTTCTGTGCGTTGCCGAGATAGCTCATGTGCTGCCCTCCTCTTCATCTTTATCGGTCACGCCCAATGCTGCGAGAGCGGCGCGCATGTCCTCAACTTCAGCAGAGCTGCCACTCTGCTTGATCTCGGCAATGCTGGCAAGGATCGCATTCTTCCGTTCTTCTATCGTCATTCAGCATTCACCCCCAGCGCTGCTTCTATCTCTGATAACGCCGCTTCGTACTGCGTGTTCTGTGCCGTTACGTAAGCTGCCTGCGCCGCGAAAGCTTCACTTAAATCTTTCCACGGGGCTATGAGCTTGCAATCCGCCCGGGTAAATTCGCCGTTTTCGGATACCCATCTGTACCCGACAGGCTTGCAGCGATAGCTCCTTATAAACTCAGGGCATTTGCCGTCAAAAAATGGTTCTTCGTATTCGAGTAGGCCGCCGGTATCGGTGGTATAACACTTGAACCCGTCATTTGTGTCGATGTAGATTTTCATGTTACCCCCTCCTTATTCAAGCCAAATCTTGTTTATCCGAATCGTTTGTAAGTCCATGTAACCGTACACGCGGATACCGAGAACGGCGGATGTGATTCCAGTAAGTGGCATTCTGAATACACCCGTTTGTCCTGTGGTTACAGGGATTTCAAGCCTTGCGAGCGTATCACTATCCGTGAAATTATATTGATTTGCAGCGTATAACCAAGCTCTGTTATTTGCGTTAGCGCCAGTATTCACCGTAACGTTCACGCCGAAATACAGAAATTCACCTTTGGTGACTTTCTGTTTAGTGTAAAAGTTACCGCCGTATGACCACTCTGCTGAGCCGCTGCCGAAGTAGGTTCTGTTGCCGGTTATGGTCACGGCATCGCTGCCTATCGTGACATAATTGGCGTCGTTTGCAGTAAAACCGCCTGTTAAGGACGTGTTCTGATCAGAGCCTGCTTCCCAAAGTATCGTTTCGAAAATCAGCGTCACAACCTCGACCTGTCCCTCAGCGGTGATTGAGACTGCTTTGCTCTTGCTCTTGTTGCCGCTGACCGCCTTAACAGTCCATGTCCCGGCATAGGGAATAACAAACAGCGCTCTTCCGGTGGTGTCTTTTGCCGTCAGCGTCTTCGCGCCATCAGTGCAAGTGCAGGTTG
>ERZ1106943.3291-NODE-3291-length-12504-cov-7.468311_pt1 | contig 12504 bp, 15 predicted proteins | sample MGYA00403671_ERZ1106943 | MGnify/ENA primary metagenome ERZ1106943 (study PRJEB35170, sample SAMEA104062427) | human gut metagenome | biome: human gut; feature: human-associated habitat; material: faeces | place: Denmark | collected 2012-06-14 ...
GCAGAAGAAGCGGCGAACCTTTACGGCTTTGATACGAAGCAAAGGGAACAGCTTGGAGAATTGCTTTCCGAAAAAAATAAAGAGATGTGGGATGGATTGCTGTCATAAGTATTTTGTCTTGAAAAAGCACCGAAAATATGGTATAATAAATTGTCTTAAAGAGGAGGGCGGAAAACTATATGGGAGTACCCAATAAAGTTTGCCCGAATTGCGGCAGGAAAATGAAACAACAGTTTAGCGGGCTTCAACATTGCAAGTGCGGTGTTAGCTGGACGAAAGATGTCGGCTTTTTTGAACGGACGACAAATATGCGATTCTGCTTGGAGCGGCGAAAGATAGGTGGAAAAGTCAAGCAGCGCCCCGTTATCTGCTATGACGAAAAGAAAGAGTCAAAGCCAGTCGGCGAACCAAATAAAAAACTTGGTACCGTAGAGCAATTCAACGAGTGTCAGGACAGCGATTTCTATTTCATTGCTGGATACACTTCGGGCGGCGCACCGTATGGCATCACATGGGAACAGGCGAGAGATGAAGGCTTGTTAGAAGCCGAAAAAGTAAAAAAATAAGATAATCAAATCAGAAAAAGACGACTTCAACGGTCGTCTTTTTTTCTGTATATTGAGATAATTATAAAACACGGAGGGATACGAATTGAGTGAGTATGGATATGTCCGGGTATCGTCAATCGACCAAAACGAGGAGCGGCAAATGGTTGAAATGCGAAAACTCGGAATTGCAGAAGAACGGATATATAAGGACAAACAGTCGGGCAAGGATTTCAACCGACCGATGTATCAGAAACTGCTCCGCAAACTGAAAAAGGGAGATGTTTTGCATATTCTGAGCATCGACCGTTTGGAACGGAATTACGAAGATAAGTTCAATGTTGAATGGAGGTATTACTTCTGCGAAAAGAAAAATAGAGCGAGAGAGGCGATTAATGCTCGGAAAGAGCCGGATAACTCATCCCCATCTTGCAGTTTACCTTTTGGAGGTTTACACAAGATGGGGGATGAGCTTTTTAGATCAATTTTACTAAGTCAATTGGTTATCCGGGTTAGCGTCAACAGGTCTCTCTGTAGTTATAAAAATCTTTCCATTTTTAATTTCATAGTATATTTCTACATTTATCCCCGACTGTTGAAATCCGTTTATAGGTTCTTGAGGATATATTGTTTCTAATTTAAAACTTATGCATCCTTTGCAATTGCTTTCACCTCCGGAATATTTAAATCTGAAAAGTTCAAAGTATTTTAATTCGGTGTTACCATTTAGCACAAGACCGTATTTTGAATCTTTAAAGTCTTCATAATATACTTGATAATTATTCTCGGAAATAGTTTCATCAGGAGCAATAATGGTCAAATTAGGTGCATTGATAGTAAAGAGCACGGTTGAGTAATACTCCATAGCTCGACCTATGCCTATTTTGATTTCAAATTCCGATTCGATATCAACTTTATTGTTTGACATTATTTCGGCGGATATTTGAAGGTCTCCTTGTGATTCACCTTCTCCCCAAGATTTTACAATTTTTGATTCACTTTTTGAGCATGCAAACAAACCAAAACTCAAAAGCACCACTAAACACAGGGAAAGTAATCGATTCATAAATTATTCCTCCCATTTATCCGCATATATCGCAAATGAACCGCTTGTAGAAGTTCTATATCCTCTTACTCTAATATACACCGTTTGTCCAGCTGACAGCGAAAGGACAAGTCTAAAGTTGAGAGTAGTCAAATCGATATCTTCATCATCATCGTTAGAACAAATCAAATTATCCAAGCTTCCATCCGGGACAAAGAAACTGAGTGCATCTCCATATGTGTCGGTATCACCTGTTGTATAAAAAGTGTATTCGCCACTTTGAGGAGCGGTAAAAGTGTACCAAAGGGTAGAACCGTTATCCAAAGTGCCACTGTATCCAGTATTTAGTGTAGCAATTGTCGTGGATTTGACAATTGCCAGACAATAAGCTCCTGTTGTAGTCGTAGAATATCCCCTTATTCGGACAAAAACACTTTGACCATGATACAATGAATAGGTAATTGATGAATTGCGTGAAACACCGCCATCATCATTGTAGGCAAGTCTATTCGTAGTTGTTGTTCGATCTAAAACCGGTTCACTAAAAATATCCATAAACGTATCGGTATTCCCGGTAGTAAAAAATGTGTATTCACCAGCACTTGGTGCGGTAAATTTATAGATCGTATAACCATTGGCTACGAGCGTTCCTGAATACGAAGTATCCAAATTTTCGACAATTGGTGTTGCGGCGATACAGAGGTAACAGTTACCGGTTATTGATGATGAATAGCCCCTAATGCGCACATACACAACAGTGTTTTTAGATAGATCGTAGGTAAATAGGCAATTTTTCCCTGAACCCGAATCGTCATTATACGTCAATCGACCATTTGTACTTCCGTTCGAAGCTGGATAACTAAATAGTTCGCCATACACATCAATATCACCTGTTGTATAAAACGTGTAGCTTCCGTTTGAAGGTGCAACAAATCTAAACCATACTCCATTGGTGCCGTTGATTGCCATGCTTTTAGATGTATTCACAGTAGTTGACGTATATCGGATTGCTATAATATTAAATGGTCCTGATGCAGAACGATATCCACCCACTTTCAGGTATACTGTAGTGCCAGATAATAAGTATCTATCATATAGAAAGTTCAATCCCTCGCCGCCATCATCATTAGAAATACTATTGCCTTCTAACAGTGTATTCGTGTAAAGAGTGACATTTACATCCGTATCTCCTGTTGAGTTAAATGTATAGTATCCAGATTCAGGAGCTACAAATTTATATACTACATCATTGTTTGCATTCAGATATCCGCTGTATTGTATATTTGTATTTGCAATTGTTGTAATATCCTCAGAAAAATAGGCTTTATGAAGGCTTGAATAATATGGTCCAGTTCCAGGATTATCTTTTTGCGAGGTTGAGATGCACCAGTAAAATGGATCTCCGCTGTTTATTGACAAATTCAAAGCCTTCCATTGAATATCATTTATTGGCGTTCCATAAGTGCCAAGAGCTGAACTAATATATGGCGACTGCAAAACAATATTATAATTTTTGTCAAAAAAAGTTATTGTTGCTCTGTTGTAGTAAACATAATTGTTATTGTCGCTTATATTGTCTCTTGTTGCCGCAGGTGTCCAATAAAATGTTCCTGGATTTTCCCTACTAAATATCGATGTTTTGGCATTGGGGGCATCGGCAATATTTTGCCGTTCCAATTGAGTTCCTATTGCGGAATATAGTGACTTATCTACACTGCTATAGAGCGTTTTCATAAAGCCAGATAAACTATCGCATTTACTTTCCTTTGCTATATTCCAAACATCTTGATGGGATAATGCGATATCATTACCAATTATCAAATGAAGCAAAACACAAGTAACAGCTGATTCATTGCCCTCTGTGTAACCTGAATATGTGGTATAGTCCCTTGACCAGCCAGAAAATGTTGTATCTGAGCTCGTGAAAGATAAATCAGAATAGGTATTGTCAGCAACATTTGTAATGTTAGATATAGTTGCAACATATCTGTTATAATACAACTGTGCTGCCATGCTGAAGTATGATGCCCAGCCTTCGCTCCATCCTCCTTTAATTCCCTTTGACTTACCATATGTTTCTGACAAGTTTTCAGCGCTTCTATGGGAGTCAGTAAATGATGCAGAAACTCCAATCTTTGATGCTACTTGATGACCAAGCTCATGCAAAATTACATCCCAGTCACAATAATCATTATACTCTATATTGACCAAATCCCAAAACGAATCAGACCTTGTGCCTGAACTACTTGGATAAACTACACTTATTGAATTCACACTATCATTATTCATTGTTTCATAATAGCAATAGCCAACAACTAAGGCTTGTTGAACACTTACCGCTCTAAATGCATCAGAATTACTTCCTGAGTATGTAACTATATTTTGGGATTCTTTAACATTGTCGGTTACCCCTGTTGTAAAGTAATAACCATCAGAAAACATAGACGATGCAACATTTGTTCCAATTTTGAATTTACTGTTTTTTGTATTTACCCTAATATAAATATCACATCCGTTTTCATTAATACCGGTTTGGTTTGTAACAGTTGCTGTATAATATCCATAGTTACTGGTATAGACTGTCGCCAACGTATCATCAAAAGTTATATCTTCATCCATAATCTGAACTTCAATATTTCGTGCAGGATGTGAATTCCCTTCAATATCAGTCCATGTAACATATCCATATACGCGTAGTTGTTTCCCAGAATCTATTGATGTAATTGTGCGGGATACTGTTAACGAAGGGGCTACAATTGTTCCATTATTGGTTGTTGACATTAATGAAATAGAAGCCGTCTCGATTTGAGGGACATAAAGTTGGAGCTCGGAAAAATTGTCAATTGATTTAATTGCAACTTCGTCTGTTGCCATATCGTAATACCGAACTACTTCCTTAACCGGTATTGTTTCAGACACTTTACCATCATCTGTCGTGATTTCTGATAATTCAGTCGCTCTTTTTTGAATCAAATTATATTGTTGATCAGATATTAATGAGTTACTGTATAAATAAGAGATGTAGTTATCATATGCATAAATATCTCCATACTCGCTTACAAAAACACCCTGTTCTGTGCTCAATACTGAAAGTTTTAACATAGATGACTCTACCACAGATTGTTCAATATATGCGTCTATTACGACATATATTTTTTCAAATTTTGCTTCACTATAACCAGGCACAGAATCAAGAGAAATGATATTATTACTATTGACATTAAATGAAATCTCAACCATTTTTGTAATAGTTGGATAATCATAATTTAACGTACGATAGTCATTCAACATAACGTTTTCCGTTGACACAAATGAAACTGCAACATAATCATATTGATTAACATCATCCAATAAAAAGTTATATGACAAATTATTCAATTCAAGACGAGCGGAGCTTGTTTCTGTCGAAATACGCACATATTTTCGATCGATGACTAAATCATTGCTTTCGATCGTTTTGTCAGATAATTGCGTAATGTCGATTTTTTTATCTTCATCTCCATTGACAGTATATGCAATCTCCTGTTGAATATCAAGCTCATTGTTTGATGCAAAAGCGGTAACTATACCACAATTCAAAGCCAAACATACTATCATTGCAATAGCTATAATCTTTTTCATAATTACCCTCTACGTTATTTTTTAGTTATAATGGTATGCCTTCAACATAGCTTATAAAATTAAATCATGATTTTGTTTCCAAAGTCATAATCAGTTTTGCCGTGCGGTTGGTAAAGGGTGAACGATCAAAGCATCGAATTTTCATAAGGCATACCTCCGCGAAATAATGTATTCAATAAAATAGCGCATAAGCTTCCAAGGTAACGACCCCTCTTACTTATGCGCCAAATGTTCACTTTTTTGCCGATTATCTCTATTTAGTCTCTGTCTTACTGTAATGAAGAGAACCACTCGGCATATTTCATGCATTAAAGCATAAGTTGTCGGGGTGTACGCTCTTACGGCAATTCTACTATAATTAGTATATCATTTTCTAAATAAATTGTCAACATGGTGCACAACCTTTTGTGTGAATATTTTGTAAACAATCGCAAGAACATCTTGACAAATTCGATTTTTTGTGAACCGGTTTGCAAAAACAATCCAAATCAAGTAAATCTGATATTTTTTTGTAAGCGTACGCATTTTACTCTTGACAAATGGATCTGGAAATAAGAAATTTTTTAACTGAGCGAGGCGAAGAAGAGTCGTATGAGAAACGGATGCGGTTGGCAAAATATTGTCACCCAAAGTAGTCCTTATTTTCTCAGTATTCCGAAAAAGGCGTTCAACAATGATATAGCGCCACAAACAATGAACACCCTGCAAGAGCGCAATACTTGCAGGGTGTTTGCTATCGAAAGATATTATGGCAAGAATTAAGGGCATCAACTCTTGATCCTTCTCTGTATGTCCTCGATGGACGGCAGTTGTTTACTGAGATCCTCCGGCAGACAGCTTGTAATCTTATATTCGCTAACGCCGATGGGCTTTGACATATCCTTCAATGCGTATTCGGCAACAAGGTCGTTTTTACTCTTGCAGAGCAGCAAACCGATGGACGGATTGTCCTCCGGTCGTTTGAGAATGCCGTCAACCGCAGAAAGATAGAAATTCAGCTGCCCGGCGTATTCCGGCTTGAACTCTCCTGTTTTCAGCTCGATAACCACATAGCACCGCAGGTTGAGGTTATAGAACAGCAAGTCAATGTAGAAATCATCCCCGCCGACATTGATGTGGTATTGATTTCCGAGAAACGCAAAGCCGGTGCCAAGTTCCAGGAGCAACTTGGTGATGTCCTTGACCAGGGCATTTTCGATGTCACGCTCCACCATGTCCTCGCTGAAAGGAATGAAATCGAAAATATACGGGTCTTTCATGGTCTGCAAGGCAAGCTCACTTTGCGGGGAAGCCAACCGATTTTCAAAGTTTGCAATCTTTCCGGCAAGGACTTGGCGTTCATACAGACCGCTTTCAATCTGATGAATGAGCACATTTCTTGACCAACCGTTTTCGATGGTTTTCTCAATATACCAATTGCGTACCGTGCTGTCCGAAAACTTATCCAAGAGGACCACAGTGTGTCCCCACGGAATTTGTGCAACAGCCTGTTGCACAAATGCTTCATCAGGATAAGTTTCCGCGAATTTTGCCATGTATTTGAGATTGCGCACGGAATATCCCTTGACATTCGGAAAAGAAATGCGGATATCGGCGGCAAGATTCTCTATGAATTTACTCCCCAATGTCTTGCGTTCGTTTATCACTTAGCCTATATGGTAATAGCCTCATGATCTCAGGAATTTGTTCCGATATTCCTGTTCCCGGAGCTGATAGCCCCTCCGGTTCAGTTCTGCTATTTTCAGAGCCACAAGGTTGATGTCCGAATGCAATGCCCGCGCGGTTGCGGCAATATCATAGCCGTTGTAAACGCACTCCAAAACATCTTCATCCGGCAGTTTCAACTGTGCGGCAAACACATTTGCCTCATATTCCATCTGATTGTTTTGCATATCAAACAGGTTGAACTCCTGAAAGCCTCCGCCCTGCATTGCTTCCTGTCTGTGCAGAAAATGATGCCCAAGCTCGTGCGCAAGCACAATGGAGCGCATCGCAGGATGCAGGTCTCGCTTGATAAAAATAATCGGTTTCCGCATCATGACCGTGTATGCACCCTTTTGCTTTACAAACGGCTGCGGCAGGATCATAATACCGGCGTAAAGGGCAATCCTCTCCGGGTCACGCTCATCATATTTCCGCATGATACGGTTGGCTGTTTGGACTGCGTCCGTTATTCGTGTCATGAAAGTCCCCCTGTATTATATCGTATCTGTCTCATTGCGAATGTCGCTGCTTATTCTTCTTTGTCGTGTATTTTTCCCGATTCTCCGCTTTTACTTTCCAATATGCATCCTGTATCGCCTGCATGAAGGTATCCATATCCTCTTCGCTCATCTCACCGCCGGCAAACAGGGAGCGCACCTCGGTCAATACGGTTTCCGCGCCTTTTTTTCCGCGGGAACCGTATTTTTCGTTTGCCGAAATCACGAATTCCTCCTCGGAATCGATCAGCTCGGAGGTAGATACTCCAAGTACCTTGGCAACCTTGGTTACGCTATCAATATTAGAGGGGCGGCGAACCCCTGTTTCCCAATTCTGTATGGTGCGGAGAGCCACCCCGCTACGCTCTGAAAGCTCTTTTTGCAGAATATGTGCGTTTTCTCTCGCATTTTTCAGCCGCTGTGCAAAATTCATCGTAATTTCCTTTCAAAAAACACCCGCAATTTCGTCTAAACCTATTGACAAACCGCAAGCGCGGGTGTATAATATCATCACAACCACTCACTATTGCACTTATATTATACACTGAAACACTCAGTCTGTCAAGTCAATTCACGAAAAAAGAAAAAGAAATTGCAGAAGTTTGTTATGAAAGAAGGCAAGGATAAATTTTGCGGAATGACGCAGACATTTGTATCTGTTGCCACCGGCGCAAGGAGAAATATTGTGAAAAACGAAAGAAATGATTCCTACTGGATTCCGAAACAAATGTACTGTCCGAACTGCGGAACACTCAGCATTGGATATCAACGGGAGGGACTGACGGAATTTGAATGCAGTCGCTGCCTGACGGTATTTGTGCGCAGCTACAAGAACCGTCGGCAGGATTTGCTGCTGATTACCATACCGAAAGGAAAGGTCCGCCTGACATAGTGTGTTGCACCAAGGCGGTGTATTCTTTGAAAACTGAATACGGCGAACGACGCATCATGCCTGGCTGAAACAGTGCTAAGTTAAGTCGTGCTTGCAGGTCTCGCCTTGAAATTGGTGTGCAAAGCCAGTTGGCAAAAGCCAAGCATGTAGAAGCCACCGATAGATAGAACATCCCATGGGATAACTGTGGGATCAGTCTGTCTGTCGGTGGCTTTTTTGCTTGTCAACAGATACATACCACTCCCGAACGCTCCCGACAGAGAAATCTGAAAGGAGCGCTTTTTATGTTGTCCGTGTGGCAGACCTACATAGCACGATACCCGTAATCTCCGGATTTTTGATTTCAACCAAAAATTCAAAAATCAAAAGGAGATTACCAAATGAGCTGGAACAACGCTTATGAAAGAAAAAAGTTTAACGCAAGGATCAAGAGAGAGATCGCAGAATATCAGGCAGCCGGAATGACGGAAGAACAAATTGCTGAAATCGTAATGTTTGATGAAGAACAGTTCCGAAACGACAGGAGATACCGGATGCACACTCAGGAATTCTGTGAAAGCGATTTTGATGACGACGGCGGAGATAACGGTAAGTCGCCATTGTATGAAAAGTACATGGAGCAGCTAACTGTATCCATTGATGACGAAAAAGTTAGAACAGACAGATACGGTTGGATTGAAGATATAAAGAACATAGAGCTGTATACAGCTTTGAGCAATATGAGTGAGGAACGCATGGATTTACTGACATCCGTTGTTTTTGAGGGGAAAAGCATGACTGAGATAGCAAAGGAAAAAGGATTGTCGGTATCAGCCATCACACAGAGAATGGGGACTATCAAAAAATATTTGAAAAAATTTTCGGGACAACCTTAAAAAACAGTCATTCTCGCTGGCTACCACTTGAAGGGGCAAATAACCCCCTTGAGAACTTTGACAACTGAATACCCATTCATCAGGCACATTACCTGCGTTGTATGCGATGAGCGGACAAGCCAAGCTCAAGAGGTGCGCGGTGATCTCCCGGGGGAGGGAGCGATCAACACGATACCTTGAGTGAAGCGGGGTTACTACCCGCGGAGGGCGATGACAAACGCAAGGGACAATGATACTTCCGTAGCAGAAATGCGCGGCTGGCGGAGTACCCGGCAGAGGTGAGATTCCTATGGATTCGGTTCGTAGCCGAACACCTGATGACTTCCCATATAAAGAACACCGGGGGTGTCGAGGACAAATGCGGTGTGTTTGAGCATACGGAAATGAAGTGTTCAGAACCTGTATGCTCTGTACATACCCATTTGCCCACGGGAAGTCAGGGTATTCAGTTATACCGGGAGGGCGTATGAAAAACAGATTACAAAAGATTTTGGAAAGCGAGCATCAGGGAAAAGACAATGCGATTGTGAGCCGTGCATTAGAAGAACGGCTTGGCTGTAAAGGAACGATGATCCGCGAAATGGTCAACGAGCTTCGCAGTGCGGGAGTCCTGATTTGCAGTGACAGAAACGGCTACTACATAGCCAAAAGCCGCGAAGAACTTGACCGCACGATCGTGCAGTTGAAAAGCAGAGTAAAAAAGATTCAGTCCGCTATTGACGGGCTGGAAGCAGTCAAAATGTGAAAGGAAGGTAATTACGATGATGACAAGCAGAGAGTTCAGAAGATTGGTTGTAGCGGTGTCGAACGGATACGCTGCTGCGGACAAGAGAGTGGATGCCGGAAACCGCGAGGAGTTTCTGCGGCACGGTAAATGGGCGCTCGGCGTTCTGAAAAGATATTTCCACGATACCGACCACAATATTGAGCGTTGGCTTCAGGGGGAAAAGTGTGTGTTCATTGGCGCTGCAACAAAAGCTCTCACGGAAATTCAGATCGGAAATGACCTTGAAGCATTCTTCTATTTTATGCAGTTCTACAAAATGCAGAAAGAGGACAGGAAACCGGATGAAGATTTTATCGACTACATGGCGCTTTTGATTACTCGCAGTCAAAATGAGGAGTGGGAAGAATGTTAAATCGGCAGGCAAAACCGGGTGAGAGCGGACAAGTACCTCACACGGAACGGATGAAGATATACCTTGCCGAACTCGGAGAGAAAGCGGATTCATCGGTACAAGGTGGAACAAGACCGGTGATCGTTTTGCAAAACAATGCAGGCAACCGAAGCTCACCGACAGTCATCGTCGCACCGATTACGAGCAAGTTGGAGAAGCCGCATCTGCCGACTCATGTGGTTCTCGGACAGTCAAACCTGCCGAAACAGTCAATGGTGCTATTGGAGCAGGTGATGACGATTGACCAGAAGTTACTTATCAAAGAGTACGGAGAGATTGGGGAACAGGACAGAAAGAGTGTGGAACGGGCACTGAAGGTCAGCTTTGGACTGCTTCATAGTCGAAAGAAAGAACGGAGAAACATATGAGCGAGCAACAGAGAAAAATTATGGTCTATTACATTGCAAGGGACGTTCTGAGACAGCTTCTTGAAAAGAAAGCCGCAGAGCGTGAGGTGTTGGAGCGTATCAATCGGAAAAATGCGGAGAAAATGGGGTGCCGGGCTGAGCCGATCTGATTTACACCTTTGCAAAAAATCAGACTGTCAGGTAGAATAATTACACAAGCGGAAAGGAAGGCGGTCAAAATGGAAGGAAAGGCAAAGCGGGTTCAGATTATACGAGCCACAAAAGGGGAGCAGGAATACGGCAAGATACGGATGGCCGCCTACTGCCGCGTCAGTACGGATTCTTCGGATCAGGCAAATTCCTTCATGGCGCAGATGCAGTATTACAACGATTACATCCGCCAGAACCCGAATATGGTTTTGGTTGACATTTATGCGGATGAAGGGATTACCGGAACGAGCATTGAAAAAAGAACGGAATTCAAAAGACTCTTACGTGACTGTGAGAATCATAAGATCGACCGCGTTATCGTGAAAAGCGTGACGCGCTTTGCCAGAAATTCATTGGAGTGTCTGGAAGCAATCCGAACCATGCAGAGCTGCGGCGTCAGCGTTTATTTTGAAACGGACAACATCGACACCTCACACATGAATTCGGAGCTGTTGCTGTACATCAAAAGTGCGTTCGCGCAGGGAGAAGCACTGGCGGCATCCGCGAGAATGCAGACCTCCATTCGCATGAAAATGGAGGAGGGCAGTTACGTTGCAACCCATGCACCCTTCGGCTACCGATATGAATCAGGCGAACTGATTGTCGTGCCGGAGGAAGCGGAGGTTGTACGGGAAATATTTGATTGGTATCTTTCGGGGAAGGGCTTTGACGCAATTACGGCAGTGCTGAACAGGCGGTACGGTGGATGGAACTCCAATCGTGTCAGATATATTCTGACCAATGAAAAGTATATCGGAGATACGCTGTGGCAAAAAACCTATACACCGCATATGCTTCCGCTTCGGAATGTACCGAACAATGGGGAGAAGGCAAAATACTATGCCGAGGGAACACAGCAGGCGATCGTGTCGAGGGAAGATTTCGGGCTTGTCCGGCAGATGATTGCAGAAAGCTCGCAGAAGGGTAAGCCGCCTAAAAAGACACCGTTCTTTCCTGTCGGCGTTGTGTGCCGACATTGCGGCTGGAGCTTTTCGCGTAAGGGATCATCACCACATCTGATCGCTTGCAGCAAAAAAGGGCTCTCAGGAACAAAATGCCCATCGAGAAGCTATTCCTATGACGAGTTAGCGGGTGCATTTGTCCGAATGTATCATACGCTGCGGCAAAACGAACACGGGATACTTGACCAAGCTGTTTTGCAATTACAGTCATATAAAGCGAAGCGAACCTGTCAAAATGAGCAGATTGCCGGCATTGACGCCGACATTGCCCGGCTCTCCGAGCAATCCGAGATGTATGCAAAGCTGTTGGCGGAAAAAGTCATCGATCAGGTGACGTATGCGGAAAAGTGCGATATTTATAAGCGAAAGATTTCAGAGCTGCGCACCAGACGGAGAAAGCTGCTGTCAGAGGATGAGGATGAACGCTGTGTGGAGGGACTACGGGAGCTGAAGCGCAAACTGCACGATATGCCACCCCGGATTCTTTCGGCAACGAAAAATCAGATAACGGCAATCACGAAAAAAATATATGCCGAGGAGGACGGATCGTTGACCTTTGTTCTTTGCGGCGAGCTTGAATTGAATGTGAGGATGGAAACGCTATGTCACTGAGACATATACCCTATGG
>ERZ1106943.3296-NODE-3296-length-12499-cov-5.402523_pt1 | contig 12499 bp, 10 predicted proteins | sample MGYA00403671_ERZ1106943 | MGnify/ENA primary metagenome ERZ1106943 (study PRJEB35170, sample SAMEA104062427) | human gut metagenome | biome: human gut; feature: human-associated habitat; material: faeces | place: Denmark | collected 2012-06-14 ...
GGTTACGGCAGCGGAACAGCGTTGTTTTCACCTTGCTTTCGGATATGCCATAGCGCTTGGCAATGTCGGCCACGGAATCCAGAAACCAGTAGCGGCGAACGAACATGTTCCGTTTTTCCTCATCCAGTCCGCCTAAAAAAGCGTTGAGAGCTGTTGCCAGCGCCAGATCGTCCATGCGGCATGCGGCGTTGTCAGGCGCCGGGATGCATTGCTCCATTTCCACACTGAGCTCACTGATAAAAGCGCTGCGCTTCAGACGGTCACGGTCCCGGCAGCGGTTCAGGGAAATGTGCCGGGTGATTCGGGCGAGGAAGGCGTAGAAGTAGTCGCTTGGTTCGTGGGGCGGGATCGTGTTCCATGCCTCCATGTAGGTGTCATTTTCACATTCCTCGGCGGTCTGCAAGTCGTTGACGATTCCGTAGGCCAGCGCCCGCAGGCGGTGGCCGTACTTTTCAGTGGTCTGCCAGATGGCTGTCTCGTCCCGCCGCAAGTACAGCGCGACGATGCCGCGGTCATCCATGGCGTTCATCTCCTTCCGGTTTCGATTGAAGGGCCTTCACCTCTATAAGCACCCTTTGGGGCAGTCAGGTTACACGTTTTTCAGAATTATAGCAAAAAATTCTGCCTGTTTCGACAGCAAACAGGGATAACAGAGTGTATTTGTTTTTTTATGATCATCTTTCCGTTTGATGAAAAGCATGATATAATTTCAACTGCCCGATGTGTCGCTTGGAAACTGCGGTTTTCTGAGGACCGGGCAATTTGAAACAAACCTGCCAACGCAGTTTAACTGGCCGGTCGGAAAGGAAGTGAGGTCCCCATGCGCGGAAAACGGGAACTGCCCCAGAAGCGCCCGCCGATTCTGCTGTTTGTCCTGATTTTTGCCGCAGGCTTCCTCGCGGGGACACTTTTCTGGCACTTCTACCCTTCTGACGCGTCCGTTCCATCAGGGGGAACGGTCACTCTGCCGGAGGACCCTGCGGAAACGGACGTCTCCTCGGAGCCGGAAATTCCCCCGGCCCCGCCGCAGGATGAAGAACCGTCTGCCGAACCGACGCCCTTCGTCATCTCCTTTTTGGGGGACTGCACCCTGACCTCCAGTCACCACACCAACCACTTTGAAAAGCTGGTGGGGGACGATTACGCTTATCCCTTTTCCAACGTGGCGGAGCTTCTGCTGGCCGACGATCTGACGCTGGCCAATCTGGAATGCTCCTTTTCCCCTCGCCGTCTGGAGTCCGACTCGGAATACGCCTTCTGCGGCGATCCCCAGTATGTGCAGTCTCTGGTGCAGGGCGGTGTGGAGGCTGTCACCCTGTCCAATAACCACACCCGCGATTTCGGTGACGCCGGCCTCCGGGACACTGAGGCCGCGCTGGCGGAATATGGCGTTGCCGGGATCCCCGGCAATCAGGGGCAGTGCTTCGAGCTACGTCACGGCAATGGGGACACCCTGCGGCTGGGGGCCTACGTCCACCCCTTCAACGGCTCCGCCAAGCAGATGGAGGATGGCTGTAAACAGCTTAGGGATGAGGGGGCGGACATCATTGTGGCCTTCATGCACGCCGGGGCCGAAAAAACCTACGTCCCCACCAAGCGGCAGACGGCGCTGGCCCATGCCGCTGTGAAGGGCGGCGCAGATGTGGTGGTGGGGACCCACCCTCACGTTTTGCAGCCCATAGAAGCCTATCAGGGCAGCGTGATCCTGTACAGCATCGGCAATTTCTGCTTCGGCGGCAACCGGAATCCGTCGGACAAGGACACAGTCATCGCCCAGCTCACTGTGTCCGGCACCGGCGGGGACCGTTCGTGGGAGATGTCCTATATCCCCTGCTGCGTCAGCAGCGTCTCCAACCGGAACGACTACCGGCCCACCCCTTACCCGCCGGATACGGCGGCCTACCGCCGCTGTTTTCAGAAGCTGGACGGTACCTTCCGGCCCCCGGCGCCCAAGCCTGAGGCAGCGGAGGCCGCCCCTCTGCCGCCGGAACCCACGCTCGATGCAGAACCCCTCTCCCCCCTGCCGGCCGGCGGCGTGATCTGTGACCCCCCAGCCAAACCGGAAGAATAATACGCAAAAAGAGCCGCTGACGCGGCTCTTTTTGTTGTGTCAGTTCAAGTCTGAATCGTTGATTCCGGCGTTACTCCGCCGCGCTTTCCAGCTTCTTGGCCTCCACGATGAACTGCTCGATGGCGTTCTGCTCCTTCAGCTCTGCCAGAACGCCGTTGATGAACTCGGCCAGCTCCGTGTTCCCCTTCTTGACGGCGATGGAGTAGCCGTCACTGGTATCCGGGATGTTGAGATCCACGGCAGCCAGATCCTCCTTGGCGTCCGCATAGGACAGCACGGTCATGTAGTCCAGAAATACGACATCCAGCTTTCCGGCCTCCAGCTCCATGACCAGATCCTGTACCTTGGCAAGGCCGACCGTGGTCTCCTCGCCGCAGTAGGTAACGCAGTTGTTATAGGGCTTGGAGCCGGTCTGCGCGCCGCCCTTGACCCCTTTCAGATCGTCAAGACTTGCGTACTTGTCCGCGTCCTCAGCCCGCACCAGGATCAGGTTTTTGGCTTCCAGATAGGGATCAGAGAAGTCGGTGGTCTTGCGCCGCTCCTCATCCGCAGACAGGCCGGCGATGACCAGATCGAACTCGTCATTGGCAAGGCTCATCAGCAGATTGTCAAAGGACATATCTACAATTTTCAGGGATACCCCCAGCTTGTCGGCAATGGCCTGAGCGATCTCCATGTCAAAGCCCACGATGGTGTCTTTCCCGTCCACCTCCGTATGGAACTCATAGGGTGGGTAGTCCGCGGAGGTGCCGACCACCAGCTCCCCCTTCTGCTTGATCTGATCCAATGCGGAGGACGCCGTATCCTCCTTGCCGGCGCAGGCCGTCAGGGACAGCAGCGTTACCAACGCCAGCAGCAAAGCAATCGCTTTTTTCATGCTATTCTCTCCTCTTCTCGTTTTTGACCGGGGCGCTTATTCCCACAGAGGCTTGTCCCACAGCTTGACCTTGGTGCCAAGGCCCAGCTTGACCGCGTTCTGGTACAGAGCGTAGGCCACGGTGATGTCCAGCGCGCCCAGACCCAGAGAGCAAGCGTAAATGAACTGCTCGTCAGAGGTTCTGCAGGGCTTGCCCAGCACCAGGTCGCTGGTTTCCAGCACTTCCTCCTTGGTGATCTCACCGGCGTCGAACACCTGCGTGATGGCCTTGTTCTTGAAGGTAATGATCTGCTTCCAGTAATCCACCACATTCACGTCCGCAGCCTTTACCACGTCCGTCGTGGCCTCGTTGGAAACACAGACGATGGCGCTGTGGGGCTTCACCCAGCTCTTGTCGATGAAGGGCGTTCTGGCGGTGGTTTCGCCCACGATCAGCTGGGACTTTGCCGCTGCCGTCTTGCTGTCGGAGGTGGGGATGATGGTCACGCCGTACTTGCCCTCGGACTCCTTGGCCACCTGCTCTGCCTTTTCCAGATCCAGATCGCAGAGGTAAATGGTCTTGATGGTGGGGATCGCCTCGCAGATTGCCATGATCATGGTCCGGCCAATGACGCCCGCGCCGATCAGCGTCGCGGTATCCGTGTCGGAGGGGGCGCAGTATTTCGCCTGCAGGCCCGCCACAGCAGAGGTCCGCATGGCGGTGATGATAGTGCCGTCCTGAATACAGAAGGGCAGGACCGTGACGGGGTCGCTGAGGATGGAAATGTCGATGCCGTAAGGGATGCCGGGGGTAGTGGCGTTCTTCTTGGACTCGGCGGCCCACTTGATGCCGGCGATATTCAGATCGCCGCCGATGTAGCTGGGCATGGTGTTGAAGAAGGATTCCCACTCCGTCCCCTCCGGGATGCCCAGATGGACCTTCGGGGGATTCTGGATCTGGCCCTGCCCCAGCATTTTATAGGTATCCTCCGTGATTTTCAGGATCATCTTCATATCCAAAAGGCCGGCCTTGATCTGGTCTTCCTGCTGCAGAAACAGAATTTCGGGATTGATCGTACCTAACATAATAAATTCCTCCAATTTTTTTGTAAGCCACTTGATGCGGCTGTGTTGTTTCAGATTACATGGATGACCTTGGACAGGAAGTCCTTGGTCCGTTCATTCTGGGGGTCCTCAAAGATCTGCTGGGGCGTTCCCTCCTCGGCGATCACGCCGCCGTCCATAAAGAGGATGCGGGTCCCCACCTTTTTGGCGAAGCCCATCTCGTGGGTGACCACGACCATGGTGACGCCCTCCTTTGCGAGGTCCTGAATGACCGAGAGCACCTCCCCTACCATTTCCGGGTCCAGCGCGGAGGTGGGCTCGTCAAAGAGCATCACGTCCGGCTCCATCGCCATAGCCCGGACAATGGCGATCCGCTGCTTCTGTCCGCCGGACAGCTGAGCGGGATAGGCATCCGCCTTGTCCTCCAGACCGACGCGCCGCAGCAGCGCTCTGGCTTTTTCCTCTGCCGCCGGTGCCGGGACCTTCTTTACCTTTTTCAGGGAGATGGTCACATTCTCCAGGATCGTCAGGTTGTTGAACAGGTTGAACTGCTGGAACACCATCCCCACCTTTTCCCGGTGCTTATGGACGGCGTAGCCCTTGTCGGTGATGCAGCTGCCCTCAAAAAAGATCTGGCCCTCCGTGGGGGTCTCCAGCAGGTTCAGGCATCGGATGAAGGTGGACTTTCCGGAACCAGAGGGCCCGATGACCACCACGACCTCCCCCTTTCGGATGGTGGTGTGGATGCCCTTGAGTACCTCCAGATCGCCGAAATTCTTTTTCAGTCCCTTGATCTCAAACAGAACGTTGTCAGCGGTCACTGCACTTCATCCTCCTCTCAAAAAGATCCAGCCCCTTCCCCAGCACGATGTTCAGGGTCAGGTAGATGATCGCGGAAATATAGTAGCAAGGCAGCGGGTTGTAGGTGGCGGTGACGACGATGCCGTTGTTGTACATCAGGTCGCCGACGCCGAGGTACTGGATGATGGACGTCTCCTTGATCATGGTCACAAACTCATTGCCCAGCGCCGGCAGAATGTTCTTGACCGCCTGCGGCAGGATGATGTTCACCATCGCCTGCGTCCGGGTCATGCCGCAGGACAGCGCGGCCTCCGTCTGCCCGAAGTCCACCGCCTGAATACCGGAACGGATGACCTCCGCCACATAGGCGGTGGAGTTCATGGACAGGGCCAGGATACAGGGCATGACCCGCGCCAGCTCCACGCCCAGAATGGAACCCTCCGGCCACGGAATGAAGTGAAGCTGATAGTAAACGATGTACAGCTGCACCAGAAGCGGCGTTCCCCGGATGACGGTGATATACAGCTTGGCAAACCCGGAGCACAGCCTGAATTTCGACAATCGCAGCAGCGCGATGAGACAGCCAAGGACCGTACCCAGCAGAACGGTGATCAGGGAAACGATGACGGTGGTCTGCGTTCCTCGGAGGAAGTATTGATAGTAGTTCAAAAATATCTCGGTAATGCCCATGGCGTTCTCCTCCTTCTCGCTTGCACCGTTTGTGTGCTTCGGATGAACGGATTGTATATTTTCTCACGCCGAAAGTCAATAGCAAATTTGCAAAAATTTGTATAATTATTCAATTATTGTAAATATATACGAGAATATGGCTGTATACACCGGAAATATTTGTGTTTCATGCGTATAAGCGCATCGCGGGTGTTATAAGCAAATATAAATACTATGCAGTATATTTGTATTTGTATACATATTATGTGTATATATCGGCCTATTGGGCATCAGCGAAGCGCCCCCACCGGTCTGCCCCAACGAAAGCGCAGCGGGAACGATGTGACAGCGGAGCCATGTGCGGTCCCCCCTCTCGTTCCGGGCTTTTGAAGAACGGTTAGCACGCACAACCGCAGGCGCTCCCATCTTGTTTTGGGAGCGCCCGCGATTGCGTATATCTTCTAATAAACAGAAGCAGGTCCGGGAGGTTTCTGTGCGTTTCATGGTAATTGGCGGCGAGCCCCCGAAAAAGATTGACATTCGGCAAAATGCCTGCTATTCTTTAAGCAAGTAAATTACTACTTGGCTAATTGGAGAAAGAACATGAAACCGATCGAACGTTTTCTGCGTGAGACAGACCGCGTGCCGCTCATGCCTATGCCAACGCCCCTGCACCCCATGCATTACCAGCCCTCAGGAAAGGATGTCAGCCTCTTTATCAAGCGGGATGACATGACCGGTGTCGGTCCGGGCGGAAATAAGATCCGCAGCCTTGAGTTCCTCTTAGGGGAAGCCAGATCCAAGGGGGCTTCCAAAATCCTGGCAGCGGGACCGGAGCAGTCAAATCTATGCGCTCTGACCGCGGCGGCCTGTGCCAAGGCCGGGCTGGACTGTGAGCTTATCATCAACGCGGCGGAGCCAGCCCGCAAAGAGGGAAATCTCCTGCTGGAGGAGCTGCTGGGTACCAAAATACACTTCCTCGGCCCTTGTGACGGCACGGTTCGGAACCGCCGCATGGAGGAGCTGGCCGCCGCTTACCAGTCCGCCGGCGAACAGGTCTACGTGGTCCGCAACGGCGCGACCACCGGTCGGGGCGCGTTGGGCTATACCGCCGCGGTGGTGGAAATGAAGCGGCAGTGCGAGGATCTTGGAATTGGCCGCATGACGATTTTCGCCCCCGGCGGAAACGGCGGCGTCGCAGCCGGGCTGATCTACGGAAATCAGCTGATGGGCCAGCCCTTCCGCATTGTGATCGTCAGCGTCGAGGATGACCGGGAAACGCTGACGGCGCATATCCGTTCCACCATCTCCGAAGCGGAGGAGATCACCGGTCTCCCCATGGACGTGCCAGTGGAACAGGCGGCGGAGATCACAGACGCCTACCGTGGCGGCGGCTGGGGCAAAAACACGGTGGAAAGCCAACAGGCGGTCCTGTCCTTTGCCCGCAGCGAGGGGATCTTCATCGAAAACGTCTATACCAGCAAGGTCCTGGTGGGGATGATGGACTGGATCGAACAGGAAAAAGTGTCCGGCCCCGTCTGCTATTTGCATACAGGCGGGCTCGGCTCCTTATTTGCGCAGTATTGATCGAGAAAGGGGGGAAAACTTATGGATTACGGCTATTTGACTTTGGTTGCTCCGATTCTGACGCTGGCAGTGGCCATTGCAACGCGGAAGGTGCCGCTGGCCATGCTGGTGGGCATTTTTACCGGACAACTGATTATTTGCGGATGGAATCCGTTTACCGCTATCAACGAAAGCGTCAACGGCATTTTAAGTGTTTGCGCCGACACCGGAAATCTGAAAACCTTCCTGTTCACGGCGCTGATGGGCGCGTTTGTGATCCTGGTACGCATCTCCGGCGGCGTCAAGGGCTTTGTCAATTACCTGACCGAGCAGAGCAAGCGCGTGAAGAGCCCGCGGATGGCGATGCTCATCGCCTATGTGATCGGCATCATCATTTTTATCGACGGTCTGCTCAGCATCATGTTCACCGGCGTGGTGACCCGCCCGCTGATTGATAAATTCAAGGTCTCCCGTGAAAAGCTGGCCTACATCTGCGACGCGACTTCCGCGCCTGTCAACGCCATCATCCCCCTGAACTCCTGGGGTGCTATGCTGATGGGCCTGATCTCCGCGGAGATCGCCTCCGGATACATCCAGGGCGAGCCTATGAATCTGCTGATCCGGAGCCTTCCCTTCCAGTTTTACAGCATCCTCTCCCTGCTGTTCGTGCTGTTCTATATTGTCACTGGAAAAGACTGGGGCCCCATGAAAAAGGCAGAGCTGCGGGTGCGGAACACCGGCAAGCTGTATGATGACGGGGTAACGCCGCTGCTCAACGACAATGACGGCTTTGAAGAGCTGGTGGAGGAAGGCAAAGAGAACAAGTGGAACATGATGTTCCCGCTCATCACCCTGATCGGCGGTGCTTTCATCGGCCTGCTGGTCACCGGCGGAGGAAATCTGGCGGCGGGCGACGGAACCACGGCGATCCTCTACTCTGTTGTCATCACGCTGCTCATTATGTGCGTCATGTATACAAAGCAGGGGATCATGACCGCCAAGGAGTTCGGAGACAGCGTTATGAAGGGCGTCAGCAGCATGATGGGTCTGGTGATCCTTCTGGTGTTGTCCTTCTCCATCGGCGGGGTCATCAAGGGAATGGGAACCGGCCAGTTCCTTGCCAGCCTGCTGGGTGACAGCATTGACGGTGCCTTCTGCCCGGCCATCATCTTCCTGATGGGTGCGTTGATGGCTTTCTGCACGGGAACCAGCTGGGGCACGTTCTCCATCATGATGCCCATTGCGGTCCCCATGGCGGTAGCTATGAACGGCAATATCCTGCTGACCATCGGCGCGATGGTGTCCGGCGGCATTTTCGGCGACCACTGCTCTCCCCTTTCCGATACCACGATCCTGTCCTCCATGTCCGTGGGCACCGATCTGTATTCTCACGTAAAAACGCAGCTCCCCTATGCGCTGGTGACTGCGGTGTGCACAGCGGCCCTCTATATCGCCTTCGGCCTGATCCTGTAACAGCGGGGTGCTTTCGTATCACCGTGCTTGACCGCTAAAATAAAATCGAGTAGGAGGCTCTCGTAAATAGAGAGCCGACCTCTCACACCACCGTGCGTACCGACCGGTACACGGCGGTTCAACCGCATAAGTGCAAGGACTCGTAGTAGTTGAGGATACTAAAGTATCCCGCTGCTGCGAGTCTTTCGTTTGTAATGGAACATTTTAATACATGACTACCGGCGATGCGCCAATAACCCAGTCTGGAATTTCCCCACCGGTAAGCCTTGTCAGCCGGGACGCCCAGCTTTCTCAAGTTGGCCACCTTTGTTTTGGGCTTCTTCCACTGCTTCCAAATGTACATTCGGAACCTGCGCCGCATCCATTTATCCCAGGACATCAGCGTTCGTTTCATATCGGCTGCTCGAAAGTAGCCAATCCAGCCGCGGATGAACTCCTTCACTTCCTGCATTACCCTGCGGACATTGCGTCCACGGTTGCGCTTTGTAAGAAGCTTCAGCTTTTCCTTCGCCTTGGCAAGAGACTTTCGGTGCACACGGATATAGGTACCGCTACCAGTCCTGCCCAAACAGAATCCAAGAAACTTGAATTTCTTCTGTGCGAAGATACTGGTCACCTTGCTCTTTTCCGTGTTCATTTTCAGCTTCAGCCTGCCTTCCAGATACTTCCTGCAGGATTCCAACAGACGCTCTGCTGCACGCTCGCTTTTGGCAAAGGGAAAGCGGATGCATCCAGATTCGTAGTTGGGATCCAGCAGATCGTCCCAGGTTTCCGGCATCTTGACACCCTTGGGAGCCAATTCCTTCTCAAAACGCTCCTCGTTGATGATGATGCTCAGAACGCCCATGTACCAGCCCTGCCAGAAATGATTGGGATCGTTAAAGCGGGCATCCAGACTGTCATTGTTGGGAGAGTCATATGCCTCAAAAGCACCTGCATCGGCCAACGAGCCATACAGGTCCACAGAGCCGCCTACCAGAATGTCCGCCTTTGGATTGGCCATCTCTGCCTGCACACGGGCCACGGCATCGCCGCCGCCCAGAGAGATGTACTCGATCTCAATGCCGGTATCCTTCTTGAACTGGTCTGCGATGGCGATGGTATTGTCCTCGTTCAGTGCGGAATAGACCACCAGCTTGCCGCCGGTCTGTCCTGCGGTGCTGCCGTCATTCGTGTCTGCGGGAGGGGTATCCGTTTTGCCGCCGCATGCGGCCAGAGTCAGCGCCATAGTCAGCGCCAGTGCTAAGCTCAAAAACTTCTTCATGGGACACAGCTCCTTTTCATCATATTGATTTTGAGGAAAACGCGGTGCGCTTCTGTATCTATACCGTACCAAATATTTTGGAACGTGTCAATTATTATTTTAGCATTTCGCACATATTCTCATCGTTTTCGTTATTGTGCATATATAATATGAACAACAATCAGCGCATTGCACAGTGCGCTCTTGCATCCATTGACTTGATGCAGCAGTAAAATCATAGTAAAATAAATGTATCACAAATATAGGGGGAGGATGACGTATGCCCACCATCAAGGATATTGCCCGAGAGGCGGGTGTTTCCCACGGGACGGTCTCCAACGTTATCAACGGCCGGGGCAACGTCAGCGTGGAGAAGATACAGCTGGTGTGGCAGGCTGCGGAGAAGCTGGGCTACAAGGTCAACAGCAAGGCACAAAGCCTCCGGCAGGGGCAGGACCGCAGCATTGCGGTGCTTCTGCCGAGCATCGAGGACCGCCGCTGGGCGGCCATGTATGAGGTGTTCCAGAACGAGTTTATCCGGCACGGCTATTCAGTTCAGCTATATTCCACCCGCTCTATGGAGACCGCCGAGAAAGAACTGCTGGCTGCCGCTCTGGCTGAGCGGGTCAGCGCGGTCATCAGCCGTTCGTGTCTGTTGGATGCCGCGGCGTATTATCGGGCAGAGACCCCGGAGCTTCCAATTGTACTCCTTTCTCGGGAAAGCCGTGCACTCGAAAATGTTATGTATGCCGCGTTCGATCCCGAGCGAATGGGAACAGACATCGCCTGGCATCTGCGGCGGAAAGGACTGCGGCGGATCGGTATTTTTACAGAGCCTGCCGCATTTCCGGATACCGCGCTGTTTCTAAATGGATTCCGGACGGTCTGTGCGGATGAGACAAGTGTTCTGGATTGCCCAAATCATCAGGTGGATCTGCGGGCCTTTGAGCTTTTTGAAGAGGACGAGCCGTTTGATGCCATCGTATGCACGGATCAGCGCCGGGAATCGGCTGTCCGGGCGGCCTGTGCTTATGCCAGCCGTCGGCCGCTGCCGCTGATCGTGTCTGCTGCCCCCCGGTCTGCTGTGACCGATCCGTTGGCGTTGGCATATGAGCTGGATTACAAGCGTCTGGCGCACCGGATCGTTAAGGCTCTGCTGGCACGTCTGGAAACGCGGTCCCCCCTGCCGCCGACCCTTTTCATGGAGAACAATGGTTTTCGAAATCAGGTACCGGTGCCGCAGTTGACGGAATCAAACCTGCGGATGCTCACGATGGCGTCCCCTTCCACCACAGCGTTGAAACGCCTGCTGCCGCATCTGGAAAAGAGCACAGGGATTCATCTGGAACTGACGGTGCTCCCTTCCCTGAGAGATGTCTACGAGGTGATCCAATCCTCCGGCAGCGGACGGTATGATCTGATCCGGATGGATGTGGCCTGGATGGACGAGCTTGCTAAAAAGCTGTTTCGGCCGCTCCGCCAAATCCCCTTTGACTGGGACCGTCTGCTGGCGCAGACGCTGCCGGAGTTCGGAGACAGCTATACCTCCGTCAACGGAGAGCGCATCTGCGTCCCCTACGATCCCAGCACACAGCTTATGTTTTACCGGCGGGATTTGTTTTGCGACCCCACCTACAAGCGAATGTATTTTGAAGCCTACCGGCGGGAACTGGAGGTTCCAAAGAGCTTTGAAGACTACAATCGAATTGCAGGCTTTTTCACCCGCAGCCTCAATCCGGCTTCCCCTGTGCAGTATGGTACGACGGTAGCCATCGGCAACGTGGTGGTAAGCCCCAGTGAATTTCTGCCCCGTTTGTTTGAGCAGGGCGGAAAGCTGTTCAACGCCAAAGGCCAGATCACTGTCGACACCCCGGAAGCCTTGGCAGCCCTGAAAAACTACCGGGAAACGTATGCCTGCTCCGACAGGACCGTGCATGACATCTGGAAAAACGTGCTGGAAGGCTTTGCGGATGGCTCCGCCGCCATGACAGTGGTGTTTATCAACTATGCCTCCCACATTTTAAACTCCAAGATGTCCAGCATCGCCGGCAAGCTTGGCTTTGCGCCGGTACCAGGCGGCAGGCCCCTGTCAGGCGGCGGCGTGGTGGGAATCACCCGAAGCTGCGCGCACCCGGAAACGGCTTGTGCGTTTTTGTCCTGGCTGTATTCCAACCAGACCGCACCGGCGTTCACCTTACTGGGCGGGTTGTCACCCTGCCGTTCGGCATACAGCAACCGGGACATCAAGGAGCGGTATCCTTGGCTGTCTGCGGCCCGCCGCAGCTTTCCCAGCGCCCAGCGCCGGAGCGGAAGTGCCTATTACAGCAACTTCAGCGAGCTGCAAATGGAGAATATCCTGGCAGCCTATGTGCAGCGGGCAGTCCTCGGCGTCTGTACGCCGGAGGAGGCCCTTGCGCAGGCGCAAGCGGAAATGGACGCACATTTCACCGTAAATTCGGAATTTCTCTGATAATGGCGCGGCTTAGAATGAAAAAGCGCAAAGAAAAACACGGCAAGCATGCCGTGTTTTTCTTTTATGCCCCTTGTGCTTATACCGGTTTCATTCCCCAAAAACGTGCAGATACACCGAAATAAGGACCGAGAGGGCCTCGCAATTGCATCTAACCAGTTCAATGCTCCAGCTGGTCCACGAACTGCCGGGCCGTCCGTCCGGAACGGCTGCCGCTGCGGACCTGCCACGTGGCGGCTGCGGCCCGGAGCTGTTCCGGCGAGAGGTCCGTCCCCGCCTTTTCCG
>ERZ1106943.3327-NODE-3327-length-12378-cov-4.366875_pt1 | contig 12378 bp, 5 predicted proteins | sample MGYA00403671_ERZ1106943 | MGnify/ENA primary metagenome ERZ1106943 (study PRJEB35170, sample SAMEA104062427) | human gut metagenome | biome: human gut; feature: human-associated habitat; material: faeces | place: Denmark | collected 2012-06-14 ...
CGGGGTGGAGGTAAAATAAATTTGGTATAAAATATTATTTTTGGAGAAAAAATGTTTTTAAAAAATAAATTAGAAAGATTGTTAGAACGAATCTGCGTGATAGTTTTATGTGTAATCACGGCAGTGATGGCAATACCTGTAAAATCGGTGACAGCAGCAGGTTCGGCATCGGTGGTTTTGGAGATTTTACATGAAGGGGATACTGTTAATGTAAAGCTTGAGATGGTATCAAATCCCGGAATTGCGGGAATGTCGTTTAAGCTGTGCTATGACAGCAGTTTATTAAGTATTGTTTCGGTTGATGAAACTTTGGATAGTTTTAAATCATCAATTATAAATCCCGACGGGGACGGATTTGTGGGATACGCATATGCACAGGCAAAGGATTGTAAAGACACGGGAACTGTGTTTTCTATAACCTTTAAAATAAATCGCGAGAATGAGAAAGAATTAACTTATGAGTCGGTTTATATTGATGAGTTTGACACTTGCGATTTTAATCTTGAAGACGTCAATACAGACATAAAAGTACAGTTTTCAGATAAGAACGCACAGAATATACAAAACAAACAGAATATACAAAATACGCCGAAAGAACAGGCTGGAGTTAAAGGTCAGTCAGACAGTACAAATAAATCAGACAGCATGGATAAATCGGACAGTAAAGATATAAACGGTACAGAAGAAAATAGTGTTTCTTTAATAGAGGTAAATTCATCAGATACGGTTAAATCAACGACTGTAATAATTGTAATTGTTATAGCTGTAGTAGTAATTGCAATTGTTGCATTGTTGCTTTTAATAAAGAAAAAATCAGGGAAAACAGGAGGAGTTAAAAAATGAAGAGAAAAAGCAAAGCATTTATAGCTGCATTTTTAAGCTTATGCCTTATTGCAACAACTGTTATAGTGTCAACAGGCAACGCATTTGCAGGCGATGCAAACGTAGGAGAGCTTGCTGTAACTTCAGCACAGGGCTATGAAGGGGATACAGTAAAAGTAACTGTATCATATAACAATAATCAGGGAACAGCGGGATTTGAATTCAGAATGTATTATGATCCGGATGTGTTGGAATTAGTAAAGACAACATTATCGGAAGATGTATTTATCGAAGATGTAGTTATATTGGGAGATAAAAATGCTAATGAAAAAATAACAAATTTTGTATCTTATGCAGTTGCAATGGCAAAAGAGAACAAAAAGAGCGGAGAATTGTATACAGTAGAATTTAAAATTAAAGATGGTGCCGCAATAGGAAATACAGAGTTAAAAATAACAGATTTAGTACCTTCTAATTTTGATGGTGATTTGATAACGGTAAATTCAAAAAACTCTTATGTAAAAGTATTATGCAAGCATGCAGATACAGAAGAAGTTGTAAAAGAAGCTGTAACATGTACAAAGGACGGCGTAACGGAAGTCAGATGTAAAAAATGCGGCGAATTAATTGATACAAAGACAGTTAAGTCAACAGGCCACAAATTTGGCGAATACAAAGTAGTTACAGAGGCAACATGTTCAAAAGACGGATTAAAGAGAAGAACATGCAATGTATGTAACGAGGTAGAAGAGGTAAAGATACCGGCAACAGGAAAACATACAGCAGTAACAGAGATAACAAAGAAAGCAACATGTACAACAGCAGGCGAAAAAGTAACAAAGTGCAGCGTGTGTGATAAGGTGCTTTCAACAGAAGAAATTCCTGCAACAGGCCACAAATATAGCGATTATGTTATAAAAAAAGACGCAACGGAAACAGAAGATGGTATTCTTGAAAGAACATGTACTGTATGCGGCGAGACAGAAAAAGTAACAATTCCAAAACTGGAATCATTAAAAACGGAAGTTAAAGATGAAAAGGCAGAAAATCCTTTGGCATCACAGTATACAAAGGGCGAAGATATTACATTTACTGCTATAGGCATCGGAATGGATAATGTAAATCCTCAGGCAGGCGATATGAGATATGTACCTGCAAAATGGAGCATTAATCCGAGCGGTGAGTGGACATCTGCACCGTATACGGCAACATTTGCAGTAGCTAATGCAGGTGATTATGAACTTAAGGTTGTATACAACCGTGAAGTTTACAAGGATGGAAAATGGATAGCAGACGGAGTGACAATCACATCAAAGACAGCAATAACTATAGCAGAAAAGGCAGAAACACCTGATAACAGCAATAACGGAAACACAAATAATGACAGCACAACACCATCAGGAGATGCCTCAACAGATAATAATGCATCAGTAAGCACAGGTGATACATCAATTTATGTAATGATTATGGCAGTAATAATGATGATGGCTTCTGCAGCAGTAATAGTTGAAAAGTCAAGAAAAGCCGTTAAATAACAGAAAATAAAAAATATAAGAAACAGTACAAGAACAGTAAGTTTCTTAATAATGTTTAAAAACAGGTGGACGGAGGGAAACTTTCGTCCGCTTTTTTTATAGGAATATTTTTGAAATGGGGAATGTTATGGGAAAAGCATACACGTATAAAAAGACAATTAAACGTGCGGCCTGTGTAATGCTGGCAGCGGGATTGGTATTTACGGGATGTCCGAAGGTCTTTTTGAGCCAATCTATATTAAAAGTGCATGCGGCACAGGGGTATGAAAGCCTGGTTAAATCATGTATAGACAATATTAATACATTTGATGCAGATGATGAAAATACATATTTAACAGAGATAATTAACGGATTGGAAAGTGATGAAATTGATGCGGCAAATAAATATGTTGAAGAATTAATGCGGCAGAGTGATTATTATTGGCTGAATTTGTGTTTTATAAGCGATTTTATCGGAAACAGTGTTCTTTGGTACTCTGTAAAAGATAAATATGTAAATAAAGATAATACAATAGATAAAATAACAGCAAAAAATGATTATATTAAATTACATACAAGACTTGATAACGGTGAATGGAAAGAATTGCTTGCGGAAGAAATAGATAAAGCATGCGGAAGAATAGATATTTCGGATTGGAGATTCACCACAGAAAAAACTGCGGAAATGTATAGATATTTGAATGATTTAAGAGTTTCCGACAGACAGTATTATTGGATTGATTCTGTTAAAATCAGTGATGATGGTACATATATTAAAAGTGTGCTTGTCTCTGCTAAAGATAAATACACAAATGAAAATAATCAGACCATTAATAAAGAACAGGCAGGAAATGATTTTGATGTATTACAGAAACGGTTAAAAAACGGAGAAGAAATGAAAATTATTGAGGAAAGAATAACTGAAGGTAAGTATTCGGTGGCTTTGCCATATAATGTTTATACTGTTCAGTTAAGAGATTTAAAAATAAATAAGGACAGAGCAGGTGATATATACAATTATGTCGGATATTTGAGCACGAAACCCCAATATTCTTACATAAATTTTATTTTACGGGAATATGACGAAGATTATCTTGCGGCATTATCATTAACGGTTCCTGCTGAATTTTTTAACGAAGAAAATAAATTTGATGAGAAATTATCTTACGATAAATATAATAAATTCAACAAAAGAATAGCAGACTTTACGGCACAGATAGATGACAGTATGTCGGATTTGGAAAAAACGCTGGCGATATATGAATGGGCAATGAGGGAATGTGAATATGATTATAAAAATTTTGTTTTAGACACGATTCCTACAGAAAGTTATCAAAAAGAAGGTGTGGTTTATAACGGACTGGCTGTGTGTAGCGGATATGCAGACTTTATGGAATATATGCTTAGAAAATATAAAATAACCAATTATATTGCATCTTCATCGGATTTGGATCACGCATGGAATATAGTTAATTTGGATGGTATCAACTATCATCTTGATGCTACATGGGATGATGAGGGAAAAGATTCGTTTTGGGAAGGTGTATATAATACAGATTACTTTTTGAAAAGTGATGATGAAATTACAGAATTGAACCATTACGGTTGGTCAGAGACAGTAAAGTGTGATAAAAGCGATTCATATGAGGGCTATATTTTCAGAAATAAAAACGCTAAGCAATTTAATTATTACAATGGTTATTGGTATTATATATGCAATACAAAGACGATTGTAAAATCAAAAATAGATGGAAGCGAAGCCACGGATTTTAAAACATTTAAGGAAATCATCGGTATGTATATTTATGATGATTATATGTATATTGCAACGCGTAAAGATGTATATAAAATCAATATGAAAAATCAATCCGAATCGGAAGTTATATTCAAATGCGATGAAAATGAAGGATTTGATTATATTGATGAATTTGTATTAAAACAGGGAAAAATAAAAATTGACAGCCCAAGTAATACAAAGATTTTTGAACTTCCTGAGACTGCGTATACACCTGCTGTTCCTGTTACCTATGGTGATGCCAACGGCGACGGAAAAATCGACAGCCGCGATGCTGTATTAATCAAAAAATACGTTGCGGGATTCACAGGATTTACAATCGACCTTGAAGCGTCGGATGTCAACGCCGACGGCAAAGTTGACACAAGAGATGCTGTTAAGATTCTTAAAAAGATTGCTGGGTTTGATGTGACACTCGGAGCGGCATAAATGAAAAACATTTATAACATAAAAGGAGAATTGATTTATGCGTATCAAACAGGAAATTAAAATTAAATTTCTTTCGGCAGCGATGGTAGTGTTACTGATATTTTCGGGTATATTCGGCGGGATTGGATATAGGGCATATGCGGCACAAACCACTTATCCTGAAAATGACACAGTGACGATTTCGGATAATGAAACGGAAAACAAGTACCCTGAAATAACACCTGAAAGTACAAGTTATTTATATTGCTACAATCAGCTTGCAACTTGGGATTCTGGTGAGACCATGCAGCGATATTATAAAGATTTAAGGGATATATGCTGGGATTTTTATAATGGTGAGCTGGAAGCTACATATTATTTGTTTTGGGAAGATGAAAATGACAGCAGTAATAATGAATATGAGTGGTGTATAGACAAATTGCTGCATAAAAGCGACTATAATCTCACTGAAGATGAGTACGCAATAGTTGAAACGGCTTTGTATGAAGATATGCCGATATTTTATTTTTTATATTCAATGTATTCAACAGTTGACGATGAAGACGGAAATACCGATTATACAACTGCAAGAGCGGGAATTACAATTAAAAATGATGATGATATTATAATATATATCTTAAACCGTGATGATTCATGGTCAGTAAATTATCGGGACAAGTCAAGAAGAGCAGAATGTAGGAAACTTATAGAAAAAAGAATTCATGAATATTATGATTTGACAAAAGAATATGCAACAAATTATGAAAAGCAGACTGCTGTATTTGATGAAATCTGTCTGAATTCAGATTACTATTACGGTGATGATGAAAATACACAATATTATACACATAGTATTATGGGAAGTGTAGAGAAGAAAGATTTTGTATGTGAGGGATATGCGAAGGCAGCACAGCTATATCTTAATTACATTGGTGTAGATACGATATTGTTGTCAGGATATGCAGATGGCGGCGGACATGCGTGGAATGCAGTAAAGTTAGACAATGGTAAATGGTACTTATCGGACCTTACATGGAGTGATGATTCAATAAGAATCGATAAAGAGCATTTTGGTGACACGGCAGGAGTGAACAGCATAAATACAGCGTTTGTAAATATGCCATATAAAACATTTTCACAGAGACATTCGCAAAATCTTACATTTAAAGCATTGGAATATGCCGACGATTCGGATTATTATAATTTTTATGATGTATATATTACATTGGAACAGGAAAATACATTAAGCAAAGAAGAGATAACAAAAATAGTTTCGGATAAAATCATTGAACTTTTAAAAAATAATATATCTAAAGCGGTTATTGTATATGAAAATTTTGAGTATTATGAATATCCGGAGGTTTTTTTTGCTGCATGCAGTTCGGCTTTTAAAAATATATACAACGAAACAGGTGTTGAGTGGACGTATACATTGGGCGAGCCGTGTTCTTCCGATTCATTATGGGATTTGAAGGACGAAGAAGGAAATTACATATTAAATGAAAATAATGAACGTATTAAACTGATGCGTAGTAATGTATTATTTTCAGTCAAAGAACAATCAGGAGAGTATACATTCTTAAAATATAATATTCCCGGAAACGCAGCATATATTACTGCCAGCGATTATATAGGAAGTAAGATATTAAATATACCGGAAAATTTGAACGGGCTTAAAGTAATTAAGATTGGAGATGTTAATACGATTGACTGTGAGAAAGTAATTCTTCCGTCTACGGTAAAAATTATAGGAGGGGGTGGATTTCGAGGCAGTAAAATAAAAAAAATAGAATTAAATGATGGATTAATAAGAATTGATTACGAAGCATTTTTAAACTGTGAAGAATTGAAATCAGTATATATACCTGAAAGTGTAAATGTAATAGAAAACTATGCTTTTGGATATGTATTTGGTGACAATGGTTTTGAAAAATCAGATGGTTTCACAATTTACGGTGAAGCAGGCTCAGCAGCACAAAAATATGCTGAAGATAACGGATTCACATTCATTGAGGGCAGAATGAACGAAATAATCTACGGTGATGCCAATGGTGACGGAAAAATCGATAGCCGTGACGCTGTAGTAATAAAAAAATACGTTGCGGGATTCACAGGATTTACAATCGACCTTGATGCAGCAGATGTCAATGCCGACGGAAAAGTTGACACAAGAGATGCCGTAAAAATACTTAAAAAAATAGCAGGTTTTGATGTGACGCTCGGTGAAGCGTAAGCATAGGAGGAATGTATAATGAGATTAAAAAGAATATGTAAGAGCATTACATGCATTGTAATGTCAGCAGGATTTGTATTTACAGGAATACCACATACGGCTTCCTATGATGCAAAAAAATTGGAGACAAATCTTGTAAGTGTTTTGGCGGCTGATTCATTACAATATTCAGATGGAAATACAACTTTTAAATATGAAGAATTAAATGATGGAACAATAAAACTTACTGAATGTGTAAAAACGGCAAAAGAATTAATCATTCCAGCTGAAATTAATGATAAAAAAGTAAGTACAATAGGTTTGAATTTTACCAGTTACAATTCTTCAATTGAGAAAGTGAGTATACCTGAAGGTGTTACAACATTGGATTCTTTTGCTTTTGATTCTTGCGAGAACCTTGAATCAATAAATATACCATCTACAGTAACATTTATAGGACATGGAACATTTAGAAATTGTAGTTCATTAAAAGAAATAGAAATTCCAGATAATATTACAAGATTATATTTTTCAACATTTGAGGGATGTTCTTCTCTTGAAAGTGTTAAGCTGCCAGAAAATCTTACGCAGATTGGTAGTTATGTTTTTAGAAATTGTAGTAGTCTTATAGAGATAAGTATACCAGAAAATTTAGTAGAGATAAGCGGAGATTATGTATTTAGTGGCTGTAGCAGGTTAAAAAAGGTAAAACTTCCATCAAAACTTACAAATATTAAAAATGGTACATTTTATAACTGTATGTCGCTTACAGATATTAGTTTTCCATCGAGTGTAAAAACTATAGGGGATTACGCATTTAGCGGCTGTTCATCATTAACAGTGATTACGCTGCCTGATAATATAGAGAAAATGGGGAAGAGAGTTTTTAAAGGATGTATTAATCTTGAAAAAATCAATCTGGCGGTTTCAAACGCTAATTACATTATTGATAATGATGCTATATATGAAAAAAACACAAATAATCTTGTTACATATACTTCTGGAAGCAAACAGAAAAATTTTATAATTAAAGATGGAGTTACCGAAATAGATGCAGAAATTTTATTTGATTGTATAAATACTGAAATAATTACATTGCCGGAAAGTCTTATAGATTTCAAATATAATATATATAGTTCGGATGGAATGAGTGAATGTGAAAATCTAAAAGCAATAAATATATCTGATAATAATACTTTATACAGAAGTATTGATGGTGTTTTATATAGTAAAGACTTGTCAAATTTAATTGTTTTTCCTGCAAATAAAACAGATTCGTATGTTATAAGCGACAAAACTGTGACAATAGGAAATTCTGCATTTGCTGGAAATGATAAAATGACATCAATAGATATTCCTTCAAATGTAAAATCAATAGAATCAATGGCATTTGGTGGGTGTAAAAATCTAAAAGATGTAAAACTAAATGAAGGTTTGGCAAACATAGGAAGCAATGCATTTATTGCATGTGATAATTTAGAAAATATTGAAATTCCAGATTCAGTACAAGAAATGGCGTCGGGTGTCTTTCTGGATTGCAAATTATTGAAAAATGTAAAGCTTTCGTCAAATATGAAAGTGCTTGAGGCTGCCATGTTTTGTGACTGTTTTAGTCTTGAAAATGTTATTATGCCATTAAATCTGGAACAAATATATCCAGAAACATTCGTGAGTTGTCATAATCTTAAAAACCTAAATATTCCTGAAAGTGTTAAATATATTAGTAATTATGCTGTTGTTGACTGCAATAATCTTGAAAGTATTACAATACCATCGGATGTTAATGATATTGGCGAGAAGGCATTTGGATATATTTGGGATAATAGAGATTTGGTAAAAAAAGAAAATTTTAAAATATATGGAGCAGATGGAAGTGCAGCACAAAGATATGCAAATGATAATAACTTTGAATTTATAGAGATAAAAAGTGTAAGTTCTGAGGACGGAATAAAAATTGAATATACAGATGATACTACAATAGGAGAAGAAGACGTAAGTATAAGTCTTGTGACAAAAAAACTTTCAAATAGTGACCCTGAATATGCAAAAATTAAGTTTGATGGAAAAATAGAAGATACAGGTATAAAACCTGATACAGTACAATTTATTGCTTACGAAATATCATTAAAAAATGAAAGCGGCGTGACAGTGCAGCCGGATGGGAATGTTCTTGTAAAGATACCAGTGTTTTCAGATTATAATAGCAAAGATTATAAAGTTTACTATGTTAATGAAAAAGGACAGTTTACCAATATGAATGCGGAGTATCAGTCAGGATATGTGGTGTTTACAACAAAACATTTCAGCACATATCTTGTGACTAGGACTAATTTGGTATCTTCAGATGATGTTACCTACGGTGATGCCAATGGTGACGGAAAAATCGACAGCCGTGACGCTGTAGTAATTAAAAAATACGTTGCGGGATTCACAGGATTTACAATCGACCTTGATGCAGCAGATGTCAATGCCGACGGAAAAGTTGACACAAGAGATGCAGTGAAAATACTTAAAAAGATAGCAGGTTTTGATGTGACGCTTGGTGAAGCGTAATGAAAGTTTAAATATAATAATATTGATATGGCGGCTGCGAGTCGTCATGTCAATTAATACAGGAGGATAGTTTATGAGAATAAAAAAAATTACAAAAAAGACATGTAAAAGCATAGCATGCATTGCACTGTCAGCAGGGCTTGTATTTACAGGACTTCCGTTTGCTGGAGCAAATTCAGGAAACAGTAAATGGCAGGAGAGTGCAGCGACAGGACTTATGCAGGTTCAGGCGGCACAGACAACTTATGATTACACGGTTGGCAATTCAACGTACACTTACACAATTTTGACAGATGATACTGTTAAAATAACAAAATACAAAGGAACAGACGAAAGTATTGTTATTCCTTCCGAGATAGACGGTAAAAAGGTGACGGTTATAGGAAGTTCGGCATTTTATGGATTTAAAAGTCTTAAAAATATAGAAATTCCTGATGGAATTACTTCGATTGAAAACTATGCTTTCTGCCAATGCTGGTCAATAACGAGTCTTTCGGTTCCTGAAAGTGTTACAAGCATTGGAACGGGTGCGTTTAGATTTTGCGGTGATTTGAAAGAGATAAAGCTTCCATCAAATCTTACTGTTTTATCAGACAGCCTTTTTGGAGCTGATGCAAATCTTGAATACATAACATTTGGTGATGCTGAAAAAACAGATACAGTCATTATACCTGAAACGGTTCAAAAAATGGGTAATTACGTATTTATGAACTGTGAAAAAATAAAAAATATCAAGCTTCCGTCAAATCTAAAAAGTATAGGAAAAACCTGCTTTCAAGGCTGTATCTCATTAACAGGCCTGTTTATACCTCAAAGTGTAGAATCAATAGGAGGCGGAATTTTTGCAGATTGCGATGCTTTACAAAGTGTTGAGATTGAGGATGAAAATAATAAATTCATATTTAAAGACGGAATATTATACGATGTGAAAAATGGAATACTTGTCAGTGCGGTAAACTCACTGATATCAGAAAAAGTAATCGTAGACGAATGTACAAAGACTATAGATTATTATGCATTTGCTGATTGTGATAATCTTTATGAGATTGAAATACCACAGGGAGTTGTAAACATTGGTGAAAAAGCGTTTGCAAGACTTGATAATTTGAAAAATATTGACATTCCTGACAGTGTTACCAATATTACGACGTTGGCATTTTATAGATGTAACGGACTTGTTTCGGTACAAGTTCCCGGAAGTGTAACAGCAATTAAAAATGGTACGTTCAGGGAATGCAATAATTTAAAAAAAGTTATATTAAATGAAGGTATAACAGGCATTGAACAGTATGCATTCTATGACTGTGAATTATTAGAAGAAATCAGTATACCAGGTACAGTAACTACTGTTGGTAACTCTGCATTTTATAGATGTAAGAACTTAAAAAGTATTGAAATACCTGAAGGAGTTACAAAGATAGATGGTTCGGCATTTATTTTTTGTTCGTCACTAGAGCAGATTAAATTGCCACAATCACTTATGTCAATAGGTTCGGGTGTATTTGACAACTGCACATCACTTATATCAGTAGAACTTCCGGATAATGCTATAATTTCAAGCAATACATTTAAGGAATGCAAAAATCTTTCTGATATAGTCATTTCGGATACCAATAATAACTATATTGTAAAAAATGGCATTTTATACAACAAAGCTATGACAAGTGCAATTTATTGTATTCCTGCATCAGGAGTTGAAGAAATTAGTATAGAAGACGGAGTTACTACAATAGATAGTAATCTGTTGTTTAGTGGGAATGTAAAAAAGATTAACATTCCAAAGTCAGTTACAAAAATAAATGCGGCTGCATTTATGTATTGTTATGATTTGCAATCAATTAATGTAGACAGTCAAAATGACAAGTATATGTCTGAAAAAGGGATTTTATATAATAAAGATATGACAAGAATACTGTGTTATCCTGCAGGAATTAAAGATACAGAATTTTTTGTGCCTGATACAGTAAAAACTATCGGGGATTTTGCATTTTATGGCACAAAGGCTTTGGAGAGCATAAATATTCCTGACAGCGTTACGAATATTGGCACGGATGCTTTTGGAGAATGCAGCGGACTAAAAGAAGTAGTAATTCCGGATTCTGTGACAAGCATGGGAGAGGCTGTATTTTATAAATGTACTTCATTGGAAAAAGTAAAACTTTCTGTCAATATAACAAGTCCTAATCCTGCTGTTTTTCAGTATTGCTCAAATTTGAAGGAAGTGGTATTGTCTGAAAATATGCAGTTTTTAGGGGATTTTATGTTTTCGTATTGCACGCAGCTTACAAATATTGTATTGCCTGATACATTAACTTCTGTTTTAAGAAGTGCATTTCAAAATTGTGATAATCTTAAAAATATTACAGTTCCTAAAAATGTAACAACAATACGGGATTATGCTTTTGGCTATTATTATGATGAACAGAGTGCAACATATAAAAAATATGATGATTTTACGATATCAGGCTATGCCGGAAGTAAGGCACAGGAATATGCCGAGGCAAACGGAATCAGATTTATTGAGCTTAACGAAAAAGAGACTACAGACGGAATCAAGATAGAATATTCAAAAGACGATTCTTCAATAGGAGGAGACAATGAAGAAAAAATTAGTCTTGAAAGCAGGCAGCTTACAGAATCGGATGAGGAATATTCAAAGATTGATTTTACAGGAAAAATAGAAGATTCAGATGTAAAACCTGAAGACGTAAAATCTGTTACATATGAGATTTCGCTGAAAAACGAGAGCGGACAGACAGTTCAGCCGTCCGAAAAAGTCACAGTTAAAATACCTGTTCCTGACGGCTACATGGGAGAGAACTGTAAGGTTTATTATGTGAATGAAAAAGGTAAGTTTACTAATATGAATGCAGTTTGTCAGAATGGATTTCTGATTTTTGAGACAGGACATTTCAGTACATATCTTGTAACAGAGACTAATATAAAGACAGTTTCTGAAATAACCTACGGTGATGCCAATGGTGACGGAAAAATCGACAGCCGTGACGCTGTAGTAATTAAAAAATACGTTGCGGGATTCACAGGATTTACAATCGACCTTGATGCAGCAGATG
>ERZ1106943.3330-NODE-3330-length-12368-cov-21.839682_pt1 | contig 12368 bp, 12 predicted proteins | sample MGYA00403671_ERZ1106943 | MGnify/ENA primary metagenome ERZ1106943 (study PRJEB35170, sample SAMEA104062427) | human gut metagenome | biome: human gut; feature: human-associated habitat; material: faeces | place: Denmark | collected 2012-06-14 ...
GTTTTATACCCTAATAAGCTGCCGGAAAGTGAACGGGTATGCTCCGGAATATGTAAATGCCCCCGACAATACTTCGAAAGTTTACAGAATAAAACACTTAAACATTTCTTGGACAATACAAAAGTGCGACTAAAGAAGCCTATTATATAATATAATTCACTACTTTTGTGGAATAATAGTGTTTGTATTATGAAATTGAACAGAATAAAACCTGTTTTAGCAGAAAAGGGTATTTCTCAAACATGGCTAGCTAAGAAACTTGGTAAGAGTTTCAGTATGGTCAATGCGTATGCTTGTAACCGTTCACAGCCTAATTTGGATACTCTTCAGCAAATTGCGGAGATTCTTCAAGTTGATTTGAAGGAATTGATAACCGATAAAGGAGAAAGGTAAAGTTATGGAATACAAATTCAATGAAAATACACGAGTGCAGGTTCCGGCTGCCTTACATTTGTGTAGGCTTGGATATACATATTTGGACAATATAACAGAATATGACAGCAAGACTAATATTCTGACGGATGTTTTTTTGCGTAGTGTTCAACGTCTAAACCCAGAGCTGTCCGATTTGCAGGCAAAGCAATTGCTGAGTGAAATCATATTGATACTTAATAATAATGATCTTGGAAGGGAGTTTTATAACAAACTGTCTTCCAACAGTAATATAAAACTGATAGACTTCCAAAATGCCGATCGTAACGAATGGCATGTAACCACTGAATTTGAGTGCGAGAATCAGGATAGCGGAGACAGTTTTAGACCGGACATAACATGTTTTGTAAACGGACTTCCATTAGCATTTATTGAGGTTAAGAAGCCGAATAACCATGACGGTATTTTAGCAGAAAGGGAGCGTATCAACTTGCGCATGAGTAACGAAAAATTCCGGAGATTCCTGAATATTACTCAGTTGATGATATTTTCCAACAACCAGGAATATGACAATGAAAGTCGAGTTCCGATTCAAGGTGCATTTTATTGCTGTACATCCAAAAGCAAAGCTTTCTTCAACGTCTTCCGTGAGGCTGATAAAGGTTTTGTGGCAGGGTATCCTTATAAGGTTGTATCTGATAGTACGGAGAAACAGATATTGCAACACAGAAATTGTGTCGTTATCAAAAACTTACCTGAATATAACACAAATAAAGATGTAAATACTCCAACCAACAGGATCCTAACATCTATGCTCTGTAAAGAGAGATTTCTCTTTTTACTAAGATATGGCTTTGCCTATGTAGATAGAAAGATCGAATTGGAAGATGGTAGTAAGACTACCCAGTTGGAAAAACATGTAATGCGTTACCAACAGCTTTTTGCCTCTTTTGCCATTCGAAAAAAATTGAATAATGGTGTAAAAAGCGGAATTATCTGGCATACACAGGGTAGCGGAAAAACAGCCTTGGCGTATTATTCCGTACGTAGTCTGACTGATTTTTATGCAGCAAAGAAAACCGCCGTGAAATTTTATTTCATTGTGGATCGTCTTGACTTGATGGAGCAGGCCAAGGATGAATTCGTGGCAAGAGGACTGTCTGTCAGGACGGCTAACAGCAGAGAAGAATTGATGTCAGATATACGCAGTACGAATTTGACAGAAAATGCAGAAGGAAAAGCGGAGATTATGGTGGTCAATATCCAGAAATTCAAACAGGATTCCGCCAAAATACAGATTGATTCCAATTATAGCACCCGTTTACAGCGTATTTTCTTTATCGACGAAGCGCATAGAGGTTATAACCCACAAGGAAGTTTCTTGGCAAACTTATTGGCAGCCGATAGCGATTCTATAAAGATTGCTTTAACAGGTACACCTTTGCTGAAAGAGGAAAGGGAATCCTGGCGTGTATTCGGTGATTATATTGACACGTATTATTATGACAAGTCAATAGCAGACGGCTATACACTGAAACTTATGAGAGAACCTGTCGAAACAATCTATAAAGAGAAAATAGAGAGTATTCTTGACAAACTGGCAGGTGGTATTGAAGTCAGGAAAAGTGATATTGACCGTAACAAGATCATTGAACATGAATCTTATCTTAATGCTTTAATAGACTATATTATAGCCGATTTCCGACGGTTCCGTATTGAACAAGCTGATGATACGGTGGGTGCGATGATTGTATGCAAGACAAATCCACAAGCCCGTGAAATGTATCGTTTGTGGCAAGAACGCTTTAATAAGGCATTGTATATAGAAGAGAAACATGATGAAAATCTGATGATGGCTGCTGAGCCTATGGTAGCCTATGGAAATCATACAAAACCGCTTAGGGCTTCTTTAATTTTGCATGATGAAGGAGATAAGGAAGAACGTAAGGCATACATTGATGAATACAAGAAGAAGCTATCAGTTGATATCTTGATTGTCAATCAGATGCTCCTGACCGGATTTGATGCTCCCCGTTTGAAGAAACTCTATTTGGGGCGTAGTCTTGACGGGCATGATTTGCTGCAGGCATTGACAAGGGTAAACAGGCCATACCATAAATTCAAGTATGGGTATGTCGTGGATTTTGTGAATATCAAGGAAAATTTCGATGCTACGAATGACCGCTATCTGCGTGAATTAAACCGTACTGCTGATATTGAGGAAACAGGCGAAAAAGAAACAGTAGGAGAAGCTCTCATTGTAGATAAGGAGCAGATTATAGAACAGATAAAGGAAATCCGCAACATTTTGTTCAATTATACTTGTGATAATCTTGAAGAATTCAGAAAGGAAATAGACGAGATTGAGAATAAAGAAAATCTATATACGCTCCGTTCTACTCTTGAAAATGCCAAAGCAATCATAAATCAAATAAGGGCATTTGGAGATGAAGAACTTAAAGAAAAAATTGACAGTCTTCCCAAAGGTAGTATTCCTACACTCATTACAGAGGTTTCGCACCGTATCGAACGAATGAATCTGCTGGAAAGTACCGAACATAAGGCGGATGTCTCAGGAATCATCAATGTTGCTCTTTCAGAACTGGAATTCGAGTTCAAAAAAGGAATTTCAGAGGAATTGCGTATTATTGTCAATGACATCCGCGAACGTTGCGAAAGAGTTCAGGCTGAATTTGAAGCTAACTTTGATAGAACGGAAGACAAGTATGTGATTTTAGCTGACGAGTTTCGGGAATATTTTAGGAAGAAAGGTTTTGTCCCTCAAAGTACTCAAGATGCAAAAGAAAGCATTGATTATATGGATGCGGTGATGAAGAAAATTCGTGAAATCAACCGTCGCAACAATATACTCAAAAAGAAATATCAGGGAGACGAGCGTTTTGTTCGTATTCACAAGCGGATAGAAGAGGAAAATGAAAAGCGTGAAAGGCCTATTATTTCTAAAGCCGAATACGAAATAGCAGAAAGTCTGTCAAAAATGAAACGTGAGATTGATAACCGGATTTACCTTGATATTAACATCATTGCGAATGAAAACAGTTTCAAGAGAGACACATTGGCTATGATAGGTCATCAACTCATAGATTTGGGAATAAATGCAAGTATCTCTGACCGCAAGTTTATCAACAATCTCATTGCAAATGAATATATAAACCAATACAATCAAGTTCACTTAAGATAATATGGATGCAAATACCCAGAATATATCAGAAGCTACAATAGCCCTTATCGACTCATTGAAATCGACCACTTCCCATTTCGGTCTTGCCAATAGTGGAGGTGAGTACAAGATTATTACGGAAATGTTCCTGTACAAGTATTTCAATGACAAATTCGGATATGAGGCAAAACGTGATAAAATCTATGGAGAAAGATTGAGCAAGGCAGACAAGTGGGATGCTGAATATGATAAATTTACGGAAGAAGAAGTCGAAGATTTGTTCAGCTATCTTCCAGCATCTGTTCCTTTGCTTAAACCTGAACATACATTAGCGCATTTGTACAATACCTCCGGAGCAGGAGATTTTTCTACAAGGCTGGATGCTACACTGATTGATATTGCCAATCTGAATGCAGATACTTTTTCTGTTGTAACTTCCGGGAAAAGCAGGGTCAATATATTTAGTGCGCTTACACAGTTTGTAACAGATCCGCAGAAAAGGGATGAATTTGCACGTTCATTGATGAGTTCCGTTGCGTCATTCAATTTTGAAAGTGTTTTTGCAGAAAAATATGACTTCTTCTCACGAATATTTGAGTATCTTATAAAAGATTACAATAACGCAGGAGGCGGAAAATATGCGGAATATTATACTCCAAGAGCAATTGCACAGGTAATGGCTCGTTTGTTGGTTGGTGATAATGCTGACTTGCGAGGTATAACCTGTTATGACCCATCAGCAGGAACAGGTACATTACTTATGGCATTGGCTCATCAGATAGGAGAAGACCGTTGTACGATCTTCAGTCAGGATATATCTGAAAAATCCAGTGAGATGCTTCGACTGAATCTCATTCTGAACAATCTTTCAGGAAGTCTTCCGAATGTTGTACAAGGTAATACACTTACAGAACCTTACCATAAGGAAGAAAACGGAACACTTCGAAAATTCGATTTCGTGGTTTCCAATCCGCCATTCAACCTGGATTTCTCGGATTTTAGAGACACGTTGGCTTCTGATACAGTACGTTTTTGGGCTGGTGTACCATCTATCCCGGCAAAGAAGAAAGAGTCAATGTCTATCTATCTATGCTTTATACAGCATCTTGTCAATTCGCTGAAAACGGCCGGAAAAGGGGCAATTGTTATTCCTACTGGATTCATTACAGCCAAAAGTGGAGTTGAAAGAAAGGTTTTGGAGAAAATTATTAAAAACCGCTGGGTGTATGGCTGCATCTCCATGCCAAGCAATGTGTTTGCAAATACAGGTACGAATGTTTCCGTCTTGTTCTTTGACAAAGCTGCTTCTGCCGAGAAAGTCATATTGATTGATGCAAGCAAGTTAGGAGAGGAATATAAGGAAGGGAAAAATAAAAAACGCAGATTGCTGAATGAAGACATTGATTTAATTGTCAATACATTCAAAAATAAAGAAGCCGTCGAGGATTTCTCGGTTGCTGTAAGCTACGATGAAATCATTGAGAAAAATTATTCGTTGTCTGCCGGGCAATATTTCGACATCAAGATAGATTATGTGGATATTACGGAAGAGGAGTTTAATTCCCGCATGGCAGAATATAAAAAGACATTGAGCGAACAGTTTGCTGAAAGCCATCGTCTGGAGGAAGAGATAATGAAGCAGTTGGACGCTTTAAGGTTTAATGCTAATATCGGGAACAATGAATAGCGAAATACAGTTTTTGTTATATAGTCTTCCAGATGAAGAGGGAAAGGTACAGGTAATCGTCAAAGACGAAACTATTTGGTGTACCCAAAAGGCTATGGCACAGCTTTTCGGAGTTGGGGTTCCTGCTATCAGTAAACATCTGAAGAATATTTTTCAGGAAGGAGAGCTGCAGAAAGAAGTGGTTGTTTCCAAAATGGAAATAACCACTCGACATGGCGCTATGGAAGGCAAGACGCAAACATCTTCTGTCGATTTCTATCACCTTGATGCAATTATTGCTGTAGGCTATCGGGTTAATTCACTCAGAGCTACAAAATTCCGGCAATGGGCAACCAAAATTCTGAACGAGTATATCCGGAAAGGCTTCGTACTTGATGATGAACGGTTGAAACAAGGGACTGCAGTGTTTGGCAAGGATTATTTCCGTGAATTGCTCGAAAGGGTACGTTCTATTCGTGCCAGCGAACGCCGTATCTGGCAACAGATTACTGATATATATGCGGAATGCAGTATTGATTATGACAAAAACGCTCTGACTACTCAAGAGTTTTATGCCATGGTACAAAATCGCTTCCATTATGCTATTACAGGACAGACTGCAGCAGAGATTATCTATTCGAAAGCCGATCATACAAAAGAACACATGGGACTGACTACGTGGAAAAATTCTCCTGATGGTCGGATTCTCAAATCGGATGTGTCTGTAGCCAAGAATTATCTGACTGAAAAAGAGATCCGGCAACTGGAAAGGACTGTAACATCATATTTTGATTATATTGAAAATCAGATTGAACGGCATAATACTTTCACGATGGAACAATTTGCTGCAAGTGTCAATAAGTTCCTTACATTTAATGATTATCAGATTCTTCCGGACAAAGGCCGTATCTCTGCATCACAGGCAAAAGCTAAGGCTGAAAGTGAATACGATATTTTTAATAAAACTCAAAGGATCGATTCTGACTTTGACAAACAAGTTAGAGGGATGTTAGGTAAGAAACAATAAGATGAAGTTATGGATTTGAAAAGATATAAGTTAGGAGAAATCGTAAAATTGCATACTATTACTATATCACCTAATTCTGGTACTATTTACAAATTGTATAGTCTACCTTCTTTTGATAACGGTATGCAATGTGAAATTGTGGATGGTAACTATATACAGAGTAATAAGTTTTCTGTGCCAAATAAATGTATATTATTTAATAAACTGAATGTCCGCTTTAAACGTGTATGGAGAATTAACAATGAGGACACAAACAAATTGTGTTCAACGGAGTTTTTACCACTTATTGTCGATGAGAATATTGTAGATTATCAGTATTTATATTATTTGCTGATTTCTGATGGGATTACGAATTATTTATGTGGTCAAAATACAAATACATCAGGAAGTCATAAGAGAATAGATCCGAATGACTTCCTAAATATAAATGTCTTTTTACCTTCAAAATCAGCACAAAAGCAAATTGGTAAGCTTCTTTCCTACATTGATAATAAAATCAACCTTAATCATGCGCTAAATCAGAATTTAGAGGCGATGGCGAAACAACTCTATGATTATTGGTTTGTACAATTTGACTTTCCAGATGAGAATGGAAGACCATATAAGTCAAATGGCGGTGAGATGGTGTGGAATAAAAAACTAAAGAGAGAGATTCCTAAAGGATGGAATGTCTTAAAACTTGGCGAGCGTTGCTCTTTCAACAAAAGAACGAGTAGCGGTTATTTCAATCACTCAATCCTATATTTGGATACGTCAAATATCACCAATAATACAATTGATGAACTACAATTTCTGAATCCTTCGAGTGATATTATTCCGAGTAGGGCAAGGCGATTAGTGCAAGAAGGCGATATTGTTTACTCAACAGTGCGCCCAAATCTTAAGCATTTTGGCATTATTATGAATCCCGATTATAATATGGTAGTTTCCACGGGATTTGCTGTAATAACTGCAAATTGGAGTGCATATCGTTACTTCATTTATCAGTTCCTTATTCAAGCTGCAACAATAGAGAATTTATCTACTATTGCACAATCAGCCGTAAGTGCCTACCCATCAATAAATACATCAGATATAGAGAATCTAGATTTAGTAGTGCCTCCTGATTCTATGATAGAGGAGTATGCAAAAATATCTTGTAGATTGTATTTGCAGATAGATACAAATTATAAGGAAATAAAGTCTCTCACTAAGCAACGCGACGAACTTCTACCGCTTTTAATGAATGGTCAGGTGTCGGTAAATTCTGATTTATAGAACGATTGATGGCAATTTTTTTATCTAAACATTGAAGAATAGACACAATGTTATCTTGGATGCTTAGACTAACATCTTCAATTGGTATAGTGGCAAATGCAACTTCCAGTTGAAGATTTTTTAATCCTGAAGTTTTACCTTCAAAATTAAAAAATACTCCAAGATTATAAATGAACTGAAAATAATAATATACATAGAGAGGATTCCAACCTTTTTTTAGCCTAAAAGCTGTACAAAAGTTAGAACATACAACAGGGCCAACATTATCCAATAATTCTTGTGATACAAAAGAAACACGCCCTGTAGATTGCGTTGGGCTACCGCCTGACTTCTCAATTATGATATCGCCTACTTGAAGGCATCTTTTTGAATATGATTGTTGACTAATATAACGTATGGGAATTGTAGAAAAATCATATTCAGATATAGGAACAATATCTGCCCCACGTACACAGGTTACTGCACAAGACGTTTCGTTGGAACAAGTTTCTTCGCCCCAATCGCCAGCTATAAATTGATCTATAATGTCTTTTATCTTCATTTACATCCTTTTGGGATGCGAAGTTACGCATTTTCAGGCAGAATCCAGTACTGTACTTCACCCTAAATACTTCTTATGGGCCAGCTTTACATTATTTTGATTAACAATGGCATAATGCAATGTGGTATCAATGCGTACATGACCGAGCAATCGCTGCACTTGTTCGATTGGCATACCTTTATCGATGGCCATTGTTGCAAGCGTACGACGAAATTTATGAGGATGGACCTTAGGCATAGAAAGGGATTGCCCAAGTTTCCGGATACGCACTTCTACACCACTGATAGTTAGGCGAGTGAATGGTGAATGTAGTGAAACAAATAAAGCAGGATTGCTATCTGTGCGTGCATCGAGGTATTGCTGCAAATGTAACTTCGTTCTGGCATTGAAATAAACGATGCGTTCTTTATTACCTTTTCCGAACACAATACATTGCCGTTCGTGGAAATCTATATCATCACGGTTCAGTTTTACAAGTTCTCCTACACGAATGCCTGTAGACGAAAGGATGTCTATAAGAGCAAGATCTCGTTTATTAGTACAACTATCACGCAGTTGTTCCAACTGTTCATCAGAAAGCACCTCCTTAACAAGTGAATCCGTTTTTACCTTGTGAATGCGTCTGACCGGACTTTTGGCAATATAATCTTCATCTTCTAACCATGCAAAGAAACTAGAAAAAATACGTCGCATATTGTCAATGGTTACTTTGCTTGATTGATGTTCTTCTTGATATTCAGAAAGATAGGAGCGAATATCTGTTGTGGTAATATGACAAATTGCAACAGATAGTACAACCAATAATCGTTCAATGGTATTACGGTAGTAGGCTAATGTTTTGTCCGAACATCCTTCTATCTTTTTTGCTGATATGAAAGAGTTTAGAAGATGTTCATTTTCTTGTGATTGTTTGCTAAGACAATCTGCTTTTTCAATAATTTCTACATTATGTAGTTCTGATGCAAGCACAGTTTTAAGCTGTGCCATTTGTCTGCTGTCTAAGTTACGCTGCATCTTCGCAACTATGGCCTGAATGATGTTCTCTTTCATAATTCTATAAGATAATGATAACATCATAATATAGAATATAATTCTAGAGAGACCAAAACTGCCCCTCTTGAATCTTTTTCATTAGTCTTCATTCCAATGCTTTTCGCATTCGGAACAGAATTTAGAACCTGCTTCTGTATAGAACTCATTTCCACAATATTCACAGATGATTTTGACCAATTTTCTTTGAATAATTTTATCGTTCATAATAAAATTAATTTAGTGATCTTATGGGAATATCCCACGTATATTTATAAATAGTGTTTTTGGGGGAAAAGGTTTAAAATAGTTGCTAAATCAGAATTTAGAGGCGATGACAAAGCAACTTTACGATTACTGGTTTGTGCAGTTTGATTTTCCTGATAAAAATAGAAGGCCGTATAAATCTAGTGGTGGCGAAATGGTTTGGAATAAGAAACTGAAGCGTGATATACCTATTTCATGGGAAACAAAGCAAATAGATGATGTTGCTGAGATTTATAATGGTGCAACTCCCTCAACTATTAATGAATTAAATTATGGAGGGGACATAGTTTGGATTACTCCAAAGGATTTATCTGACCAAAAGCAAAAGTTTGTCTATAAAGGAGAACGAAACATTTCACAGGTAGGCTATGATTCTTGCAGCACTCATTTGTTACCTTCAAATACAATATTGATGTCAAGCCGTGCACCAATAGGTTTATTGGCAATCTCAAAAACCGAATTGTGTACAAACCAGGGTTTTAAGAGCTTTGCCCCTAAATCGGGAAACATTGCCGTTTATCTATATTATTATCTACAACATCATATCAGACAGATAGAACAATTGGGTACAGGAACAACCTTCAAAGAGGTTTCTCGTGAGGATATACTGAAGTTCCCAATATTAAAGCCAAGTGATAATGTATTAGATTTATGGGAAGAAATGGTATCAGCCCTCAATGACAGACAGTTAGAGATTCAAAAGGAAAACGAAAGCCTTATTAAGCAGCGTAATGAACTTCTACCTCTTCTGATGAATGGTCAAGTATCGGTAAATTCTGATTTATCGGTATATAAAGAGAAAATGAGAGGAAACACCCCCTCATTTTCTTTAAACCTAATATCAGACATTCAACTCCTTTAACGGCAACCCATAATTATATTGTCTGAAAAATCCTCTGTGGATAAGTTTCAGGCCAAGGGTCTGATAATACTTGTAGTCATCATCCTCGGTGCAGAGGTATTTGTAACCATAGCGTGGGGCGTATTCCTTGAAGAATCGGGCAAGGTCTTTCAGGTTTTCCTGCTGGTTTCGTTTGAAGTTGCTGCGTACAATGATAATGCTCCAGTCGGGGATGCTGCCAACACCACAACTGTATTCCCAAAAGCGGATGTATAAATCCATTTCGCCTACATGAACAGAAACACAAATGCCGTTGGCGTTGTGCATAATGGAACAACAGTTTCTGTAACCGAATCTCTCACACAAATAGAGATTGAAATCGTAAATAAAATCGGAATAGTTCATAATAATTTGAATTTTGATGGTTAATAAAAAATTGATTATAGACTGAAACCTCGCTTGCGTTTCGGTTTCTTTTTCTTCTTTTTAAGCCGGTTGGCCTGTATCGCTTCCTCTGTATCATAATCCGTAGGAGAGGGTATGAACAATCCCACACTGATGCCGGAATGATTCTCCTGCTGGTATTCATGCCGAGGTTCCTCGCGTATGGTTGCTGCCTGTACCTGACGCTGGTTCATGGTAGCGGAAAGAGCGTTATATCTCAGTTCCTGGTCGATGTTCAGGAAACTGAACTGACGATCAATCTTGGAACCGCTAAAAGTCAGTTGGTCACATGTGAACTTGACACCTTGCATCTCTCCGGTCGTGCGACTTAGCTTCCATTGCGTATCAATTCCGTATCTTCGCAAGGCCAGTCGCAGCTCACTCCAGCTTCGGGCGTTCGGAACTTCTCGTTTCAAGGCATGATAGATAAAATACTTTACCTTGTCATGACGACGTAACCGCATGAAATTGACATGCTCTTTTCCTTCGGCAAAATGCAAGCGGTAACGGGCTGTCAGCATCTTGCAAACCTTTTCATTTCGGTAGCGATCGTTCTTGTCGCTGATGGTGTAGCCATCATTATCCACCCGGTTGTAAACGATGTGACAATGCGGATGGTCACGGTCGGTATGCCGGGCGATGATGAACTGCGTATTCTCAATTCCCATCAGTTTCATATAGTCGTGGGCGATCTTCAGCATCAGCCCATCATCGTCACGGATGCGGTCTCCGTCTTCTGCGGAGAAGCTCAATGATATATGGCCGACCGTATTCTTGACCTTGTCGTTCAGTAAAGTCTGCAACTCGAATTGTTCCGCTATTTCTTCAGGTGAACCGTAGACACCAACCGCTTTCAGCAGGCGCGATTTATCCTCTTTCAGCACATAGTTTACGCACCCGGAAAACGATGTGCCTTTGACAATCTTACCTATCATCCTTGAGCTGTTTTATGAGTTGGGAAATCTCTTGGGCGACGGTCCGACACTCATCAGCCACACGATAAAAACCGTAAACGTTGGCTCGTTTGGCAAGCTGATTCAGGTTCGTGCTTTCGCCAATCAGTTTACGGATGATGTCAATATTTTCTCTTGTAATCCGTTCGCGTACTGTACCATGTTCGATGAGCGAACGCACTACTTCGCTTTGACTGCGTTTACTGCGTCGGCTGAGTGCTCTGAGCCAGCCGAACTGTTCGTCTGTAAGACGGATTGTAACTGTATTTTTCTTGTCCATACTATTTGCTTTTGAGATTAATAATTGTGACCATCGGGAGCTGTCTCACCGTCTTTTGAGGTGAGCAAGTGGCCGGGAAATGTAATACACCGGCATAAACTTGCTCCAGTGAAAAAGAAGTGAATCAGACATCAGAAAGTCATCGTTTGAAAATTCCTTTCTAGGAACGTTGAGCCATTGCTGAAAGAGGTGTTTTCTCCACATTTACAAGCTGCAAATCGAAAGTCTCGACCAGTGTTTTTAGGGCTGGATTCAATGTGATAAGACGATTAAAAATAGCCTCCTTAGTTTCTTCTCTCAGCAGAAAATCGGCAATGTCATAACCTGCATCACGTTCTTCTTTTGTTGCATTTCTTTCCATAAAATCGAAGAGAGAAACCTCTATTCCCAGGCTTCGGATCATCTCCATTTTACTGTTCCAATAGTCGGTCGCACCCAGATCGGGGAAGAGCAGGACACGTCGGTTTCTCAATACGCTCATGGCATCCCGATTGAACGCTCCGTTCTTTC
>ERZ1106943.3334-NODE-3334-length-12356-cov-4.057800_pt1 | contig 12356 bp, 11 predicted proteins | sample MGYA00403671_ERZ1106943 | MGnify/ENA primary metagenome ERZ1106943 (study PRJEB35170, sample SAMEA104062427) | human gut metagenome | biome: human gut; feature: human-associated habitat; material: faeces | place: Denmark | collected 2012-06-14 ...
AGAGCCCCGCCCCTACAAGGTGCGTTCGTTCTTTATATCCCCGGCTGACAGCGCCCCTTGCCGCGAGGGGAGCCACTTTTTCTTTCCCTTGTAAACCGGTGCGGATATGATATAATGGAGAAAAACGACGAAACGGGGTGCGGGGATGGAGAAGATGGAGGTGCTGCGGCAGTATTTTGGGTTTTCTTCCTTCCGGGAGGGGCAGCAGACGCTTATCGACGCGGTCCTGGCCGGGCGCGATGTGCTCGGCGTCATGCCGACGGGCGGCGGCAAGAGCCTTTGCTATGAGCTGCCCGCCCTGCTGCTGCCGGGGCTGACGCTCGTCATCTCGCCGCTCATCTCGCTCATGAAGGATCAGGTCATGGCCCTGCAGAACGCCGGCATCCCTGCCGGCTGCATCCACAGCGCCATGTCCGTCGAGGAGCTGCGCGAGGCCTACCGCGACACGCGCTTCGGCGCTTACAAGATCCTCTACATCGCGCCGGAGCGGCTGCTGACCGACGGCTTCTGCGCGCTCGCGCAGGAGCTGGAGATCTCGCTGCTCGCGGTCGACGAGGCGCACTGCATCTCCCAGTGGGGGCAGGATTTCCGCCCGAGCTATCTGAAAATTCTGGACTTTCTGCAAAAGCTGCCGCGGCGGCCCGCCCTGGCCGCCTTCACCGCCACGGCGACGGCGCAGGTGCGCAGCGACATCGTCCGCATCCTGCAGCTGCAGGACCCGGTGACGGTCGTCACCGGCTTTGACCGGCCGAACCTGCGCTTTGAGGTCCTGCGGCCGCAGGACAAGCGCCGGGCGCTGCTCGAGCTGCTCGAAGAACGCCGGGACAAGAGCGGCATCGTCTACTGTGCCACGCGCAAGGGCGTCGAGCAGATCTGCGAGCTGCTGCAGAGCAGCGGTTTCGCCGCCTCGCGCTACCACGCCGGACTCAGCCCGGACGAGCGGCGGCAGAATCAGGAGGATTTCATCTGCGACCGCTGCACCGTCATGGTCGCCACGAACGCCTTCGGCATGGGCATCGACAAGTCGAACGTTTCCTACGTCATCCACTGCAACATGCCCAAGAGCGTGGAGGCATATTATCAGGAGGCCGGCCGCGCCGGACGCGACGGCGCTCCCGCCGACTGCATCCTGCTCTTTTCTCCCGGCGACATCACGACGGCCAAATACCTGATCCTCAACCAGACGGAAAACGACGAGCTGACCGACGAGGAGCGGCAGACCGTGCAGACGCAGGACCTCATCCGCCTCGAGCAGATGACCGGCTACTGCAAGACCACCGGCTGCCTGCGCGGGTATCTGCTCGATTATTTCGGCCAGCCGCACGCGCCGCGCTGCGAAAACTGCGGCAACTGTCAGGCGGAATACGACCTGCAGGATCTGACGCGCGAGGCGCAGATGATCCTCTCGTGCGTCGTGCGCGTGCGCACCCGGCTGGGCTACTGCGTGGGCACGGCGCTTCTGGGCCAGGTGCTGCGCGGCAGCCGCGCGGCCCGTGTGCGCGAGCTCGGGCTGGAGGATCTGCCGACCTACGGGCTCATGCGCGATCTGCCCGCCGGGCGCATCCGCGAGCTTCTCGAGCTGCTGGAGGCGGGCGGCTATCTGCAGACCGACCCGGTCCACGGCGGCGTCGACACCACGCCGCAGGCGGCCGAGGTCCTTTTCCACGGCCAGCGGGTCGAGGTCTCCGTCAAGCGCCAGCCCCTGCAGGACCAGCCGGCCCGGGGCAGGGCCAAAGCCAAGGCCGAACGGCCCAAAAAGGCGGAGGACGACCTGCTCGCCGCGCTCAAGGCGCTGCGGCTGCGCCTTTCTCAGGAGCAGCACATCCCGGCCTACATCATCTGCACCAACGCGACGCTGCTCGACATGGCGGCCAGACGCCCGCGCACCATCGAGGAGCTGCTGGAGGTCTCCGGCATCGGCCAGGCCAAGGCCGAGCGCTTCGGCGACGCGTTTTTGAAGGAACTGGAACACTACGAACAGACGCATGGGAGGAATGCACCATGAACATCCGCCGTTTTGCCCCCGCGGACGCCGACGCTGTTGTCCGCGTGTCCGAGCTTGCCACCCGCATCACCTCCGGCAAGGTCTACGATCAGGCCTTTGTGGAGGAGATGGTCGAAAATCAGACGCGGGCGTATTTCCTGCGCCGCGGCGAGCAGATGCACTTCTATGTCGCCTGTGAGGACGACGGGACCGTCATCGGCTGCGCCGCCATCGGCCGCCCGTACCGGGACGATCCGGCGGAGAGCTGCCTGTATTCCGTCTTCGTGCTGCCGGAAAAGCAGAATCGCGGCGTCGGCCGCGCGCTGATCGGGGCGATCGAGCGGGACCCTTGGTTCCTGACGGCCCGGCGCGTCATCATCCCCGCGTCCATCAACGCCCTGCATTTTTATCAGGGCCTCGGCTATACCTTCGCGCCCGGCGGCGACACGCTCGATGAAGAGCAGCTCTACTGCCTCGAGAAGTTCCCGCAGCCGCGCACCTGAAGGAGGATCCGCCGTGCGTTCCATCAAAGGCATCATCATCGGCTTTCTTCTGATCCTGCTCGGCTTTGCCGTCACAAGCTACAGCCTGATCGCGGGCGGCGTGCTCGCCGCGGCGGGGCTGGCCGCGGTCGTGATCTTCGCCCTGCCGAAGAAGACGCAGCAGCCGCAGGCAGAACAGCCGCCCGCCCCCGCGCCGGAGCCTGAGGACCCCGCGCCGGAGCTCCGGCCCGAGGCCCTGCCGGACATCCTGACCGACCCGCCCGCGCAAAAAAAGCCCGAGCCGCCTCCCGCGGCCGACGCGCAGACACTGTTCGGGACGCTGGCCGAGGCCTATACCCGCATCGACGAGCTGACCTGCCGTGGCCCGGCGTGGATGCTCGAGCGGGACATCCGCCTGTGCCGCGCGTTCTGTGAGCGGTGGGAGGCGGCGGTGAAGGATCCCGTTTTTGCGTCTTTTGTGCGCGCGAAGGCGCGCTACGCCGACTATACCGACGAATTTCTCCTGCCTGGCTTCGGCAAACGCGGGCGCATCCACGGCCGCCGCACCTTCGGCGAGCTGCTGGACGATCTGACCGTCGCCGTCAAAAAACGCGCCTCCCGACAGGAAAGCGCCCTGCAGAGCGCCCTGCGCGCCGAGCAGTGGTTCGAGTCCATCTGCAGGCAGCTGCGCCGCGTGCAGCCTGCCGTGCAGGAGGGTGCTGCCGGAGAAGCCGTGCAGGGGCCGCTCCCGCAGCCGTCCGCCCTGCGCGCGGATACGCCGCTGCAGACGCTGGATACCTTCTGCGTCCTCGCGCTCAAGACCACGGGTAAGCACCCGGGCAGGGACGAGCTGGTGCAGCTGTCCGCGCTGAAATTCCGCCGCTTCGCCCCGGAGACCATCCTCACGGTGTCCATCCGCCCGGAAAAGGGCCTGACCCGCTATGCGCGGGAGGCCGGTGTGACAGATTCCATGGTCGCGTCTGCTCCCGCGGCGGCCGAAGTCGCCGCCTCCATCGAAGCGTTTCTCGGCGAGCGCGCGCCGCTCGTCCTCTTTCAGTCGGAGGAGCTGACGTTTTTGCCCGCGGGCGAGGGAAGGACGGTCTACGACGTGCAGTCGCTGCTCGGCAAGCCGGACGGCAAAGCGCCGGCGCTGGCAGAGGCCTGCCGTGACCTGTTCTCCTTCACGCCGGAGCTCGGCGGCACGGAGCAGGAGGCGCTGGCCTGCGGCCTGATCTTCTGTGCCCTCTGCGACCGGACGCTCCACCTGACCAAAAAGTCCGCCGCCAGGTAAATATGCTGCAAAACCCGTCCGAACTGTGGTTCGGGCGGGTTTTTACAGTGGAAATTTTCCATGGATTCTGCTATGATCGGAACAGGAACACAACTCTATACTCGCGTATGATCGACAGGAGGGTCGGAGCATGAAAAGGATCAGATGTTTTGCGGCAGTTTTTTGCCTGCTGCTCCTGCTGGCCGGATGCGCCGGAGAACCGAAGGTGAAGCAGACCTTTGAAGGGGATCTTGCTTCCTACGCCGAGATGACGGACGGGACCTGGACCTGCGACGGCAGGAGCTACGCCTACCGGCTGGAGATCCGGGGCAGGCTGAGCAGAGCTGCCTGTGATTCCGTGTTCGTCTACCTGAGCAACGTGCCGGAGATCTCCTTCGAGCGGGCCGCGAAGGCCGCCGGTCTGAGCAGCAACTCAGACGATTACTTTGCCCCGGAAGAAGCCGTGCTGGTCGAGCTGGGCACGGAGTGAACGACCAGAGACAGAAAAGCCCCTCTGCATACGCATGCAGAGGGGCTTCGCCATATCAGGAGAGAATGCCGGTGGACTGCAGGAACAGGATCAGCATCATGACGGGCGCGATGTAGCGGATCATGACGCGGTAGACGCTCTTGCGGCGGAAATGCTCGCCGTTGCGTCCCATCTCGCCGATCACATAGTCGGGCGTCTTGATCCAGCCGATGAGGATGGTCGACAGCAGGGCGATGAACGGCATCATGACGCTGTTGCTGACATAGTCCATGATGTCCAGCAGCTGCGCGGCCGAGCCGTTGGGCAGCTGCACCTCGAAGTAGAACACGCTGTAGCCCAGCGCGATCACGGCCGAGGCCGCAAGATAGATGACCGACAGGATGCGCACGGCCTTTTTGCGCTCCCAGCGGAAGATCTCGACGCAGTTGGCCGTGATCGACTCGAGCACCGAGATGCAGGAGGTCAGCGTGGCGAAGATCGCCGTGACGAAGAACAGCGCGCCCACCACGACGGCCCGCCGCCGTCCTTCGCCGCGAGATAGGGGAAGCGCCAGAGATTCCCGACGCCGACTGCGCTTCCGGCAGCCGCGAGCACGAAGCCGAGCTGCCCGGAAAAATGATCCGCTTTCTTTTCCATGATGTTTTTTTCTTCGGTAATGCAGTTTTTCTTTTCAATCAATCCAACTTCCATCAATTTATCAATCGAATATAAAACAGTTGAAGCTTTTTCCTTGACTTTTTCAGAAATCAGATTAATAGTATTTTGACCAGAAGCAATTTGCTCAATAATATTATTAACCAATGCAATATCCATAAATTCCTGCGTTAAAAGGTTTCTTGTTTCATCATATAGATAACCGTCTGTATGAAAAAAAAGGTGTTTAATATTTTCATCCAATGTTTTGGTTTTATCAATCATCGAAAGATACTTGGCTACACCACCAGTAATTCCATAGCAGATTGCCTTCTCTTCAAACGAATAGTCCGGCACAAAAAGCGCAGAATCTTTATAATTAAAAGCTTCCAATTTGATCTGAGAATCCCTGCGTCCAAATAGGGGACTTTTTTCACTAAGGACTTTTTTTTCCATAAAGCTCAATGCAGAACCACATAAAATGATAAAAAGATTTTTATTTTGCCATTCTGTATCAATATATTTTTGTAAAATAGAAAGAAGTGAATCATCTTTTTCAGCCCAATAAGGAAGTTCATCAATTACCAGAACAATCTTTTTATCTGGCAATTTCTTTGTAATAAAATTGAAAATATCTTCTGTGGATGGAAAAGAGGCACTCTCGAAATCAGGATCTAACACAGAGATAACCTGTTTAGCAAATAATTCGAGGTTTCTATTTTGTCCAACTTTTGTTGCTGTATAAAAAATGGCGTTTTTATTTTTGATAAATTCGTTAATCAAAGTAGATTTTCCAATGCGTCTACGCCCATAAATAACCATCATGCCGAAGCCATCTTTATCATAAAGTGATTGCATGGCATCCAATTCTTTTCTTCTTCCGATAAACATGTCAAGCACCTCCCTGGTTTAAATTTTATTCAAATTAATTTAAGTCAAAATGATTTGAATAAAATATAACATAATTAAAAAGGAAATTCAAGATATAAATGAGTTTTCCTTTGCTTCTCCAGTATTTACAGAGGTATTTCCCATCTCCCGATACTTTTTCATATTCGAAGTATAATGTCTGAGTAAATATGGTAACATCGTTTCTATGCAAAAAGGACTCCGCCATCCCAGATTTCTCTGAGATGTCGGAGTCCTCTTTATATCAAGCTATCAGCTCAATGCCTCAAGTTCAGCTCAATTACGGCTCCCAAACGAAACCATCAGTTGTGCTCTGACCATTTGCATCAAAACCACCAGTTCTGATTACATCAGTCGGAAATGTTGTTGCAGTTGTAGTCTTCTCATCATCAACAAAGTACTTGTTAACAGTACCGCTCTTGGTTACAGTTACATAACCTTCGCCGCCATCCAGTTCGTACTTCTTAGAAGTGGATTTCTGGATCTTACCAGTCTTGTTAACTACATACAGGAGATTGTTGTATTTGTATACAGCGTAGTCATCATCAGCCTCAAGTCTCTGACCATCTGCGTACAGATAACCATCTTTGATTCCGTCATAGCCCTTACCAGTATCGTTGTTCTTTGTGCTGAAGTAGAATGTGAATGTATCATCATTGTCATCATCAGCAGTTGTCTTACCGGTCTTCATATAGCCATTGTCATCGAAGTAGTAGGTATGACCAGCGATTCTCTGAAGACCTGTCTGCATCTTACCATCCTGATCGAAGCAGAAGTACTTACCATTGATTTTGATTTTCTTTCTGTACTGGGTTGTACCTGTGGAGTCAGTCTGAGCATCCTCAGCGCCTGCCTTCTTAGCTTCGCCCTTCTTGAAGAAGTACCAGTCGGTATCGTTGTCGTTGCCAAGATCCTCAGCACCGTCGATCTCGTACCAGCCTGCTGCTCTGGAACCATCTTCTACTTCGTTAGCGTAGATCATATCGCTTGCGGTAGCGTTTGGTCTGGAATCGGAACCATCCAGAATAAAGTCTGTTGTAGAGCCTGTAGCGGTCGTCTCTTTGGTGTTAATCCACTCATACAGCATCTGACCATGCTCGTTGAAGTAGTAATATTTACCGTTGATTTTTTTCTTCTTGCTGTTGTCTCTGTATGCTTTACCGTCGTTCTGGAAGTAGTACCAGCCTTCGCTATCGCACAGGGAGCAATCATCATGAGACGGCATGGAATCGTTATCCTCGTCATCCTCATTCGGCTCTTCTAACCACAGCCACTTAGCATCTGTTCTCCAGCCTTCATCCTCAGTTCCCAGATAGTACCAGTCGCCGTTATCTTCGAACCAACCGTATCTCATCTCACCGTCGGTGTTGAAGTAGTAAGTTTTACCGTTGATCTTCTTCTTATCATCGGTTACTTTCTTACCTTTATTGTTGAAGTAGTACCAGTTCTCACCGTCATCATCCGGATCACTGCTGTCATCATCATCAGCTACTTTGATCCACTTGTTAACCAGCATAGCACCATCTTCGCCTACATAGTAGTCATCGTCTACCCAAGCGTCTGTTTCCATATCGCCATCTTCGTTGAGGTAGAACCACTTGCCACCATCTTTTTTCCACTCGTCAGTTACCTGATTGTCGTCGCTATCATAGTAGTGCCAAACACCAGCGTCATCTTTCTCCCAACCAGCTGCGAAAGAAGTCATGGAAGCACCCATAGCGAGTAAAGCTGCTGCAGAAAGTACTGCAACTAATTTAGTCTGCTTTCTCATAATTAATGCACTCTCCTTTTTACTTTTTGAAATATTTTTCTCGAAATCCTAACTGCATTACCAGGTCATTATACTTCGGATATGGAAAAGTATCGCAAGTTGCAAAAATAGGAGAGATAATAGGGGAAATTTAAGATTTCCTTCCTTGCTATCCACAAAACGAAATGCTATACTGATACAAGCCGTTTCTCTGGTTTTACGAATAAGAAAAGGAGAAGAATGTGATGGAACAGACAGAGATTGCAAGAGAGCAGGGAGCTCCGGCTGCATCCATTTTGGCAGAGCAGGCATGGGAAGGAAAAGTCCGAAAGGTTTTTTCATGGATTGTGTCGGTGTATCTGTGTGTGGTGTTTGGGGCATTTCCGCTATATTTCCATAATTATTATTATGATATTCTGGTATCGAAATATCAGTTTTACTGGCTCAGCACGGTTGCGATGCTGGCGTCATGCCTGATCGCAGCGATAGTATTTGCGTGCATGGACTTAAAGCGGTTTGGCGGGACGCATGTGCGGCGCTTTTTTTGCGCGTTTCGACCGTCTGAATTAAAAAAGCAGCCATTTGCCTATAAGGCGCTGGCAGTTTTCTGGGGACTGGCATTGATATCGACGGTGCTGTCGGACTATGTGTATGAGTCGTTCTGGGGCAATGAGGGACGATTCAGCGGATTTTTTTTGATTACGCTGTATGTGCTGGGAACGATTGTGATCAGCAAGTATGGTCGGATGAGAAAATGGTACCTGGATGTGTTTCTGGCATCGTCCGTTCTGGTCTGTCTGTTTGGAATCACAGATTATTTCCAGATGGATTTATTGGGATGGAAAAAGGGCGTGAGCAATGAACAGGGAAACCTGTTTGTATCTACATTGGGAAATATCAACACGTATACGGCGTTTGTGGCGCTTACGATGGCGGTTGCATGCGGCTGTTTTGTAAGTGAGAGAAAAGTGGGACGCCGTATCTGGTATTATCTGGTTTCGGCGCTGGCCTTTTTTGCATTGATTACCGGACAGAGTGATAATGCATATTTATCACTTGGAATGCTGTTTGCGGTGATGCCGCTGTTTTTATTTACGACATGGCGGGGCATCGCAGATTATGGTATTCTGGCGGCTACGTTTATGACCGTGATCAAGGTAGTAGATACGGTCAATAAAGTATATGCTGATCAGGTCATCGGTCTGGGCGGTGTGTTTGGCGTGTTGGTGCGCTATCGTTATCTGGAGGGAGTCGTCGTTTTATTCTGGATTCTGGCGGGGGTTCTCTGTGTTTGGAAACGGAAGATGGAACAGACGAATCCAGAGAGCAAACCGGGACGATGGATTTGGCGTGGCTGGTGTGCCGTTTTGATTCTTGGATGCCTGGCAGTGGCATTTGTCCTCTATGATGCAAATCTGGGAGGACATGCGGAACGGTACAGCGCGTTGTCCCAGTATCTTGTTTTTGATGATGACTGGGGAACGAACCGGGGATATTGCTGGAGAATTGGCTGGCAGTCCTATCGCGAGCTGCCGTTCCTGCATCAGTTGTTTGGTTTTGGACCCGACACATATGGAATTCTGACTTGGGATTTCAGGCAGGATGCGCTGGATCGGTATGGAGTTTTCTATGAGAGCGCCCACAACGAATATTTTCAGTACCTTGTTACAATGGGACCGCTTGCGCTTGTATCTTATCTTGCGTTTCTGGGCGGCACCTGCGTGCAGATGTGCAAAAAATGGAAAGAGTGCGCCTGGATCCTGGCGCCTGTTCTGGCGGTGCTCTGCTATGGAGCACAGGCAGTTGTTAATATCAACCTCCCGATCGCGACACCGATTATGTGGGCGATGCTGGCGATTGGGCTTGCACTCACAAGAGAGAAAGCAGAACAGGCAGAATAGCTCAAATAGACAGAACGGATTAAATAGACAGCAAATCCGGGCAGATTCGGCGGAAAAGCCGAATCTGCCTGGATTTTGTCGATTTAGAATTAAAAGTAATGTGTGAGCGAGTTACTGGGCACATATGCGTGAACAGTAACGGAGCGATGCTCCGTGTCGAAATTTGCGATCGATAGACTCTTTTATTTTTCTTAAAATCGGTTTATAAATAATATGAAAAGAAAAAACGATATGATCGCCTGGCAGAGCTGCGTTATGCAGTGTGGTCATCTGAATGGAAGAACAGGCAGTCAAAAGGAGGAGAGTTTATGGATGAAGCTAAAAAATTGATCGTTTTAGAGCAGGAAAATGAAGAATTAAAGCGTGAGCTGAGGGAGTTATTTAAAACTCTGGATCAGATGAATCAAAGCTTAAACCGGATGATTGACCACTACATACTCTGTAAGACGGAGAAGGCGGGATAAGCGGAGAGCCTGGATAAGATGGAAAAGAAGAGGCTCATTTATACCAGATGGAGCAGGTGAAAAATCAAATCAAAAATTAAATAGTAGATCGAATATGAAAGCCGCATGATTCAGAAGGTATGTTATCAAACCAGAATGAATCATGCGGCATTTTTTATCTACTCTGTGTAATATGTAGTCGGCGCGTCAATTCCCAGATTAAATCATGCATCCAGGAGACAGTCTGCTCCAGCTGCTCGTTTTTCTCTCTTAGAGCCAATACTTCCTGATAGAGCGTTTCCTTGTCAGAATCTTTTGAAATATCCGGATGGATCTTCGAGGAAGTGGAAGACGATTTTGTTTTACCCGGTGCTGCAGAATGATCGGTCATCAATTTGGTGTTATCGGGTGCTGCATTTTGATCCGACGATTTTGCATCATCCAGTGATTTGCTCTGGTCGGATGGCTTTGTCTGCCCTGGTGCCTTAGCCTTGTTCGCCGGTTTGGCTTTAGAATCCAAATGGTTCGCCGCATTAATCATGTGTCTGGAAATCAGGATCTGCCGCTGTGGATAGTCTAAGTCCATGAAATCCTGATATGGAATGGGAAGAGGAGTCATGGCGATTGAGCAATGCGGACACACCGCATTGGCAACGAGCTGAAAGAATCCATAATGTCCACAGGTTGGACAGCAATAAACATTTAAACCACGCATAGAGTTGCCTCCGTAGAAGTAAGAGTTGAGTCATTGGGAGAAAAATGAAAACATCCCCCTTATTATAATACGTTTTAATCGGGAACATTATAACTGGTTTTTAGAAAAAAATTTAAAAATTTCCAAAAAAATTTTTAAAACGATAAAAAAAGACATCTTTCAGAAAAAATACCGCGGTGTCACAAAAGTGTCCTGCGGTATTTGAACGGATGCAATATTATATTTTACTGGATGATTCCAGATGTGTCAACTGTCCAGACAGTATCATTGCTGTCTTTGATATCCTTGAACCCTTTTCCGAGTTCCGGACGGGAAGCGGAAGAGGAGGAAGAGGTTGCTTTCTGGATGGTGCCGCTGGTGTTTACCAGGTAGCGTTTTTCACCGGTGGAAACCGGCTCATAGCGGAGCTCCGGATCCGCCTTCTTTAAAAGACCGTTTACATAAACCTGGTTATCGCGCTCGCCATGGTAGCCCTGTCCTTTGAGGGAACCTTTGGTCTGGAAATACCAGATCTGGTTTTCTTCTAAATCATCATTGTAAATAGTCTGCTTGCCGGTACGCATCACGCCGTCGTCGCCGAAGTAGTAGGAGGCGAAGCTGCCATCCGCCTGTTTCAGGCTCTGAAGCCCGGTCTGCATTTCACCGCGTTCGTTGAAGCAGTAGCGCTCGGAATTGATGGTGAAAATAGCAAGATCCTTCTCGGCAAAGTAAGCGGTTCCATTTTTAAAGAAGAAGGAAAATGGCTCTTCTTCTTCGCTGATGCCAGGTGCCCCTTCAATGGTGTACCAGCCGCTTGCCCGGCGTCCGCCATTTTCCGGATCGTAATAGCGGAAATCGTTTAAGCTGACAGTGTCTGTGGCAGAGTTGTCCGCTGTTGCTGCTTCGTTTGAAGGTGTGCTGGAGCTTACAAAGCCAGCTTCCGCGACATTGATCCAGCCTGTCTGCATCTGGCCGTCGATGAAAGTGTAGTAGGCATTGTCGATTTTGCGGTCCATCTGGTTTACGATCATGCGTCCTTCGGTGTCAAAATAGCACCAGATATCTTCATCGTCTGTGTCTTTCGTGATGGTTTCCAGCAGAATCCATCCGGTTTTTCTGGCGCCATCATCCTCCTCGCCGAGGTAGTAGGTCTGTCCGTCCAGTTCCAGAAGCCCGGTCTGCATCAGTCCGTCCTCGTCGAAATAGTAGGTTTTTCCGTTGATGCTCATCCATTTGGCAGTTACAATCTTGCCGTCTTTGCCAAAATAGAGCCAGGAGCCGCCGTCCGGAGAATCCGGGCTGTCGTAGCCGATCTCATTTTCAGCCGAAACCCATTGGTTCTTTGCCATGTGCCCCTCATCGTTGACGAAATAGTCATCGACTCTCTGATTGGTAGCAATCTCGCCTTCCTCATCGAGATAAAACCAGTCGCCATTCCGCTTTTTCCATGTGTTTGTCTCTTTATAGCCGTCCTCATCGTAGTAATAAAGACGACCATCTTCCTCTGTCCAGCCGCTCTGAGCCGCCAGAACTCTGTAAGTTCCCGTATTTGTCATTATAGGTGCAGCAGCCGCGAACAAAGCCGCAGCGGATAAAACAGCTAAAGTTTTAGTTTGCTTACGCATGGTATAATCTCTCCTTTTTGAAAATGCGAAAATCCATCGCTGCATTACGGGGCTTATTATACGGGGATTATGCGTAAAAAGATAGTGTGCGTTGCTGGAAAGGGTGGAGAGATGTGGAAAAAGGTTACTGTACACGGGTAGGCACTTTTGGAACCGAAAGTGCCGTAAGAAAACG
>ERZ1106943.3335-NODE-3335-length-12351-cov-3.235280_pt1 | contig 12351 bp, 12 predicted proteins | sample MGYA00403671_ERZ1106943 | MGnify/ENA primary metagenome ERZ1106943 (study PRJEB35170, sample SAMEA104062427) | human gut metagenome | biome: human gut; feature: human-associated habitat; material: faeces | place: Denmark | collected 2012-06-14 ...
TAAAGGAGTTTACAACATTTATGAAACAGATTATCCTGACTGGCGACCGTCCTACCGGCCGCCTTCATGTAGGCCACTATGTTGGCTCATTAAAAGAACGTGTCAGACTGCAGAATTCCGGCAAATACGATGAGATCTATATTATGATTGCCGATGCACAGGCGCTGACAGATAACGCAGATCATCCGGAAAAGGTGCGTAAAAATATTCTGCAGGTTGCCCTGGACTATCTGGCTTGTGGAATTGATCCGGAGAAATCCACCATCTTTATCCAGTCAATGGTGCCGGAGCTGACAGAGCTTACTTTTTACTATATGAACCTGGTTACGGTATCCCGTGTACAGCGAAATCCTACCGTAAAAGCAGAGATTCAGATGCGTAATTTTGAGGCAAGCATCCCGGTTGGATTCTTTACTTATCCGATTAGCCAGGCGGCGGATATCACTGCATTCCGCGCGACGACCGTTCCGGTTGGAGAGGATCAGATGCCGATGTTAGAGCAGTGCAAGGAGATCGTCCACAAATTCAACAGCGTGTACGGCGAGACTCTGACGGAACCGGAGATCCTGCTTCCGTCCAACAAGGCATGTCTGCGTCTGCCGGGTATCGATGGAAAGGCAAAGATGAGCAAATCGCTTGGAAACTGCATCTACCTTTCTGATTCGGAAGCAGATGTGAAGAAGAAGATCATGTCCATGTTTACAGATCCAAATCACCTGCGTGTCGAGGATCCGGGTAAAGTCGAGGGCAATCCGGTCTTCATCTATCTGGATGCATTCTGCCGTCCGGAGTATTTTGCAGAGTTCCTGCCGGATTACCAGAACCTGGACGAGCTGAAAGCGCATTACCAGAGAGGTGGTCTGGGCGATGTGAAGGTGAAGAAATTCTTAAACAACGTCATGCAGGCTGAACTGGCTCCGATCCGCACGAGACGCCAGGAATGGGAGAAGAGAATCCCGGATGTATTTGACATTCTGAAAGAGGGAAGCAAGGCAGCAGAGGCGAAGGCTGCTGAGACGCTTCGCGATGTGAAGGCTTCGATGCGGATCAATTACTTTGATGATGACAGCCTGATTGATACGATCGAGGACTAAGATAAAAAGTGGAAATTCGGCGTGGTTTTCTGGAATGCCGGGAGTGTGCTGCTGGAAATGAATTGATTTAAAAAATAGAGAAAAGTCTGTCTTCTGGCACGGGAAAGGTGCCGGAGTGACAGGCTTTTTTTCGCGTGATTCCCACTTAAAAACGGTTTACATAGTCCCTAAAATTCGATATAATAGTCTATATTGCGTTATAATACAAAGTTATATCAAATATGAAATGAAAGAATACTAAGAGGGTTACACATGAGCAAAAACAAACAATGGGCGAGTAAGCTGGGCTTTATTATGGCAACGGCTGGGGCGGCGATTGGATTGGGAAATCTGTGGAAATTTCCATATCTGATGGGAAAGAACGGTGGATTCCCATTTCTGGTTGCGTATCTGTTTTTTATCGTTCTTCTCGGACTGCCGGTTATGATCACGGAAATGTCCCTGGGACGGAAGACGCGGCATGATCCGGTGCAGGCATATGCGGACATCCATCCGCACGCACGGATTGTCGGTATATTCGGCGTACTGGCGGCGTTTATTATTTTGAGTTATTACAGCGTCATCGGCGGATGGATTTTAAAGTATATTGCCAGCTATGTGACGACGGCGGCAGCGCCGGATTTTAACGCCTTTATCGGCAGCAGCGAGCCGGTGATCTGGCATATTGTATTTATGGCAGCGACTATAGCTGTCTGCTATTTTGGCATCAATGGCATTGAGAAAGCGAGCAAATTGATGATGCCGATGCTTCTGGTTCTGTTATTTGTCATCATTTTCAGAAGCGTGACGCTTCCGGGAGCTTCGAAAGGACTGTTATTTATCTTCCAGCCGGATTTTTCGGCGTTCACGCTTTCCTCCGTCAGCGCGGCACTGGGACAGGTGTTTTATTCGCTGAGTCTCTGCATGGGTATCACGATTACCTACGGAAGCTATCTGAGTGGAAAGGAAAATATTCCAAAAAGCTGTATGATCATCGGCGGTCTGGATACTGTGATTGCGGTTCTCGCGGGTATCGCGATCTTTCCGGCAGTATTTGCCTTCGGTTTGGAGCCGGGACAGGGACCGGGACTGATTTTCGGTACACTGCCGATGGTATTTGCGAATATTGCGGGGGGAACTTTCTTCGCAATTCTGTTTTTTGCGCTGGTTTTTTTCGCAGCCGTTACGAGTGCGATCGCACTTCTGGAAGTCTGTGCCTCCTTTGCGATTGATTCGCTGGGCTGGGAACGCAAGCCTGCGGCGCTTGTGATTGGTACGGCGATCACGCTGCTTGGTATTCCGAGTGCGCTGTCCTTCGGCGTCTTGAGTGATGTCACAATCCTGAATCAGTCGGTCTTTGATTTCGCTGGACTGGTAACGGATAATATCCTGATGCCGCTCGGCGGACTTACGATGTGCTACTATGTAGGCTGGAAATGGAAACCGGAGTATCTGCTTGCGGAGATCGAGGCGGACGGTACGAAGTTCCGTCTGGGAAAACTCTGGGTGTTCTGCATCCGATTCCTGACGCCGATTATGGTGGGAATCGTCAGTGTAACTGGATTTTATAATTTGTACTTAGCGATCCGGTAGGAAGAGCGGCTTTGTTGACAAAAGCAGGAAATTGCCGTATACTTGTTAAAGTTCAGACAGGGTTACGGAAACGGGGATAGGATGTGCTTGACGGTGGATCAAGGACAGGAAAAGACCGTTTATGTGATAGTTTGGACGGACAGACAACTTGGGGAAACTTGAATATAAGACAATAAAAATATGGGGATACCGCAGAATGACAAGGATGTGATTGGGCGGTGTCCCCGCTTCGACTGTGGAGAATGAACCGGACATGAGGCATTGCTACGGGTAAAGAAGCGCTGCGTAACTGTGTGCGCAAAATCATGAGCCGGAAGACGTCGTGGAGAAAGCAGAGAAGGAGGATGAGATATATGGTTCCGAGAAAGAAAACATTAGCCAAGACAGCGGAAAAGAAATCTGTTTCAACGAAAGAGAAAAAGGTTCCGTCTGTTGTGGAGAAAAAAGAGACAGCCGTAGCTGAAGTAGCGAAGAAAGAAACGGCAGTGGCAGCAGTCGCAAAGAAAGAGACAGCGGTAGCGGAAGTAGCAAAGAAGGAAACAGCTGTGGCAGCCGTGGAGAAAAAAGAGACGGCAGTAGCATCCGTTCCGAAAAAGGAAACTGCACTGGCACATGTAGAGAAGAAAGAGACAGCCGTAGCGCCGGTACAGAAGAAGGAGACCGCCCTCGCAGAGAAGAAAGAGATGGCAGCAGCCGCAGAGAAAAAGGAGACAGACGTGACCGTAAAGAAAACAACTGCAAAGAGAACTACAAAGACAACCACAAAGACAACCACTGCAGCAAAGAAGACAGCTGAGAAAAAGGAAGTAAAGACAGTTGCATACGTACAGTACGCAGGTGCTGAGATTTCTATCGAGAAGCTGGAGGCAGAAGCAAAGAAAGCATATGCAGCTCTGGGACATAAAGAGGACGAGATTGAGACTCTGACCCTGTATGTTAAACCGGAAGAGCGTGCCGTTTACTATGTGGTAAATGGAGAAGGTTCCAGCGAGTACAAGATTGTGTACTAAGGTGGGCGTTCGGTGAAGTTTCCGGCTCTGTATGTCGGGAAGTTTACATACCATATCTGCTTAAAATGAGGGAGCAGGTATAAAAATCTAAGAATGGTAAAAAGCCAGTTTTTATATCTTTGGTGTATTAAGAGAGATATAGAACTGGCTTTTTTGTTGATAAGGAGATGTTTTAAAAACGCTTTGCAAGAATTACAACAGGGAATGCGGATGATTCAATGCCAGGCGTAGTGAAGGGAAAAACAGCCAGAACAGTGCGCCAGCGGTTAAGGTCAGGCAAATTTCCATGGCACTGTTGATGATTCCCGATAAAATCCAGCTGTCCAGACAGAAAACACAAGAAATCCAGAGAAGCAGGAGGCAGAGGCGCCCACGGGCAGCAGGAGAATCCAAAGAGTGAGTCAATTTGCTGAAAAAGGCAGTATGGGAGTTTGTTTGGGAATAACGGGCAGGAGCTGGGGACGAAAGATAGAGCTGCAAGCTTAAATAAAACAGATTATAAAGAAATAACAGTGCAGCCGCCAGCGCCAGAAGCGTGTGAAGGATAGCACAGACTGGAAGGTGCTCCGGGGTATAGGGCAGCAGGGCAGCGGCAGTGAGGAGAAGCAGGCAGCATTTTGCCTGGCGGGGGCGGTACAGGGAGAGTTGGGAGTAGAAAAAGCCGCCGCAGAGCAGGCACCAGAGAAAAAATTCCCCGCGTCGGTGCAGTGCGATGCTGATACTGGAAAAATTGGAAGAAAACAGATTGCATCCGCGTGTGAGTGAGAAACTAAAAAATGGGAGGAGAACGAACGTAAATATCCATCGAATCATGAGGATAGTGTGGAAAAATAGGGCGGAAAAGATACTGGAAAGAAGAGGCAGAAATAGTTGACGGAATTGCTGTTTATGTAATAGTATTATTATTTAGGAAAGATGAATTATATGTTTGATTAAGAAGGATAATACAAAACCATGATAAATTTACCAGCAGCATTTACTGAACGAATGAAACAGATGCTCGGCAGGGAGTACGATGCGTTTATCGCCAGTTACGACAAGGAGCGCTCACAGGGACTGCGAGTGAACGGACTGAAAACGGATCCGGCGGAATTTGCTAAGACGGCTCCATTTTCTCTGAATCCGGTTGCGTGGGCGGCGGAGGGATTCGCTTATGGGGCGGAGGATCGTCCGGGGCGTCATCCGTACCACGATGCGGGCGTTTACTATATTCAGGAGCCGAGCGCGATGATTGCGGCTTCGCTTTTAAACCCGCAGCCGGGGGAAATGATTCTGGATCTCTGTGCAGCACCGGGCGGAAAATCGACGCAGGCGGCGGCGAGACTGGGCGGAGAAGGACTTCTGGTGAGCAATGAGATCCATCCGGCGCGTGCAAAGATTCTCTCGCAGAATATCGAGCGCATGGGAATCCGGAATGCGGTTGTGACAAATGAAGATTCCGGGCGGCTGACGAAGTATTTTCCGGCATTTTTTGATGGGATCATCGTGGATGCACCGTGTTCCGGCGAGGGAATGTTCCGCAAGGATGAGACGGCGGTCACGGAATGGAGCCCGGAGAATGTGCGTCGCTGTGCTGGGCGGCAGCAGGAGATTCTTGAAAATGCGGCGATGATGCTGAAACCGGGCGGACGGCTGGTGTACTCCACCTGTACTTTTGCGCCGGAGGAGGACGAGCAGGCGATCGGACGTTTCTTAGAGGCACATCCAGAGTTTGCGCTAGAGGAAACGCCGGACTATCCGGGACTTTCGCACGGCGTTCCAGCCTGGGGGGCGGGCGTGACGGATGGAATCGAGAAAACGGTCCGTATCTGGCCGCACCGGACCGAGGGAGAAGGCCATTATGCGGCACTTCTTCGAAAAACGGGCGAGCCGGAGAGCGTGAAGCGTAAATATCCGGCTTCGATGAAGGACAAGAAGCTTCTGGCAGTCTATGAGGATTTCTGCAAAGAGATATTTATTGAGCCGAAGAAATGGACAGCGGACAGTACGATGACGATGTTTGGCGACCAGCTTTACCGGACGCCGGAGGAGATGGTCGATTTTAAGGGGCTGCGGGTGCTTCGCCCGGGGCTTCAGATGGGAGAATTTAAGAAAAACCGTTTTGAGCCGTCCCACGCGCTGGCACTTGCCCTGCATCCATCGGAGGTAAAACAGAACGTGAACCTGTCTGCCGACGCGCCGGAGACGGCGGCATACCTGCGCGGCGAGACGATCCAGCTTTCTGAGAAAGACGCCGGAAAAGGCTGGTGCCTTGTGAGTGTGGACGGATATTCGCTCGGATGGGGCAAGAAGAGCGGCGGGACGCTGAAAAACCATTATCCGAAGGGACTGCGGAAGCAGTATTAATAGAAGAAGGAAAAATCCTCCGGCATCGGAGCCGTAAACTCTATTGCTTCCCCTGTGATCGGATGCCGGAATGCCACCGTATAGGAGTGAAGCGCCTGCCGTCCGATGAAGCGGTAATCCGGGTTGTATAGAAAATCCCCTAAAAGCGGGTGCCCGATGGCTTTCATGTGGACCCGGATCTGGTGGGTGCGCCCCGTTTCCAGGCGAAGCCGGACGAGGGAGCAGCCGAGATCGTCCCGGTAATCGAGACACCGGTAATGGGTGACGGCGTGTTCCCCATGATCCATATCGATGCAGCGTTCGATGGTGGAACCATCTTTTCGGGCGATCGGCAGATCGATGGTGCCGGATTCTTCTGGTTTACCGGCAACAATCGCGAGATATTCGCGGCGTATCTCTTTTTTTGCAGTCATGGCGGAGAGAAATGCGCCGCTTATTTTATGTTTGGCGATCAGCAGAAGACCGGTGGTGTCGCGGTCTAAGCGGTTCACGGCACGGAACACGAAATGTTCGCCGCGCGAGGCAAACCGGTACGCGAGGGCGTTTGCCAGAGTATTTTCATGGTGTCCCTGGGATGGGTGGACAGGCATTCCGGTGGCTTTGTTGAGTATTATGAGATCTTCGTCTTCATATACTATATCGATCGGAAGATTGACCGGAAGAATATCTGAAGAAACGGGTTCGTCCGGGAGAAAGAGCGTCAGGGTGTCTCCGATCTGAAGCGGTGTGTTCAGCCAGGACGGTGTTCCGTTCAGGCAGATCTGCTCAGGGTTCTGTTTGAGCTCGATGAGGATGCGGCGCGAATATCCGGCATCGCGGAGGAAGGCGCCGATGGTGTCAGCTTTGTTTTTATTTGTAATAGTGTATGATAATGTCCGTTTCATTTAGGGAACCTCTTTGTAATCATTGTGATGCCAATAAGGATAACATAAAAGCAAGGAGGCTGCAATCTCATAGTATTTTTTGAAGGATTCTCGAAACCCTATTGACTTGCGATCAAAAACCTAGTATCATTACTAATAAGTAAGGCTGTTTTTATTCAAATTACTTATAAGTAGAACTAATAAATACAATGCAGAGAAAAGGAGAATGAACGATGGCAAAAGTAGGAATTGTAATGGGAAGCGATTCGGACATGCCGATCATGGCACAGGCAGCAGATTTTCTGGACAAGATGGGGATTGATTATGAAATGACAATCATTTCTGCACACCGTGAGCCAGACATCTTTTTTAACTATGCAAAATCCGCTGAGGAGAAAGGCTTTAAGGTTATCATTGCAGGTGCTGGTAAGGCAGCGCATCTGCCGGGTATGTGCGCGGCACTGTTTCCGATGCCGGTGATCGGTATTCCGATGAAAACCTCAGATTTAGGCGGAGTTGATTCTCTGTATTCGATCGTACAGATGCCGTCCGGTATTCCGGTTGCGACGGTAGCGATCAACGGCGGCAAGAATGCGGGTATTCTGGCAGCCAAGATTCTGGCAACTTCCGATCCGGAGCTTTTAGCAAAATTAAAAGCATACTCTGAAGAGATGAAGAACGAAGTGGCCGGTAAGGATGAGAAATTACAGAAACTGGGACATAAAGAGTATCTGGCACAGAAATAAATATTAAAAATATAAACAAGGACATACGGAGGAAAACCATGGATTACAAGAATTCCGGAGTAGATATTGAGGCTGGTTATAAGTCGGTAGAACTGATGAAAGAGCATGTAAAGAAAACGATGCGTGAGGAAGTGCTGGGAGGTCTGGGCGGCTTTGCCGGTGCATTCTCCCTGGCAAAGATTAAAGAGATGGAAGATCCGGTTCTCTTATCTGGTACGGACGGCTGTGGTACCAAGGTAAAACTGGCGATCATCATGGACAAGCATGACACGATCGGTATCGACGCGGTTGCGATGTGTGTCAACGACATTGCATGTGCAGGCGGCGAGCCGCTGTTTTTCCTGGACTATATTGCCTGCGGCAAGAACTATCCGGAAAAGATCGCGGATATCGTAAAAGGCGTTGCAGAAGGCTGCTTACAGTCGGAGGCAGCTCTGATCGGCGGCGAGACAGCTGAGCATCCGGGGCTGATGCCGGAGGAAGATTATGATCTGGCTGGTTTTGCTGTCGGCGTGGTTGATAAAAAAGACATGATTACCGGCGAAAACCTGAAACCGGGTGATGTACTGATCGGTATGGCATCCACCGGCGTTCACAGCAATGGTTTCTCCCTGGTCCGCAAGGTATTTGAGAAGGAACTCAACAAAGAGGGACTGGAGACCTACTATGAGGAGTTGGGAACCACGCTTGGCGAGGCACTTCTGGCACCGACCCGTATCTATGTAAAGGCGCTGAAAGCAGTGAAGAATGCGGGCGTGACTGTGAAAGCGTGCAGCCATATCACAGGCGGCGGCTTCTATGAGAATGTTCCGCGTATGCTGAAAGACGGCGTCCGTGCAGTCATCAAGAAAGACAGCTATCAGATTCCGCCGATCTTCGGTATGCTGGCGAAGAAAGGCGATATCGAGGAGCACATGATGTACAATACCTACAATATGGGTATTGGCATGGTCGTAGCAGTCGATGCGGCTGATGCAGAGCGAACGATGGAGGCAATGAAGTCAGCTGGCGATACACCGTACATCATCGGTTCCATCGAGGCAGGAGAAAAGGGAGTAACATTATGCTAAGAGTCGTTGTAATGGTGTCTGGCGGCGGTACAAATCTGCAGGCAATCCTGGATGCGGTTGATAACGGCAAGATCACGAACGCAGAAATTGTGGCGGTTATCAGCAACAATGAGGGTGCTTATGCGATTGAGCGCGCGAAAAACCACGGCGTCCCGGCATTTGTTGTGACTCCGAAGGCGTATGAAACACGCGATGCGTTCAATGAGGCGCTTTTGGAGACCATCAAGGCATGTAAGCCGGATCTCATCGTTCTGGCTGGATTTCTTGTGAAGATCCCGGCGGCGATGATCGAGGCATACAGAAATAAAATTATCAATATCCATCCGTCCCTGATTCCGTCATTCTGCGGCGTCGGCTATTACGGACTGAAGGTGCATGAGGCGGCGCTGGCGCGCGGCGTCAAGGTGACGGGCGCGACGGTTCACTATGTGGATGAGGGAACCGATACCGGTCCGATCCTCTTCCAGAAAGCCGTAGAGGTGCAGCCGGATGATACGCCGAAGACGCTGCAGCAGCGCGTGATGGAACAGGCAGAGTGGGTACTGCTTCCGCAGGCGATCAATGCGATTGCAAACGGAAGAATATAAGGAGAAGAACATGAAAGTTTTAATCGTTGGCAGCGGCGGACGTGAGCATGCGATCGCATGGAAAGTAGCTCAGAGTCCGAAGGTAGATAAAATTTATTGTGCACCGGGCAATGCGGGAATTGCAGAGTATGCAGAGTGTGTGCCGATCAGTGCGATGGAATTTGATAAGCTGGCGGCATTTGCAAAAGAGCATGAGGTTGACCTGACCGTGATCGGCATGGACGATCCGCTGGTTGGCGGTATCGTGGATGTGTTCGAGGCACAGGGACTGCGTGTATTTGGACCGAGAAAAAATGCGGCGATTCTGGAAGGATCGAAGGCATTTTCCAAGGATCTGATGAAGAAATACAACATTCCGACCGCAGCCTATGAGACTTTTACCGATCCACACAAGGCGCTGGAATACTTACAGACCGCTAAGATGCCGATCGTTTTGAAAGCAGATGGTCTGGCACTTGGAAAAGGTGTTCTGATCTGTAATACGCTGGAAGAAGCACAGGCAGGCGTCAAGGAGATCATGGAGGACAAGAAGTTTGGTTCTGCCGGTAATCAGATGGTCATCGAGGAGTTCATGACAGGACGCGAGGTTTCGGTTCTTTCCTTCGTCGATGGCGATACGATCCGCATTATGACCTCCTCCCAGGACCACAAGCGGGCGCTGGACGGCGATCAGGGCTTAAATACAGGCGGTATGGGAACCTTCTCACCAAGCCCGTTCTACACAAAAGAAGTAGATGAATTCTGTAAAAAGTACATCTATCAGCCGTCGGTTGACGCGATGAAGAAGGAAGGACGTACCTTTAAGGGCATCATTTTCTTCGGTCTGATGCTGACCGAAGATGGTCCGAAGGTGCTGGAATACAATGCCCGTTTCGGCGATCCGGAGACACAGGTTGTCCTGCCGCGCATGAAGAATGATATCGTGGAAGTCTTTGAGGCATGTATCGACGGAACCTTGAATCAGATTGAGCTTGAATTTGAGGATAATGCAGCAGTCTGCGTCGTTCTGGCGTCGGACGGCTACCCGGTGAAATATGAAAAGGGCTTCAAGATTCACGGCCTGGAGAAGTTCAAGGACGCAGACGGATACTATGTATTCCACGCGGGCACGAAGTTTGATGAGGACGGCGACATCGTGACAAACGGCGGTCGAGTGCTGGGCGTTACTGCAAAGGGCAAAGACCTGAAAGAGGCGCGCGCCAATGCATACAAGGCGACCGAGTGGATCGATTTCGCTAACAAATATATGCGCCATGATATCGGGCATGCGATTGATGAGGCGTAGGGGAAGCGGTAGGTAGTAGATTCCTATTTAGAAAAGAAACGGGGATATCAGATTTGAACGTCTGATATCCCTGTTTTTGTCTGGATATTGGAAAAAAATGCTTTTGAAAAACATATTAAAAACATTCAATCGTGCTATAATAAAAAGAAAAGATGATCTGTTTTCATGCAATTAAAAGGAGGACAACGCAATGGCTAACAAATATGTAGGAACCCAGACGGAAAAGAACCTGAGGGAGGCTTTTTCCGGCGAATCAGAGGCGAGAAATAAATATACCTATTTTGCATCCAAGGCAAAAAAAGAGGGATTTGAGCAGATTTCCGCCCTTTTTTTAAAGACCGCAGACAATGAGAAAGAACACGCAAAGATGTGGTTTAAGGAATTAGACGGTCTGGGAAATACCGCAGAGAATCTGGCATCTGCTGCAGACGGTGAGAACTATGAGTGGACAGATATGTATGATGGATTTGCCAAGACGGCTGAGGAAGAGGGCTTTCCGGAGCTGGCAGTGAAATTCCGTATGGTAGCGGAGATCGAAAAACATCATGAAGAGCGCTACCGTGCCCTGCTTCACAATGTGGAAGCGCAGGAAGTATTTAAGAAGAGCGAAGTGAAGGTATGGGAATGCCGCAACTGCGGTCATATCGTAGTAGGCGAGAAAGCACCGGAAGTTTGTCCGGTATGCGCGCATCCACAGGCTTATTTCGAGGTTCATGCGGAGAATTACTAAATCTGGGGACTCAATCGTGGAAGCAGATGCCTTTTGTGGGAATGTGAGATGTAAGAGGTAGTTCTGGATTTGGTATGTGATTGAGTATCAGTAATGTGAGTTAGAGTGGATATGCCATGGACGGCGAGGATCGGATGGATTTGCTGGTCAGTCAGCTGGAGGCACTTTCGGAAACGACGAGGCGCCAGCTGGGGGTGCTGCCGATTCCTTATTGTGTATAAAAAAGGAAGATGCATCATATAAAAGATACGAAAATTAAGCAGGATGTTTTGGATCGGTTCATATGAGATCGTCTTTTTTATCATTCGCACCAGATGTTTCGGAGGAACAATGCCGGGTAGAACATTGGATTGACACAGGAAATGCGCCAGGAACAGTAAAAATGACGCCGGAAGAAATTGAAAATTTGAATGCACGGATTTTACGGACATCTGGAACGGAAATGCATGATTTGAAAAAGGAAGCCTTTGCCAAAGAAGAGAGAGTTGTTTATGATAAATGGTGTGGAAATTTCTTGTCATTTGGGATACAGGGGATAAATTGGACTGTGCGTGATGCTCAAAATTGCGTGAATAAAAATGTTCATATCAAATATGGAATCGCGACTTCACAGGGGGTGATCAAACAGTTTCCGATGGAGACTTTTTTAGCCGATGAGGAGGATCCATCCGATCCGGAGTGGGATGAGGCAGCACTTTGTCTCTGTATGGTCGGGGAACCGCTTTTGATTTTGGGTTCGGTGCAGGAGGAGAGTTATCTGTATGTCCGGAATGAATGCAGCGAAGGCTGGATATCGGCAGAGTCGGTGGCAGTCTGTCGGAACCGGGCGGAATGGCTGATGGCGGCATTTCCGATCCATCCGTTAGTAGTGACAGGGGATATGGTCTGGCTGGAAGCAAGTGCAGTCTATCCGGGAACCAGTGCATACCGGCTTCGGATGGGGACGGTGTTGGAATTGTGCGTGGAAGAAGGAATCCCAGAGATAAAAGAAACAATAGAAACAAACAGAAAAAAAGGGACAGGAGCGGTAATAGAGACAACAGAAGCA
>ERZ1106943.3337-NODE-3337-length-12338-cov-3.119433_pt1 | contig 12338 bp, 15 predicted proteins | sample MGYA00403671_ERZ1106943 | MGnify/ENA primary metagenome ERZ1106943 (study PRJEB35170, sample SAMEA104062427) | human gut metagenome | biome: human gut; feature: human-associated habitat; material: faeces | place: Denmark | collected 2012-06-14 ...
GCGCGGCTTTTGTCAGCCATTAAATTTTTCTGCCGTAATCTTAACTTTTTCTCGGCTCATTCGGTATTCCGGTTGGAAAATTTCGTATGCCAAATCAACTGCTTGCTTCTTGCTCTCCGCCGAAACAACCATCCGTATCGGTTCAAGGAAGTTCGACCATATCGTATTTTTTCGGTTCTCGATGGTTACTTCGTAATCCCTCATATATCCTCCACAATCCTCAATCAAAGAAGCAGGAGCCGGCATCCGATTCGTCCATGCCTTGCGCCATACAAGTGGCATACCGAATCATGTTTCTTTCGTCGGAGATCGCCTTGATTCTCCCGTAGTCCTTGCCACAAACCGGATAATATGCCTTTGCCATCAAGTCCTCGAGTTCTTCTCTGAACGCTTCGAGACGGTACTCGTCCATTGTTTCGCCCATCAGTTCGACAGTCTCAAACTTTCCATCCCGAATGTCGTCAATCAGGTTCAACACATGGACTCGCATGGAGTCCATGTTGAACCTGTAGTTTAACTTCACATAATACTTTTTGACCTGTTTCATATCGTTTCATCCTCACTTTCCTGCGACCATCAGGTCGTACAATCTTGCTTTGAGTTTCATGATTTCTTCTTCCTGCGCCTTGACTTTTGCGCTGAGGTTGGTGTTTTCGGCTTCCGCTTTTTCAAGGTCAGCTCTAAAAATCTCGGCTTCTATCTTGGTAGATGTGCATTCGCTTTTCGCAGTGGAGAGTTCCGCATCCAGTTCCTTGACCTTTCCGGCTGTCTTTTTGAGACTTGCATATTCCGGATTTGTGTGCTGGTTCCAAAACCTTGTTGCGTCCTCCCAGTTCCAAATGTGAAACAGGACGCTGTAAAAGGTCTTCTGCAATCCGTCTCGACCGGAAGACCAGCTGCCGTCGGGGTCAGGCTCTCCGGCGCCGTTCTTTCTGCCGTTGTCGTTTGCAAGCGCCACCAGGTCTTCAATCGGCGCTCTCCCGAAGATGTCCTGCGCTCTGCAAACATCTTCGATTTCTGTGTTGAGTCCGTGAACCTTGACTATTTCCAAAAGCTCTTTCGGGGTTTTGATGTTGTCGTAAATGCTTGCCATTTTCTTCTCCTCCCGTTCAGCCGACTTTCTTTTCGCTCTTTGCCTTGTAGTAAGCAAGGATTTCTTCAAGTGATTTTCCCGCAGTCATCACTCTGTCTATTCTCGATTCCAGCGCCTCCGCAACCGTGTTCCCGTGTGCGAAATACCCAAGATTGTGACCTGCTTTGATGATTCCGTTTTCGACCTCGCTCTTTTCAATCGTTCCGTACATTTTCTTCTGGTATCCGAGTTCTTTGAGTTCATTCGGCAATTCCGAAAGTTCAAAGCTAAAGAGGACGAATTCTTTGTCTGCAATTCTGACTGTGTTGGTGACTTCTGTGAGGTTTACGATTTTGATTTCTGTTTTCATGGTTGCGTTCCTTTCTGTCCCGTATCGGGGTGGTGTTTTCATCTTACACCCCAATTATAGTCCCTATCGGGGACATTGTCAAGAGGTTTTTGGAAAATAATTCACAAATTCGGAAAATATTTTTTGTTGATTGTGTTCAACTGTTACAAAGTCTCAACTTTCTCGTGTCTCAAAATGGGACATGCAACTCTAAAAAAATAACGCACCCTACCGGCAATCTTCCGCGACAGTTCCTCGCGGCGCAATCTTCCGTGCGATTTTCTTATGTTTTCCGCATATGCGAATCCCTGCTTTTCGTAAGCCCTCGCCATTACTCCGAAAAGGGAATCCAATCTGGCGGCGGTTTCCTCGTCCAGCTTGTCCGCAATCTCACGCGTCATAGCCAGCACTTCCTGATCCGCCTCTCTCACTTCCTCGATTACCTCGTGCAGCTCGTTTTCCTCGTATCTTTCGTACATCGCCCTGTAGTTTTTCATGGTTTTACATCCTTCCAATTTTCTTTAATGTCTTGACAGGAGCCATGTTTTCTGCTATAATATATGCAGAAAACGCCCCTATCTGGGGTTGTTTCTGCCACGGTGAAGCTCTGTCCGCCAAGAGAGAAGCGATACCGTGGTTCTTTTTTGCCTATTCGCCTTTTGGAGACTTCAACAGCATATAGATTGCTCTGCGAACAGCTTCGCTTTTTGATATGCCGTTTTTCTCACAATAATCTCGTAATGCCATTTCCGTTCCGATGTCAATGCTCACGCCAAATTCGATGTTTTTGGGGTTACTCGCTTTGGGTCTGCCCATTCGCGGGTTGTTTGTCTTTCGTTGATAAATAATAATTTTCTCCTTTCTCTTGCCTTTTCCGGTTTTGTGTGGTATAATAGATATGGGGTTTGCGAGTGGCGGCAAGTGCCACCCGCATTCCTCACTCTCTCGGCTCTGGCTTAGTTGTCAGAGCCTTTCCTTTTTGCCTCCTCGATTACCTCGTCAATCAGTTCCTTTGCCTTTTCGACATTGTCGCTTTCGAGCAGAGCTTTGATTGAGAGCATAACTGTGAGGAGTTCCAACCTCGTCATATCCTCTTTCATCTGTTCTCCTTTCTGGCACTTGCCGCCGAATTTATCAGACTCTTCATCTGACATCTTAATTATACTTTATCCGGCGGAAAAAGTCAAGAGGTTTTTGAATAATATTTCCTATAATTGACAATTTATTTTTGCAAGGGCTGTTTTTCGCCCTTTTTGATTGACTTACAGCCGTTTGTGTGGTATAATTGTATCAACAAAAACGCAGGAGAGGTGTCGGATATGGGATTAAGACTTCGGAAGTCAATCAGAGTCGGAAAGCACGCGCGTATCAATCTTAGCAACAGCGGTGTTGGGTATAGCGTTGGAGCCGGAGGTGTCCGCTACACTCAGTCTCCAAAACGCTCAAAATCGAAACGCAGTGGCGGTTTTTTGGGAGCAATCTTTGTTGGCACATATCTGTTCTTCAAATGGATGTTTATCATTGCTCTGTTTCCTATCACCATCCCGATTATGATTATACGGCGAAAGAAGAAAGCGAAACAGCAAGAAAAGTAAAAAGCGACCCCGTATCAGGGCAGAAAACCTTGATACGGGGTCTTTTATGTTATTCCTGTTCTTCCGTGCCGTCCGGTGCTTTCGCGTCTCCAATGAGCGTCCCTACGGCTTCTCCGACCTTTTCAATTTTATCGACGGTTTTGTCGTCAGCGCCAAATGCGCCCGCCGCGTTTGCCGCCGCGTCCGTCATCTGTTTCAGCGATTTTGCGTCGATGTTCCCCTCAATGATGCAGTACACCGCAGTGATTGCCGCCATCACGAGTCCGGCAACGGCATTTACGATGACGCTGTCTCCGACGATGATTGCAACAATAGCCGCAATGTTTACAACGAGCGTGAGCAGGAATTTTCTGCTGGTGAACTTTTTGATAAGCTGTTCTTTCTTCATGATACAATTCCTTTCTTTTTGGCTTATGCGCCTTTGATGATGAGTGCGAGGAGCGCGCCGAGAACCGCGCCGACAAGGACGCTGATGACTGACTTCAAAAATTCCTTTTTGATGTCTTTCGCCTCAACCGCCGGAGCGAGTTCTATGCTCTCAACTTTCTTTTCGATTTTTTCGATTTTCTGACTGGTGTTCTGTTGCACTTCGGTCTGATGCCGCTGTTCGTTCGCAAGAACCTCAACCGCCGTCGCCATTCGGTTCATGTTGTGAGTAAGCTCGCTCCGTTCTGATTGGATTTCGTCGATTCTATGCGTATTGGATTTGGCTCTGTCACGCGCTTCGATTGCGATAACTGCCACTTCGTCAAGTGTCATTTTAGTCTCCTTTCTGCGCGTCTCAAAAGCCAGTTCGAGCCAGTCGCCGTAGCGTGACTCTATATCTTTTTCGAGCGCATCGGTGTATCTAACACAGACGCACAATTCGGTGGAGTTCTTTCCCACATCGTCGCAACTATCGGCAGAATCGGTGCGGAAAACGACGGTACACATTTCGTCTCCATCGGTATGAATGATATTGAATCGTTTCATATGTGCGCTCTGATGTTATACCTCCGGCTTTTCGGGGAAATTCACATCATACGGAAATCCCTCCTGCGTCGTGATGTCGCGCAACGCCTGACGGTATTTTGCCATCTCTCCGGCAACTGCCGCGCCGAGTTTCTTGAGGAAGCCAAGCCACGCGGTAAATGAGACTCCGGTCGGCACTTCAAGACCCATGCGGTCAAGCACCATTTCTTTGTCGGAATCTGCCAACAGCTTGTCTCTGATTGCTCTGACCTCCGCCGCCGCACGGTTATAATCTTCCTGCATGGCTCTTTCGCGCCATGCCTCGATGTTGTCCGCAACCCGCTTGTTCAGGGCTTGCGAGACGGGGACGGTCAGCGTGTATTCGTCTGCCGTGTACTGCGTCCCGTCCTCGGTTTCGATTTCTTCGATGTTCTGCCGGAAACAGATGATTTTCTGCCCTGCGTCCCCGTCTTTGATTTCATACGCCGACGGGAGTTCTGCGTAGATTGTTTTTGCTCGCATTTGAAATTAACCTCCTGCATGTTTTTTGATTGATGTACGGGTACACCCGTTCCTTTTTGAAATTGTAGCTGTTGCAATGTTTCAGAATGCCAAAATACGAAACAACTCCCATAGCCATGTGCACGCTCAAATGCTCTTTGGCTCGCCGCATCTTCCGCGCGATACGGAACATCAACCGCTTTGCTATCAGCGTGTAACCGGCGTAAATGCGGTACGACAGGAACATGATGCCCCTCGCCTTGACAGGGAACAGTTGCCAGTCGTGTTTTATCTGCATTCCGAGCTTTTCGATTTCCGCTTTCAGGAACAGGAACGCTTTCCGTAAATGACGCTTGTTGTTGCAAATCATCCCGTAATTGTCCATGTACCGGACAAACCACACATCTGGAAATCTCCGCCGCAGTTCATGGTCGATTTCCATGACTGCTACATTGGCAAACCAATGGCTTACCGGGTGCCCGATAGCAAGCCCGATTCCGTTTCCGCTCATGTTGCTCAGCATCAGTTCCGCATAGGCGAGGAATTTTTCGTCTTTGAATATTCTCCGCAAGCCCCTCATAACAACCCAATGGGGACAGGTGTCATAAAATTTTCTGATGTCTGCTGTGACTGCGTATTTTGCATTGATTTTGGTCGTCCACTTCTTCAGTGCATCGACCGCCCTGCTTTGTCCTGCTTTAGGGATTGAGCCGCAATTGTAATAGTAATTGCGCCTCTCAATATATGGGGTAGCAATATTGAGCCATGCCGCTTCCACCGCTTGGTCTTCGAGACATGGTATTTTCAAATGCCGTGTTTTTCCTTTGTATGAGTCGGTGATATTTGTCTCTCTGTTCTCGTGGAATTGAATCGTTCCGGTAAGAAACTTTTCGTGAAGTCTCCGACCGTACTTCTTCGCCTGTCTCGCAATGCGCCGCGCCATCTGGTTCTTCGGCTTGTTTTTTGCGATTCGCCTTTCCGCTTCGATGCAGTTTTCGAGCGCTATCATTTTCTCATACAAATATCCGATTCTTTTTGGCATACGATGTATATGCTCCTCTCTCTTACCTGCGCGGGTCTTCGAGACTTAACCTACCAATCCGCGTCCCTGCCCCTCGCGGGGCGGCAATTATTTATACCAAGGGGTTTGGCTGTTGGACGCTGACGCTTCATAAAAACGAGTATCAAGAGAGTGGGGACGCGCCGCGATGTTCCAGTTGCTGTTCGACGCCGCGTTGTTCCAGTTACCATAGAACGCACCATCGTTCGAGCCATTGTTCGCGTTACCGCCGCGCAGAAGCACGACCACAGCCGAAACAAACCGACGCTTTGCCTCCAACAGCCATCTTTGTTGCAGGGTTAATTTTGATTATGCAAAGGGGAGTGCACTCCCCCTTGCAACCCCCTTAGGGGTTTTTGAGACGGGGACGCGCCGCGATGCTCCAGTTGCTGATCGACGCCGCGTAGTACCAGTAACCATAGAACGCACCAACGCCCGAGCCATAGCTCGCGTCACCGCCGCGCAGAAGCACGGTATTCCATGTGTACACACCGTTGTAGAAATAATCCCCGACAGGGTTGCCACTGTCTCCGCCCGTCTCGATGCAGAACGATGGAATCGACAGTAAACCGGAGCGGGACAGCAGTCCGAGCTTTTTGGTGTAACCTCCAGCCGTAGGCAAGACAAGCCCCGTATCGTAGTGAACGGTCGTGTCGAGAGCGTCATAGTTGTCCGCTTCTGCGTCGCTGTTCGCAATCCAGATATGGTGGTCATCCTTGTTCTCGTATGCACCAAGAATGTAGAACCACATATTGCCGTACATCACGATGCCGCGATAATAGGCGTTGCACTTGCCGTTCGTCCCGATATAGCCGGATTTGCTTCCGATGGCTTCATCGGCGACATTTACAAGCCCGTGTACCGACCAGTAGTTCGCGCCGGTGACGGTGACGGCTTGATCGAGCGTAACATCAAGGTACTGCGCGTCTCCGACATTCGGCGTTGCGGAAACAACGGTGAACGAGCCGACCTGAACACCTCCGTCCGATGTACCGATGTCAAAGATTGCACCAGGGATGCAATACGCGCTTCCTGCCGCCGCAAGCACCTTGACGGTCGCGCTGTTGGTCGCGTCCTCCTGAATCAAATCGGACGACTGCCGATAAATGTATGCCACGCCCTGTCCGATAGCGTTCTGCGTATTCATCGTCGCAAATTCAACGATGCACAGCAAATCATCCGCGTCAACGGAGTAGATGCTGTCGATCGTTGCGCCGTAGTTCTTCGCGTAGGTGTGCAGGGTACTCATGGCAATGCGTTTGCCCGGCATGCCAACTGACGGGATAAGGCAGTTTTTCTCCGCGTCGCCAATCGTCATTGACACCGACCTGCCGTGCCACCGCCCAACGATTGCTTCGGGGTAGTGAACATACGAGCCGATTGCCTTTTCAGACACATCGAAATAGCGGTATGTATCGTCCTCCCAACTCTTGCCCCAAAATTCGGGGCGGTATCTCCACACGCCGTTTGCGTCGTTATAGGAGAAATCCACATCGCCCTCCCATGCCGTCACGCACTTTGTGATGCTGTCTCCTGCGGCAAGGTTGCGGTAAAGGTCGATACTGATATTGCACAGTTTGATTCCCGCCCACGGGTAAATGCTGTCGAACGGGTTGGAGTAATTCGCGTTGACGCTCCCGCGATGCGCGAAATTGGTGATGGCGGTCGGGAACGATGCCGCGTCATACATGCGCGTCATCTGTGCCTGTGTCTTGTTCCACCGTGCGCCGTAGTGACGGATGTTCGGGAGGTCGGTAATTGCCTTTGCGACATACTCTTTGAGACTCACAACGCTCTCACCGCTGTCTTTGAGATTTCCGTTGGCATCCAGCGCGGCAAGATGCTCCGCCGTTGCACCGGAAACTTTATCCGCCTTTCCCGCCATCTCGGTCGGCGTAGAGCTGGAGTAATGCAGAGCCGACCATGCGCTCGTTCCGTCGCCGACTTTGATTTTATGTTCGCCTTTGGCAGTCTTTTCGATTCCGAGTTCGCCTTTGTTCAGCACGATGTCGTTTGCCGCCCATTCGGCGGTCGTGCCATAGACATTCTTTACAATATCCATAGGTCTTTTTCCTTTCTTGATTTAGTGTGTGCTTGGGGTTCCGCAGTTGATGACGACGCTATGCGGCGAGTCAATCCGCTCGCCGTTGGGCGCGAGCATTCTGCGGTTGCTTCTGCCGCTCTGCGGCGTGATGACGGTTGCGGTAGAGCCGGTCGCCGCAACACGCCCTCCCTTTTTCCGCCTCTGTGTCGGAAGTGCGGCTACATCGCTTTCCGTATCACAGAGAAAGTCCACGATGCTGTCGTCGCTATCCTTTGCCTTTCGACTGTTCTGTACGCTGATAGCCATGTTTACTCCTCCCCTCTGATGAAATCTTCGAGTCTGGCAATGTCGTTCATTGACATCTTAAGCTCGGAAAGCTCTTCGAGAGTGAAATCAAGGTTCGGTTTATCAATTTCGAGGTTTTCGACCTCCGCGAGAGCCTGTTTGCACTCGTCGATTTTCTCTGTATTTATGAGGGCGTTGCCTTTCTCGTCATATCGTGTTTCGCCTTTCTTGTTTTTCAGACTGTATCTTTCAACAATCTCACCGAGTTTTGTCGCGTAGAACTCCTCGTGCTGTGTCGCTTCCTTGCGGAAACGAAACAGTTTGAAAGCGAGTTTTACGCCGACTTTTTCTCCGGCGTGTTCTTCGAGTGCGCGGTGCGCGTTGATGATTTTTCCAAGAGTAATTTTTTCCATGACCTTAATCCTTTCTTATCCCGTGTAGGTTCCTTTTGAATAATCGTAATAGCCATCGTACTTGGAGTCCGAAATGCCAACAATCAGACCGTTAAAAATCAGCAAATAGCGAGATGTCCAAGAATCCGTCTGCACATGGAGTTGCCCCATTGTGAGTGCAAGTTTGTTGCTGACATAGGTTCCGTAGCCGGTGGAGAGTTGCAGACCGCAAGCTCGTATCCCGCCATCAGCGCAAAACAGGGTTTTGCAACTCACGCCATTCACCGTTCCGCTTGTGTTGTTCCACGGAATGTAATTCGTTCCGGCTTGCAGGTATCCAATGCGCGTGCTTCCGTTGTAGAACCCGATTGTCGAATCAGAAATACTGATTCCGTAGCCGCTGTTTTTTAGGTTTGAGAATGTGCCGGACAGCTTAGCAGACTTTGCATACAACACACCATCGTGTGAAACTCTGAATGGGGCTGTTGACCAGTCTGAATCGCTGGTATATGCAACCGCGATAGCCCAAGCACCGGAAGATGGAATTTGGAAGCCCGTTCCCTTGCCACTATTTGAACTGTAGCTTTTCAGTTCGCTCGTCCCTATCGTCCAGCCACCGATTGTGCCGGTCGGCGCTGACAATTTTCCGCTGAATACTGCGCCCGATGCGTCGTCAACTCGAAATCCGGGTAAATTGATGTAATACGATGAATCATCGTAGTTTGCGTTGATGTAGTAGTTACTGTTGTTTCCGAAATACAGTTTTCCGGCAACCGTGAGATTTTTTATATCACCAGATGTCGCGTGCAACTCGCCCGTGATTGTTGCTTTCGTTGCGACGAGCGAGCCGTCTTTCTTTACATAGAAAGCCCCCGCGCCAAGCCCGATGCCGTCCGTGCCTACATATACACCAGCCGTCTGGTTGGTTCCGAGATACGATGTTTGTGTGGCGTAGATGCTATTGCTGTTGATTGTGAATCCGCCAATTGTGCCGGATGGAGCTTGCAAAGCACCGCCGAAATAGGCGTTGTTTTCATCGACGCGGAAATTTTTCAGGTAAATATAATACGAGGAGTTCCCGTAGTTTGGGTCGATGTAGTAGGTCGAATTGCTCCCAAACGACAGTCTGCCCGTTACGGTGAGGTTCGCCAGCGTTCCGGCTGTTGCGCGAATTGTGCCTGTTATCTCTGCGTTGTTGGCTGTCAGTTTCCCTGTGCTTCCGTCGAGCGTGATGTTGTAATATCCGGTGCTTCCATCGCTTACACCTCCAACAGAAATTCCATCCGTACCGATGTAAACACCGGCGATTGAGTCCGCGCTTTTTGTCGTCTTTCCAAAGAAAATAAAAGAACGAGTAGAATTTCTTGCGACCGTAAAATCGCCGATACTGACGGTGTTTCCTGCGGCATTGATAAGCACATACCCGCCGGCGTTCCGAATCACAAGAGAGGTCGCGGTGATGTCGCCGTCGATATTCGCAGACTTCACATGGAGGTTCGTCGCGTCAATCTTTTCTGCGGTGATGCTTCCGGTTGTAATCTTTCCACCGTCAATCGTCGTCGTTGTGTTTCCGTTGATAGCAGTGATAAGACCGGCAATGTTGATTTTGCTCGCGTCAATTGAAACCGCTTCGGCGCTCTGGTTGATGGTGGAGATAATCTTTCCGGAATCGACTTTCAGCAGAATGTTCTGCGTGTTGACCTCGATGCTTGCGCCAAACTGATTGAGCGCTTGTGCCAGCGTCGCGGTGGTGTAGCTCGTCGTTCCGTCCGTCCAGTCGATTTTTGAGCGCGTCCAGATATATTTGCCGCTCACCCATGTCGGGCAAGTCGTAACCCACGAGCCACCCGTCTGCGTCGCATTTGACGAGGACAGATAATACTGCTCCTGAATACTGCTGATGCCCGTTCCTTGCGCACCTGCTGGACCTTGTATCAGACCAACATTTTCCCAATCGCTGTTGTTCCATACATAGAGATAGCCATTTACAAGATAGCCGTCCCCCTCGTTTCCTGTCGGGTGTGCCGCTTTCAGAGCTTCGATGCTTTCGTAAGAGCCGAGAATTGTAACGCTCTTTCCGTCTGCACCGTTTGCGCCTGTGATGCAGGTTGCGTCGCTTTCGTTTGTTCCTCCGTTCGCATATGTCCAAACCGTCTTTTGCCACATATACTTGCCGTTTTCCCAAGCAGGGGCAACCGTCTGCCACCCCGTCTCAGGCGCGGTCGTATTGGAATCGGAAAGAGCATAGTACACATCCGCGCTCGTCAGCGTCGATGTTTTGTCGGCTTTCAGGGCGATTGCCGCTTCGTTGGCATCGGCTTTCGCGGAGATAGAAGCAATCGACGAAACATCGTCCTCGACGCTTGATTTCCATGTCGCAAGCGTCGTTATGTTCGCTTCGTTCGCGTTCGCTTTTGCTTCTGTCGCGGCGATTGTCGCTCCGGCACTCGTTTTCCACTCGGTCAACTGCGTAATATTCGCTTCTGCCTCTGTGACCTTGATTGAGAGTGCCGCAACATCCCCCTCCGTGTCCGTGACACGGGCGATGATGCTGTTTATCTGCACCTCAATCGTCGCCGCCGCCATCTGCGCGTAATTGTTGCAGATGTCAGCAACCGCCACCCAAGACTCTCCGACGCGCTTATAGAGCGTTCCGGCGCTGTAAAGAACACGACGGATTCCGGTTTCCTCCGGCGTTTCGGTAATGTCATTCCGGCAATACCACAATTCATCTTCCGCGCCCGCTTGTTCTTCGGTGTAAAGCGCAACGGCATCGCCCCTTACCCATCCATCTCCATTCCATGTGTAGAGATAGCCGAGTTCAAAAACGATTTCTGCGCCGCCGGTTTGCACTCTGGCTGACGGACTTCCGCAGTCGATGATGCTCGCGGTGTATCTGTTTGTCATTCCGGCTTCCAGAATTGTCGCGCCGGTTCTGTCAGAGGCGGGGATTCCCGCATCGTGAATCGTGCGCCGTTCTGCAGATGCGTATGATTCAAGATGCGTTACTGTCGGCACATAGATTGTGCCTTTCTCCATAATGCCTCCGGCAAGCGAATAAGTGTAGCCATAGGTCGGAGAATACTGACCAACCACATACTTATCCTTTGAGAGTGCAAGGGCTTTTTCGTTCGTGGTTACAAGTGCCGTAATTTTAGCGGAGTTCTCGTCAGCTTCTGCCCCGATTGCCGCAATGTTTGTCTGCACTCCGGCAAGCACGGAATCTGTTTCGGTTTTCCACTTCGCCAAAATCGAGATTGACGCCGTGTTGTTTGCGGTTTTCTGCGAAATCTCCGCAATGGAGCTTTCATTGTTGCCGACTCTTTGTGCAAGCGATGTTATCTGCGTCCCTTGACTGTCGGTTTTTTGATTCAACTGCGCAATGCTCTCGCCGTTTTCGCCAACCGTCTTTGTCAGGGTGGAAATCGCCGCTTCGTTTCCACTTGCCTTTGCAGACACCTGCGCAATGTCCGTTTCCGTCAGCGACACCCGTTGCGCCAACGAGGTAATTTCTGCGCCCTGCGCGTTCGATTTCTGTTCGAGGATGGAGAGGTTGCTGTCGGCTGTTTCCTGCCAGCTTGTGATTGCCCGGATGGAGCTTGTATTTGCATCCGCCGTCGCCTTAATGTCAGCGATTGCTTTCGTCGCTCCGCTTTCTGAATCTCCAACCCACGAAACAAGCGCTTCAATCGTCGCGGCGTTTGCGTCCGCTTTTTGTGTGACATCCGTAATTGCCTTGATTGCTCCGCTGTTGGTATCGCCTATCCACGCAACAATGCTTTCAATCTTTGATTCGTGAGCTTCAACCGATGCTTGCAGTTCTGCAATGGCTTTGACTGCCCCGCTTTCTGTGTTTCCCATAAAGGCGAGCAGGGTCGTAATGTTGGCGGCGTTCGCATCCGCCTTTTGCGTGACATCTGCAATTGACTGTGTCGCTTCTGTTTTCCACGCAGTAAGCAGTTCAATTTTTGACTGCTCATCTTTTATCTCGGCAGTAATAGACACAACGGATTCCAGCAGACTGTTTATGCTCTTGTAAACATATTCGTCTGTTTTCGATGCCTTTGCAATCCAGAGACCGTTCCCGCC
>ERZ1106943.3343-NODE-3343-length-12313-cov-7.694567_pt1 | contig 12313 bp, 9 predicted proteins | sample MGYA00403671_ERZ1106943 | MGnify/ENA primary metagenome ERZ1106943 (study PRJEB35170, sample SAMEA104062427) | human gut metagenome | biome: human gut; feature: human-associated habitat; material: faeces | place: Denmark | collected 2012-06-14 ...
ACGCGCAATACCTGCCGTCAGGTCAGTTTCCCTTATCGGATGCTCCGTCCGCCGCCGTATCTGCGGGAAAGACGCTCGTGAAGTTGTTTTTCCATGTGGAAAGCACGACATTGCTTCTTGTGAGCGAAACACCCGGCGCACATTTGATATCATTCAGCACACGTTGGAGTGACGAGCTGCTCTTGGTAACTATCTTCAGTATGAAATCATAGTCTCCGGTTATATAATGCAGCTCGGCGACCTCGGGATGCTCCTGCATATGCTTTATGAATTCTTCATTGTACTTCGGATGCTCGACACGCACATAAGTGAATGCGGAAATGTCCATACCGACCTTCTCATAGTCGATAACGGTCGTGTACTGCTTGATAACACCCGAATTCTCCATCTTTTTTATGTGATCTATAACGGATGTCTCGGAGAGATGTATCTCCCTGGCAATATGCGATACACGCGTGCGCGCGTTCTTTTTCAGTATCGCAAGAATCTTTTCATCAACTTTATCCATTGTACCGTACCCCACACGACGCGGAGTGCGCCTGATTTTTGCGTCAGTCGGCTATACGTTTTTTCCCCACGGCAACCACCGCAGCAGTGCCGAGCATAAGCACCGCACAAACGGCAACGGCGGCAGCCGTATCGCCTGTGGGCGGGTTGTCGGGCTTGTCGGGTGCAGCCTCATTTATATATTTACCGTCAACGAGCTTTACCGATTTGTGAGAAGAGTCGGCCACCGGGAATTCATCCGACCCGATATTTTGATAGAAAACCTCAGAACCGACAGCGGCATTGAGCATATATGCAAGCTTGCCGGACTTCACATCATCGGCTGTGATATTGGCGGAAAGCTCGGAATAGGCACCGCCCTCATACTTTTCGGCATCGGCGCACCCGGGGAGATAAAAGTTGCCGGAAATGTTGCCGGGTGCCATCGGATCGGCATATTTACACCAGAAAAAGACGCACGACTTCATCGAGCTGTCTGTCGTTTTTACGGTACCCGTCACAAAGCAGTTTTTGATCTCTGTTGCCGATGTACCGTTGAAATAGCCGAGGATACCTCCCGCTTCACAGCCGGCGGTAACATTGCCGGTGCTGTAGCAGGCGTTTATCTTTGCCGCATGCTTATCGTTCCCGTAGGCATATGCGGCAATACCTGCCGCCGTATCCTTATCCGTGGATATATTGCCTTCGTTGCCGCAGGCGGTGAATATGTAATCACCGGATTCGATCTTGTTGCTGCCGCAGAAGCCTACAATTCCGCCTGCCTGCTTGAGAGCGTGAACGTCTGCATAGTTGATGCAGTTTTCGAACGAACCGATCTGCGAAAAACCGCCGCAGATACCGCCGGCTTTGTAACCCTTGCCGTTTACCGAAGCGTAGTTTCTGCACCCGGAGCAATTGACGATACCCTCGCTCTCGCCCGCAATGCCGCCCGCAGCCCATTTTTCACTGGCGTTTTCGATCTTTCCGTAATTGCGGCAATTCACGAATGTCACGGATGAATTCGAACCGAGACGCGCGGCAATACCCGCCGCACATCTGCCGGATGTGTTTTTGATATCCGAATAGTTTACGCAGTTTTTGAATGTACCCGTATTGCTGCCCGAAACATAGGCGGTAATGCCTCCCGAGCTGTCACCGGTATCGGCGACGGTCGCCGCGCCGCCTTTTGTCCCGTTTGTGCAGTTTTCGATAAGAAATTCTTCGACAGGCCATGCAAAAACACCTCCGAGCGTATCGCCGCCCTCTATAACACCGGTGTTTTCACAGTTTCTTACTTCTGTTTTTGCCTCGGCTCTGGCAATAACGCCGCCGGCAACATAACCGACGATCTTTCCGGTATTTTTGCAGCCCGAAACGGTAACGGTGCCGTCGCCCTTGGTTATGAGAGCAATTATGCCCGCTGCCCTTTTGGTATTATTGGCGTCGCCGATGACACTTGCATTGTTGACGATCTTTTCAAATACGGCACCCGGCACCGCATTTACGGCAAGAGCCGCAAGCAGCTCGGCGGACGTGTCCTCGACCTTGCCTTTTATGACAAGATCCTTCACCGTTCCCTTGACGTTTTCAAAAACCGGCGCGGAGACCGTAACGGTGTGCCCCTTACCGTCAAGAGTGCCGGCAAACGTCCCGTTGTAAGTGGCGGAAAGCGTAATATCTGCCGTAAGATAATAGTTGCCCGTCTGATCCATTGCGGCAAAAGCCGCGGCATCGTTTACGGCGACAGCCTCACCGGCATCCTCGCGCGCAAACACCGCAGGCGCGGCGGAAGAACAGATCACGACGATCATCAGAAACGAAAGGAGAACAGCCATGTTTTTTTTCATTTTAAGTCTTACCCCTTTTTATTTATAGATTGGTTCCGGCAGTGCGCGGTGTTGCCGCCCAATGCCGGAACCAATTATAGCATACAGTCAATAAAAAAACAACATTTTTGCCCCACGTGCCGAAAATACGTAACTTTTTAAGCTAAAGACGGCATATTTCCTTGGAAAACACGCAAATAATGCAGTTTTGACGTTTACGGGCTTTCGGACTCCGGCTGTCGGCGCTTTTGGGAGCTCACATACGGGTCACACGCGGCACGTGCACGTGAGCCTTACCGCTCCGCAGTTGTCGCTCATGGCGGTAAGAGTAAATCTCTCCTGCCCCTTTTGCGGCTTTACCGCAATGCGGATCTTGCCCATATACATCTTTCTTCCGGTGTTTGCGACATTATTGTGATCGCAGATATCCGAGCCGGTACCGATTATTTTGGCAGTCTCCGAGACCGAAAAGCGGACGTATTCCGCAGCATCCGGGACGACACGACCGGCGTCGTCCGTGCATTCGCAGGTAAATAGCGCGATGTCCTCTCCGTTTGCGATAAAATCGTTGTCGGGAGTGAGCTTCAGCGCCGTCAGTCTTCCGGTCGTCACGCGTCTGTCGCGGCACACTTCCCTGCCGCCGACAAAGCCGACAACCTCAAGCGTGCCGGGGACGTACCCCACCTGCCATTCGCCGTGGCCGTACTTTTCTATCTGCTTTCTGCCGAGCGACAGCCCGTTGAGCAGCAATTCGAGCTCCTCGCAGTTCGTGTAAACGGTGACTGTTATCTCCTCGCCCTCAAGCCCCCTGAAATTCCAGTGCGGGACTATATGAGCCATCGGCTCGGTCGTCCAGTGCGATTTGTTCTGATAAAAAGCGCCCTTCTTTTGCAGGAACAGGTCAAGCGCGCCCGAGACCGAGCACACACGCGGCCACGTCGCCTCGCCCCTGTGCTCGACCGCAGCCCACTGATAGCAGCCGAACACATAATCCCTCTCCCGAAGGAATTTGTATGTCCTCTCGCGCCCGAGAAACCAGTTGTTCGTGTCCCTGTCCTTATCTCTTATCCTGCCGCCGGTATCGCTGTCGAAATTCCAGTCGCGCACGCTACCCGTCGCGCAGCATTCGGAGGCGAACACCGGCTTTTCGGGGTGCATTTCGTGGACCTTATCGTACATCCCGAGGTTGTAGTTTATGCCTATAACGTCGCAGTCGCCGTATATCGTCGATCTGTCGGGCGTTTTGTCCTCCGCGGCGGTGATCGGCCTGGTGTAGTCCAGCTTTCTTATCCGCGCGGATATCGCCCTATGCAGACGTCTGCCGACATCGCTCACGTGAAACGGCTCTTCGTTGCCCGTTGACCACATTATGACGCTCGGACGGTTGCGGTCGCGTTTTACGAGAGACTCAAGCTGCTCCATAGCCTCATCGGTGCTCTCGAACCACCTTGTCTCATCGAGCACCAGAAAGCCCAGTTCGTCGAAGGCATCCATATAGCACGCGGTCTGCTGATAGTGACTCGTGCGATAGCCGTTTGCACCCATTTCTTTTATAAGCGACACCTTGTACCTTGCTATATTGGCAGGCACCGCGATGCCGGTGAGCCCGAAGTCCTGATGCGCGCACACACCGTTTATAAACGTCGGCTTGCCGTTGAGGAGCAGCCCATTATCCGCGGTGATCTCGACCGTTCTGAAGCCTATGCGTGTCGTGCTTTCGTCTGTCTCCTCACCGTTCAGCCGAAGCACCGTCCTGACGGTATAAAGCGACGGGCTGTCGCAGTCCCAGAGCAGCGGATCCTCCGCCGTCGCGCTGTACTTTATCACGCCCTTATCGCGCAGCCGTATGCTTCCCTCACCGCCGCCCGAGGCGATCACTCTGCCGTCCGCGCCGATAACGGTGCTTTCGGCATATACCGTTTTATCCGAATAATCGGAATTTACAACAGTGGTCTCGAAATTTATCTCCCACCTGTTGCCGTCGAGCTTTTTGTAAGGAGCATATACGCCCCACAGGTCTATTGCCACCGGCTCTGTTACGGTCAGGTACACGTCACGGTATATCCCGCCGCCCTGATACCACCAGCCCTCAAAGCCTTCGGTATTCACATATACGGCGATAACGTTGTCCCTGTCGTAATACACATAATCGCTTATGTCTATCTCAAACGTGTTATACGAGGAATGATTGTGCCGCATAAGACAGCCGTTGAGATATACGGTCGAGCTGCCCGTGATGCCGTCGAACCTCAGAAGAACACGCTTTCCGTCACAGCCCTCGGGCAGCGTGAAATGCTTTCTGTACCATGCATTGTCATACCTGAGATAGCCGAGAGCGCGGTTTTGGCTTTCGTCGATATCCCCGTATATCACATAGTCGTGCGGCAGATCGACATAGCTCCATTTTTCGGGGTTTATCATGTCTCCCGTATACTGATCCGGCTTGTCGGGATATCCGTATGCCGCGGGTCCCCACCGTTTGCGTTCGGTCTTGCTCTGGGTATATATATATCCCTTGTACTCCGAACGCGGCTCTGCTATGTCTCCCTTGTGGAATATCCACCCGTTGTTCAGTCTGATCTCTCTGCGCATATTTTGCTCCTTTGTCATTCGGCAAAACCGTATTCCCGTCGCGCGGGTAATGTGGTAAAGGGGTAAAAAATGTGCCGCACCGCGCAGTGACACGGCGCCGCAGCCGACGGTCACCCGTCGGTGGCGCACATATCCTGTCAGGTGCAGCACCGGAAATCAAAAGACATTTCAGCGCGGATACGCACCTTTCGCGGTCCTCAGTCGTCCTCCGGCTTGCGCTTTATGTCATTAAGCTCGCGTATGAATGTTTCGATATCCTTGAACTCGCGGTAGACCGAAGCGAATCTCACATATGCGACGGCATCTGCCGCCTTGAGACGCCGCATGACCATTTCGCCTATGTCACCCGACGGTATCTCCTGTCTCAACGAGTTCTGCAGCTCGGATTCTATCTCCGAGGCTATCTGCTCGGCGTTCACCGGGCGTTTTTCGCACGCCTTGAGCAAGCCCGACAACAGCTTTGAACGGTCGAATATCTCGCGTGTTCCGTTTTTCTTTATCACGACAAGCTGCACCGATTCAATGACCTCAAAGGTCGTAAAGCGCTTCTGGCAGTTGAGGCACTCGCGGCGGCGACGGATGTTGTTTCCTTCTATATTCTGACGTGAATCTATAACGCGGCTCTCAAGACAGCCGCAGTTCGGACATTTCATTACATGACCTGCCTTTCGGGGTTGGGGTTTTAACGTCGGCAGAAGGATGCCTCCCGCCTTTGCTCTTATTTTACCACACGCCAGGCGACTTGTAAAGGACTTTGCCGCTTTTTGACGCAGAATGTTGTGTCAGACCGCGCAGCAGCGTTCGCGCGAGATGTCATCCACTATATCGACGAGAGTCGTCGGCGTCACATAGCCCTCGACAAGCTTTTCAAATACCCGGCACGCCTCATCGCGGCGGAACCCGAGCTTCTTTGATACACTGTCTCTTCCGTATGAGATGTTGACCGCATACGAGCGGAGCCCTGCTCTGCGCACCTCATAAAGGCGGTAGTACGCATCAATGCCGCAAATGCACTGTACCTTGCCGCGGATCTGGACCATGCTGCGGCGGTCGATCATGGTTCCCGTTTTTGAACCGAATTGAAGTTTCATTGCTTTCACCGTTATGCCCCTATCGGGACACCCTTTCTTTTCTGCATAATGTGTTAATTATTGTCGCCTTTCGGAAATATTCTAACATCAATTTGTTCACATATTCGATTGCCGGGAAACCGACGCTTTTTGAGCATAATGCACAACGTCCCTTACGTACAGCGTTGGCTATTAATGACATTATACCATCATCCTGACTATATGCAAGAAAAGCGTCGAATAAGTGTATAATAATTCGCTTTTCGCAAAGTTTTTGACCGTCTCAAAAAACAATGGCGGAATGCGTTTGAATATATATCCTGCCTTGCGTAAACACACCTCTTGAATTCGCCTTATTCTGTGATACAATATACATAAATGTTGCATACATGATACATTTGACGAATTCCGAAAATCATAATCCAGCTAAAAAAATAACGGATTTTAATTCCATTATTATGCAGAAGGAGCCCGAATGAAGCCAAAACGAAATAAAATAAGCCTGCGCGGAGCGGTCGCCGGGATAAGCCGTGAGGCAATGACGGTGCTGTCGTGCGGTCTGAGCACGGTGCTCATAGTGTCGGCGGCATTCATATCACGCCTGTCGGTTGCAGTCGCCGAGGATCCGGTCGGAGCGATCGACCTTTACGGTCCGATGGTCGAATACATAGTGATGACCGTACTCATCGTAGTGACGGGAGCGGCGATCTTTGACGTCATGTGCCGTCGGGCGAAAAAATAACATATCCGGGTCGGCGCAGGCGCCGGCCCGGATATGTTTTTATTTAAAAGTTTCGTCGGAATATTCGCGGAATATCTCCGCGATGCGGCGCTCCGCCTCATTCGGCGTCAGCTTGTCTGCCGCATATGCGCGGCGCAAAAGCGACGGCGGCACATGGTCGTCGTACTTTTCAAACACGGGGCATTCACCCTCTCCGACAAGAGCCTCACAGTCTATGCCCTCCGTCGCCGCCTTCTTTGCAAGTCCGCGTGCGAGGTCATAGTCGTTCGCGCCCTCCATTTTGAAGGTGATATAGCAGCACCCCTCGTATTCGATGCCGCTTATGCGGAAATCGTGCGCGTTTACGGCAATATATCTCCTGAGCGTTCTGAACGACCGCGTGCCGAGCCACGGAAAGATGCACCACGAATAGCCGCCGAGGTGGACTATCGAATGCGACAGCATTCCGGTGCTTCGGGCAAGCCGGCGCGCCACCTCAAGCCGCTTCACGGCGTTCGGCATGAGATACGGGTATACCGTATCCTCGGCAAGCACTTGCTTCATGCGTTCGAGTATGCGTGTGTTTATCTCGCCGTAGTCGCCCGGCCACGATATCTCCATCTTGCCCTCGACCGGATGAACGTATATCAGCTTGCGGCGCACGTCAAGCTCCTCGACCTCCCATACCCGTCCCGCCAGTGCAAAGCGGTCGCCTACGGGCGGCGGTGTGGTTATGGTGCCTATCTCATCGGACTTCCATCTTACCGTGTAGTCCTCGCTGTCCTTGAAAACAGCATAAAACTTGAAGGATGAGAGCAGCTTTTCGCCCGCAAGACCGATTATCAGCCCCTTTTCGTCCGTCATTTCAAGAAAATCGTTCTCGCACATTGAAATGAGCAGCGTGCGGTAATCCTCTTTGGATATTTCCGCAAACGGCGGCAGCGCGAGCACACGCTCGGCAAGCTCGCGCGGGCGCAGCTCTCCCGATGCCGCGGCAATGCTCAGTGTCTGGTGGAACGCAAGGCTCATCGGCATTTTTTTGTGTCCCGGCGGCTCGATAAAGCGTTCTTCGATGTAAAGCTGAACTATCGCTATCCCGCGCAGAAGCTCCCACGGGATGAGCTGCGGCAGCGGTGTGTTCGGCAGCTCATCCTCCTCGCGAAAGACCATCATCATCTCGGGCGGCTGACCGCGCCTGCCCGAACGCCCGAGCCGCTGCAAAAAGCTCGTCACCGAGTTGGGCGCGCCGTTCTGAGCCACGCGCTCAAGCCTGCCTATGTCGATGCCGAGCTCCATCGTGACCGTTGCGCAGGTCACGGCACGGATGTCGTCGTCCTTCATCTTCAGCTCGGCTTCCTCGCGCAGCGCGGCAGAAAGATTGCCGTGATGTATGAGAAAAACATCCGGCTCGTTCCGTTTTTTTGCGATCTGGCGCAGCGTCGCCGTCACATATTCCGTCTCCTCGCGCGAATTTGAAAAAACAAGCGCCTTTTTGTCCTTTACACAGTCGTAAAGATATTCGTACCCCGCATCAAGCGCCGCTTTTCCGTCGTCGTCCGGCGCATCCTGCGCACGCTCGGCTGTCTGGTCGTATGATGGATTCTGAACATAAAAATGCTCCATACCGAGACGCCAGCGCAGCTTTTCGGGCGGCACCTGCGGTATATCGGTGGCGCGTCCGCTGCCCTCGGCAAGCCACTCGGCGGCAAGCTTGGGGTCGCCCACCGTAGCTGAAAGCCCTATGCGGCGCGGAGAATGCCCGATTAGCCCCGCAATGCGGCAGAGCTGACAGATTATCTGATTGCCGCGGTCGCTGCCCGTGAGCGTGTGTATCTCGTCGATCACCACAAAGCGCAGGTCTCCGAATATTCGCGGGATATCGTTCTGACGGTTTATGAGCATTGATTCGAGCGACTCGGGCGTTATCTGAAGGACGCCGCGCGGCTCGTCAAGCAGCTTTTTCTTATGCGACGCGGCAACGTCGCCGTGCCAGTGCGTGACCGGAATGCCCGTCATGTCGAGCAGCTCTTCGATCCTGCCGAACTGGTCGTTTATGAGACTTTTCAGCGGCGCGATATAAAGCACGCCGACCGTGCGGGGCATATCCTCCCACATGAGCGACAGTATCGGAAAAAACGCAGCCTCCGTTTTGCCCGACGCGGTCGATGAGGTGAGCAGCAGATTGTTCTCGGTGCCGAAAATGCTCTTTGCCGCCGCAGTCTGGACCGCGCGCAGCGAATCCCACGAATGCGAATAGATATATTCGCGTATAAAGTCGGGAAAGCGCTCAAATATCTCGTTATCGTTCATTTTAAAACCTTAAAAATCAATGTCGGCAGGGTCGAACGCCGCGCGTTTTTCACCATCGTGTGCGGATGCGTCCCCGCTGCCGGACGCATCCGCCGCGGTCCCCGTGCTTTCCGACGGCGCACCGTCATGAGCGAGAGTCACTGCGGGAACGATATCCGAAAAGCTTTTGTCGGGGTTCTGCATGAGGATGTTTAGCACCGTCATGTAGTCGCGCAGCATCTCGCGCGGTGTTATCATAACGTCGGCGCCCGCACGGGAGAGACATATGCGCAGAAATTCAAGCTGCTCCTCCGGCGTTATGCGCGCGGGATGACCGTAATACTGCGAATGCAGCGCCGTCATGCGGACGATGAGCGCCAGAAGCTCGTCGTCGCCGAGGCGCGCAAGGCGCAGAACGGGACCGACCGTATTCTTTACCCCGACAGCCTGAAAACGACTGTCGCAAAGGCGCGAGCGCAGAGCCTCGTAGCTGTAAAGCCCGCGACGGGTGTCCTCAAGGAACTGCGGCGTGCCGCCGAGAACGATCTCAAGGTACGGAGCGCGCCCCTGACAGGTGTCGTTGAACATCGAAAGTATTTTTTCGTAGTTGTTTTCGCGCGCCACGCGGTTGGGGATCTTGTAGAGGTTAACGCATTCGTCGATAAACACGATAAGCCCGCGATAGCCGAATTTGTGCGACAGCGCAGCCCACAGCTTGATGAAATCGTACCAGTTCGAATCCGAAATTATAGTTGAAACATCAAAGCCCAGCTCGCGCTTTGCCTCGGTCTTTGTGGTGAACTCACCACGCAGCCAACGCAGGCAGGCGGCGCATTTTTCGTCCTCACCGCGCTCGGCGGCAGCGTAATATTCAAGTATGACCTTTGCAAAATCAAAGCCGCCGACGAGGAATTCAAGCCCGCGCAGCTCGTCGCGCACAGCGGCGGAAAGCTTCTCGGCGCTGCCGCCGCAGGACTCGCGCAAGCCGCCTATCCATTTTGCTATCACCTTCTGAAGCGCGCCGCCGTCGGGCGAGGAACGCGACGCAAGGTTTTTCATCAGCTCGCGGTAGGTCGCAACTCCCGCTCCGCCGCTGCCGTAAAGACGGCGCTCGGGCGAAAGATCGGCATCTGCCGTAAGAAAGCCGCGTTCGAGCGCATAGCCGCGTATAAGCTGGATGAGAAAGCTCTTGCCGCTGCCGTAGCGCCCGACAAGAAAGCGCATCGACCCGCCGCCCTCGTTGACGAGCTCAAGGTCGGAAAGAAACGCCGCGATCTCATCCTTGCGTCCTATTGCAATATACGGCGCGCCCTCGCGGGGCACTACGCCCGCCGAGACGGAGGCGAGAAGAGACGCCAATATTCTTTTCGGTATTTTCTGCGTGCTGTTATCGGGCATTCATGTCACCTGTCCTTTCGGTTGCTTCTCAAAAATCCGGTATTTCCGCTGTCGCCGCGGCATACCGCGGCTTCTCTCAGGACCCGACAGCCGACCTTACATCGTCGGCATAATCGTCTATCACGCGGTAATATCCGCCGCCGTCCTCAAGTATGATGTCTCCCCACATCTCTGCCGCTATGTCGTTTATCGCATCAGCCATCGCATCGGTCAGCATCCCTCGCGCGGCGGAGGCTCGCTTCTGCCCCGCGGCATCCCCGCCGAGAGCGGCGATAACAAAGTCGCGGTACCCCGCAAGCGCGGCGGCAAGGCTGTCGTCCGGCTCTCCGGAAAAATCCGGCGCCGCCGACACCGCCGAAGGTGCCTCCGGCTGAATATGTGCGGGGACGACTGTCGGTTCGGTGAGCTCCGGGGTCGTTTCGTCCTCCGCGAACGCTTCGATGAGCCTGTCTGTCGTTTGCCACGACTCTGACTCGATCTTTGCGGCATTTTCAAGCGAAAAAGTATTGTTTTCGGGCGCCGGCTCATAATATTTTTCGTATTCGGGCACAGCCTCCGGCTTTTTTGCCGTCGCTCTGCGCGCCGCCGGGGGGAATTCGACGGCAAAATATGCATCTACAGCCTCGCGCGCCGCGGTCGGTATCGGACCGTACGAAAGCCGTGATTTTATCCCGAGCGCCGCGCGGAGGCGGTTTTCGGAATATTTGAGTATGTCGGTTATAAGAAAGCGCAGCTCATGCGAACGCGAAAACGAGCAATATGCTATTCGTATGCGCTTTTTTACCCCCGGCGTGCAGAGCGCGCCGACAAACGCGTCGCGCACGGCATGGGTATCCTGCATTGCGGGCGCGCCGCTCCCCGCTGCGGTGACCGCCCCGACTCCGCGTGCCGCAGCCGCACCGAGATGACGGCGGTAAAGCGGCGCAAACTCGCCCGAGGCATATCTGCTTCGCCGCCAGTCGTAGTTTGAACAGTAGGAGACGAGAGCCGCCTCTCTGCCGCCCGGCGCCGAGCAGTCAATATAAAATTCCCGCAGCGACGCCGATGCAAGGTACGATGCGCCGTCGATCTTCTCAAGCAGCGCAAACGGCGGCGAAAGACGGTTTATCAGGCATATATCGCACACCCACTCGGAGAGCTGAACATCAAGCCGCGGGTATTCGCTGCGGTATGACGCCCAGAGAAAGCAAAGCTGCGCGCAGGCGTGCTCCGCAAGCGGCGTGCCGGAATAAAGGTTTATCAGTTCATATATATATAGGAGGATATAGCTGTAATCAGCCGCGGGCGCACGCCCGCCGCGCACCTCATCGCGCCACCAAAGATAAAAGGCAAGCTGCGCGCCGTCAAGCTGCGTGTACTGCGGCATATAAGAGAAAAACTGAACTCTGCGGCATTCGGGCGCCGTCCGATTTTCAAGCGCGCGTGCGCCGCGCAGAAACTGCTCGTAATACGAATATCCGGTGTGCCAGCGCAATATCTCAACACTGTGGATGAGCGAGCCCTGCGGCGCATAGCCGTATTCGGCTTTTTCGGTCATCACGTCGCCCGCGCTGTGCGGCGGCACCCATCTGCGCCCTGCAGTGTGAGGCGCGCTGCCGCGCGCGGGGATCCGCACCTCGCCCGCCGTCCCACCCGCGGTGTTATCCGTCTTTTTCACCGTATCCGGCACTTCAGCCGATATATCGCGCGGTTCGGTGATCTCGCGCGGAGCGGGAGAAGCACGGCGGCTGCGCGGCATGAGCGCACTTATATCCCAAAAGCTGTCCGCCTCGTCGCACCGGTCTTTTTTCGTTTCTTTTTCGTCCATGCGCACGCCTCCTTCCGCTGCGGATCGGTTAATATATTATTTTACCATGCTTTTTCACATATGTCAATCACCGCAGCGCTTTTTGTGCGCATTTTGATATGAAAAGTGCTGCCGCACTAACGTG
>ERZ1106943.3349-NODE-3349-length-12295-cov-5.081209_pt1 | contig 12295 bp, 6 predicted proteins | sample MGYA00403671_ERZ1106943 | MGnify/ENA primary metagenome ERZ1106943 (study PRJEB35170, sample SAMEA104062427) | human gut metagenome | biome: human gut; feature: human-associated habitat; material: faeces | place: Denmark | collected 2012-06-14 ...
GGTTCTTCTTCCGGCGGTGGAAAAGAAACGTCTGCAAAGCCGACAAGCCAGCTGGAAAAAATCAGCAGCTATGTAAAAGCTACCAACGGTTTCAACGGCCACAATGTAAGATTTGCCTTTTCCATTGATGAAGTCCTGGCGAAGATGAAAGCCGGTGAGGATCTGGACTTTGCCAGCTTCCCCGCTTATAACAGCCTGAAAGAAAACTTGACGAAAGCCAAAGCGGAAAGCAGCGGTTTCTCCGATATTGACGAAAGCACGACAGCCGTTCTTAAGGTATTGGATGAAATGGTTCCCCTGACCAGCAAAATGGAATCTTACTATACATCCAATGAATATACCACAGACGGCAATCAGAAAGGCCGCGAAATGGTCGCCTCTTATTTGAAACTCTATGACCAGTTCAACACGGAATACAGCAAACTTGATAGTGCCATCAGCCAGCACAATTCCGAACTCCGCGACCTTCTGATAGAAGAAATGAAAAAGGACAACAAAGTCATGGCAGCCACTTATATGGAAATCGGCCGCGACATGAGACGGGCTCTGGAAGCTATCGATCCGGAAGATCCTGCCAAGACAGATAAGGCGCAGATAGAAAAACTGCTGGGACAGGTAAAGGAAAATATGGAAAAACTCAAACCGGCGGAAGATGTCTCCGGTGTAAAATCTTTCAAAAGCTCTGCTGAACGCGCCATCGGAAGGATCCGTACCTATCTGGCAGGGCGCGGCGGCAATGACGCCTTCAATGACATGGTAGATTCCTACAACGATTTCATCCGTGACAGTAACAGAATAGACGCAAGCAAACTGGATAATAAAAAGAAATAAGAAAAAAGATTCTCCCAGCAAAAAATCCCCTTTTCTCAAGAAGGGGATTTTTTGCTTCCTTATTTACATGCTCATCAGCCGGTCAAAAATAGGAATACTGGATCACAGCCCCGACAGTCCCCAGCCATAAAACAGCCATAATAACCTTAGCCCACAGATGGATATACAAAGGGCCGTCATGCCGGCGGAAATAAAGCACATGGATGATCCAATAGATAAACAAAAAACAAAAGAAAGCGCTGCTGGATCTAAACATATAAACGGCTCTGCCGGTGCCGCTCATCATCAATGTAACAGATGCAAAAATAATAAAGGCGGAAAATGCGGCCATCAAACTTCCAATCCCATATAACTGCCACTTCTCTCCTTTTTTCCAGGGTCTTTCTTTGAAAGGCATGTACCGCATATTCCCTCCAAGAAGATATTTATACTTTCGGTTTTTCTCATCCCACGTGCCCAGCCCTATAAGCAGGGAAGGAAGAACACAAAGCCCAAAGCCGAACCCGAAAAAAACGGCAGCTTCTTCCGCCAGCTGATCCATCCGCACCGTAGACCATATATCCGGATTGATTACTGTCAGCATCAGGGGAATAACGATAATCCCAAAAAAGAACCAGTAGGCGAGATACCGGAGGCAGCCGGCCACGCCCCTGTATTTCTCCCAATTTTTTATAAATTCTTTCTCCGTTTCCATAAATCCTAACATGATCATCCCGTATCCTTTTATATTTTCACAATCAACTTTCCATGAAGCAGTATGCGGCTTTCCCCGTCGGAAAGGTTCCTATTCACCTGAAAGCTGACTTTCCTTTTCCCACATCCGGTTTCCGCCTGCCGTTTTTATTTCCGCTACCTGTCATAATGTTTGAAATGATCGCGTTTTATTATGTAAAATATAAAATACATCAGCGCGATGGAAAGCAGTCCGGATTCCCAGCCTATGGATGCAAAACTCTCTTCAAAAACAATCCGGCATTCCTCCATGCTGTGCCCGTCCAGCATGTAATTGAAGCACAGCAGCCCCAGAAAAGCCATAACTGTATTTATGGATACAGACCCCATCATTTTCACTTTTTCTTTCCAAGCCGCATTTTTCCCACCTTTTTCAAAAGAACGGAGAAGAAAGATGGAATACACGGCAGGCACAATGACCAGAAGAAACCCGGCACCCTGATAAGTATAGGTGCGGCCGCTCCATAGCGCTTCCTGTAAAACAGTCTTGACAACCATGCTTTCCCGGCTTGCCAGAAAAACACCCGCCAGGATTCCATAGGCCAGCACCAGTCCCAACATGTACGACAAGACTCTGCTTTCCAATGTATCCAGGTACAGTCTTTTAAAGGCAAACAGCACCAGGCCATACATCAGAAGCCCGCTGTAAAATATCCATGAAGCCGTTTCTCCATTCATGCCCTTTCCTCTTTCTAATAAAATAAATTTCCGCCGCAGGACGAGACCTTTTACCCATTTACAGCAGCACTTCCCCGCTACCGTTTTACGGCTGACCTTCAGTTTCTCATCCCGACCCTAAAATTTTTTCCGCCGCTTCCTGCAAATTATTATACACTTCTATCTGCCGCCTGTGTTCTTCCCAGGGCGGGAGCAGGTCGGGAATCATGACGGCTTTCATTCCCGCGCGCAATGCGCCTTCGATGCCGTGGGGGCTGTCTTCAAAAACGGTACATTCTCCCGGAGGAACGCCGATCCGCTTTGCCGCCAGAAGAAATATATCAGGCGCCGGTTTCCCCTTTTCCACCTCATCACCGCTCACAATAGCATCGAAACAGTTCTCCATTCCCGCGTTTTCCAGATTATTTTCTATCTGCCGGAGCGGACTGCTGCTGGCTACCGCGGTTTTGATACCAAGTATGCGGCAGCGTCCGAGTATTTCCACCGCTCCCGTTTTGACAGGTACATTCTTTGCCAGATGGCGCAGAACCCTTTCTTTGCAGTCTTTTTGAATTTCCCTGCCGTCCTCCGTGTGGTAGTATTTTTTCAAAATGCGGTTCATCATTTTCCCGCTCGTCCCCGTGATTTCCGTGATGAAACTGTCCGCAAGGACAATCCCCCGCTCCGCCGCGATGGCTCTCCAGTAATTTTGAAAAATCCGTTCCGTATCAAACAGAAGCCCGTCCATGTCGAAAATGCAGCCGCCTGCCATGATTTCCTCCTTCCCTTTGTTTGTCATCGCATATCACATTCTGTGCTTTTCACCATAAAAACCGTGACAGTCCCCCGCCACGGTTCTTATAAATGATAGAAATCATTTTATGACGGTCACACGTCCCTGTTCTTTTTCATACTTTGCAGGAACTGTTCCTTTCAATTTCTCTTTGAGATAGTTTTCCACCGCTTCCGTATCCACATAGCCGATGGCCTGAATGTCCACAGCCCCCTGTTCTGTCAGTTTCCCATAAGCATCTCCGCCGCGGCAGATAAACTCTGTCGTAACAAGGGCGTAGACCTTATCCGCATCAAACGGTTTTCCGCCGACTTCATGGATAGTGACACGGCTTCCCGGCTTGGCGGGCGCAAAGTAGGTGGAATTTTCATACTGCTTCCCGTTTTCATAAGGCACTTTCGTATTCACAGTGTAGCGGATTCCCGACACCTGGGGGAAAGCACCGATCTGGGACGGAAGGGAACAGGTCGCGGCCTCTATGATTTCCAGGAGCGTTTCGCCCTTAATTTTCATCACATAAAGCTGGTTATTGTAAGGGAGCACACCGGAAATATTTCCTACAGTAATGTTTCCTTTTTCAATAGACTGGCGCAGACTGCCGCCGTTAAACAGACATCCGTCCACATTGACGCCTGATGCCGCCATTGCTTTCCGGGCCTGCCAAAGGTAAGCATCCCCCACGAAGTCTCCCAGGTTCGTTTCATCCGTACGCACACCGGGGTCGCGGCTGCCATTCAAAAGCAACGGCGTTTCCCCCAGCTTCAACGCCATCGCGTCATCCACTTCCCGCTGTGTCTTGTCTACCAGTTCTTTGACGACGGGATCTTCTTCATTAAAATCGCCATACTTGCAGAAATTCTCCGTCCATTTATTATCCATGTGGGTAATGACGCCGATATTTTTCGTATAGTGCCCTGTCTCTGCAAGCAGCGCCCCATTGATATATTTATTCTTTGCCGTATGATCATGTCCGTCGATAAAAATATCAATGCCATCTACATTCATGAGAATATCATCAGAACGGTGCCCCCTATTGGCATCTTCACTGCCCAGATGTCCAACTGCCACGATGAGGTCGCATTTATCCTCTTCTTTTAATTTCTTCACCAGATTCTGTGTAACGGCAATCGTCGCCTTATCGTCCAGGAATTTCAAACCATATACATTTTTCGGATTCGTAGTCACCACGGTTTCCGGTGTAGTGAGACCGATAATTCCGATCTTCACATCCCCCTTTTTGTATATGACAGAATCCCGGGTAAGCGGCCTTCCCGTCGCTTCTACAATGACATTGGCGGAAAGCATGGGAAACTTCGCTTCCCGGACACGCTCTGCCAGAACCTCCTGCCCGTAATCAAATTCATGATTGCCCAATGCCATAGCATCATAACCAGCGGCATTCATGAAAGCGATTGCCGACTTCCCCTTGCTGAAATTTACAAGATTATTGTCCTGTATGGCATCGCCGGCATCTACAAGAAGCACATCCTTTCCCTGTGACAGGTAATGCTTACGCAGGGCGGATACGGTGGCCATACCGTTGATTCCCTCCGCCCGCCGGTCAAAACCGTGCGTATCATTGGTATGAATAATAACCAGATTGGAAAAATCAGCAGCCAGCGCCTGTCCACAAAGTAGTATGGACACTGCCAAAAACGCAGCCATCTTCTTTTTCATAATATCCTCCATTCCACCGCCTTCCGCCAGGCGGCATAAACGACCTGTAATTCCCCGCTTTCTCCGTATTTTACTTTATCCTACCGCTCTCGAATACTTCGTAGCCGCTCCTGAATTCAGCTCAAAGCAACGTTTCTGCAAAGTCCCATTCTCCCCGCAGGGGAGCATAAATATAATGAGATTGGAATCATCCACATAGAAGCGGTAAGGGCCGGGCATTTCTGCCGGACGATATCCGTCCGGAATGCAGCCGTCAGGCCTCTCCGAGCTCCATACCCCATCCTTGTAAAAGAACATTCCCGCCCGGATATTCTTTTCCAGACTTTCCACGGTCATGAAACGTTCATCCTCCTTGCGGACAATATCCTTCCATGATACCCGCTTCCCCGTATTCTGCAAAAAGGTGAATGCTTCGTCCATATATACATCCAACTGGCCGTGAAGAATCTGCTTGACCATGACAAGAGAATAAATATTATCTCCATTCTTCGTAATCATCGGATAGACCCATGTGCCCGGCTCTCCCTCTTTCTGATAGTCTTGATACGCTTTGTCTACATAAGCGCGAAGCTGTTTATTGACCGCCTTCGCCGCCCCGCCGCACTCGTTTACCGGCGTCCTCCCGTCTATAAAACTGACCGCCTGCACTTGGGGTACAGTTGCTCTAAACTTTCCCTTTTCAAGGGTATACTCTTTCTTCGGGATGAACAGGACGCCATAAACAGGTTCCCGCGCCATGGCAAAAACACCTGTCACGAGAGCCAAAAGAAACACGCAAACCGAAACCAGCTTTTTCATTTCCCTCTCCTTTCCGCAATGACAAAAATTCAAGTTCATAAAAATAATACTGTTCTGCCCTTAGTATACAGGAAATACAGAAAAAAATCAGTTGACAAAAGAAGACATTCATACCGTCCTTCCGTACCGCAGCCTGCGTCGCCCCATGCTTTAATACCGGACACCGGAAGCCGGCAGCCCTCCCTGACTCCTGTCATTCTGAAAGGAAGTAAGAATGCCTTGTGGAAAAGACGGAAAATGGGATAGTGACACAGAGTGAAGAATATTACCCTGATGACACCTTACCGCTTTCCTCACTACAGCAGCAGATTCTTCGCTGGCGCGCCAGATGACGATTAACGTCCCCCCCTCATTATGATGACTTCCATGCCACGGTCATTCTGAACGGAGACAAGAATGCCTTGTGGAAAAGACGGGAAATGGAATGATAACACGGAGTGAAGAATCTATTACTCGGATGACGCCTTACCGGCTTCCTCACCACGGTAATAGATCCTTCACATTCGTTCAGGATGACGCTCAACGTTTCCCTCCTCACTACAACAGCAAATCCTTTGCTGTTGTTTCGTATGACACCTAACGGAAATCATATGCTTCGGCTTTTAACTCACAGCTCACAGCTCACAGCTTATAGCTGACAGCTCACAGCTGATAGCTTTTATCTCCTTACCGCTTTCCCCACCACGAGTACAGATTTTTCGCACGGTTCTGGCAAACACACTGCCAGGAGTTCCACTTTTACCGAAAAAAAGAGCAGGCACCACCAGCAGTGCCTGCTCTTTTCTTTTTGGAAGTTCCTTACTTCTTGGCAGCGAGAGCTGCTACCTGGGCCTTCAATTCATCCAGCTCCGATCTCATCTCTTTATTTTCCGCCTGCATCTTGTCATTTTTCTCTTTCAAGTCCTTAATCTGGTTCGCCATTTCCACTTTGGAGTAACGGGTATAAACGTCGCCGCGTCCCAGCTTCACAGAAATTCCTGCATTGAGCATGTTCCTGTCATCTCCCATGGTCCAGCCGAGACTCATCATCGTTCTTTCGTTCGGCCGATAGAAGAGGCCTACCGCCGCAGCGCTGGCGTTGCGGTAATTGCCGAAGCCTGCCGCGATGTCCCACTTGTCATGGGGGTCGAAGTCCAGCGGATGGAGGGCTGCCAGTGCTGCCGCCCCTGCTCCCACTTTACTGATCCGGTTGTCCAGGGTGCCCAGCTTTCCGTTCAGATTGTTGATAGTATTTCCCAGGTTGGTAATATTGGTTGTATTCTTGCCGACCTGTTTGTCCAGTATGGTCAGGTTGTCTCCGGCACTGTTTTCTTTCTTCACATAGTTGCCGTCATTCTTCACATGGGTTTCGTGGTACACCGTATTTCCGCTGACAATCTTTGTGTTTCCGTTTTCCACTTTTCCATCGGCTTTCACGTTGACCGTGTATTCCGTTCCGCCAAACGTATTGGCAGCGGTGTCAAGTGTCACATTTTCACCGGCTTTCACGGTGTTTCTTGTGTCTTTCGTGGCCACGGTGACTTTGTTTTCTTTTCCGTCACTGCCCTTTAACGTAATGGTGGTGGTGTTATCCGCGTTTTGTGTGCCGCTCATGGTATAGGTGGTATTGGTATCAATCTGTCCCGCGATGGCTGACAGATCTACGCTGCCTTTTACTTCATTTCCGGCGGTGTCCTTTATCTTCATGGACAGTTCTTTTCCGTTAAGGGTCAGCGCATTGTTGTCTCTTACCAAGGTATCATTGCCGTCTGCAACGGATGAGAGATCCACGCTGCCCTTTACTTCATTTCCGGCCGTATCCTTTACACTCATGGACAGGGTTTTACCGCTAAGGGACAGCCCATTGCTGCCACCTACCAATGTATCATTGCCATCCGCTGCTCCGGCTACCGCTTTTTTCAGCTGTGCCACATTGACGGCATCGGTATCTGTCGCGCCGGCCGCTACGTTCGTAATCTGGCGTGTATAACCTTCCGTCTTGTCCCCTACAGAAACGGCACCAAGAGTTGATTTCCAGGCAGCAGACGTATCTGTGGAAGCCGCCTTGGTAGAGGGGTCATAACCGCTCACACCTGCTGCCGTGTCTGCTACACTCCATGCGCCAAGTGCAACTCCATGATTTACCTTCGCATGAGAATCATAACCAAAAGCCATAGCAGTTTCTTTCTCCGCTTTACTATTCTTGCCCATGGCAATGGCCCAGTCCGCGGTCGCGGAAGCATTTGTACCTACAGCTACCGCTTCTTCGCCCTTGACTGTCAGATAATTCCCCAGGGCAAGACCTCTCTGTCCGCCGCCGCTATTCGAGCCGATGACTTTATTCCCATGACCGAAAGAGACCCCCAGATTTTCCGCTTCGGAACTGGTGCCTACCACGACACTACCGCCGTTTGCCGTATTTGTCATACCGACAGCCACATTCTGGTCGCTGCCGCTGGAGTTCTTGGTGTAAATCCATTTTGTCGGATCGCTCGGATCTTTTTCTGCCGTATAGCCAACCAGGTTCCCCAAGCCGATGACCGTATTCTCCTCCCCGAAGACTTTTGTCAGTTTATGGTCATAATTGTTGTAATCCGTGCCGAATACGGCATTATGGACGCCTTCCACTTCCAGATTCTGGCCGGCGACGATACTATTGTTTCTTCCGTTTTTCACTCCGGTCAGTTTGTTATTATTGCCAAGAACGGTGCTGTTCACCCCTTTCGAAGAAGAGGAAATACCGAGCACGATGCTGTCTTCCGCCTCGGCGCCGTCATTGTCATAGTTGCTGCCGGCTCCCGTTTTTGTAGACTTGGCGCTGTAATAATGCACTTTCGCCGCACCGGCAGCTGCCTGTACCTTTTTCAGCTGTGCCACATTGACGGCATCAGTATCCTGCGTGCCGGCTGCTACGTTTGTAATCTGGCGGGTGACTGCCGCACTGGTCGGAGTTGCCGCTTTACCGATAGAAACAGCAGCGGCCGTCGCTTTCCATGTTGCTGACGTATCCGTAGAAGCCGTATCGGTCGACGGATCGTAACCGGCAGCTCCCTTATCAACAGAGGCGACGGAATCCGCGCCGATCGCTACACCGCCGTCTTTTTCCACATCCGTATTGTAGCCGAGCATCACCGCATTGCTTATATTCGCCGTATGCGATTTAATCGGTACATTTTCCGTCACCTTATATTTCTTTTCACGAATAACATTGCCCGAAGCATCTTTCCTCGTATACGTTTTCGTTACAGTCTTCTTTTCCGTCGCCATGGATCCAAGGATTACATTGTTTTTACCGCCGTCCTTGTGGTGATAATCCCCGATCACTACATCGGCCGTACTGCCGGACATATTATTCCCGGTCCCCATCATAGACATACGTTCCACATTCCTGCCTGTATTTCCATATCCGTTGATCGTGTTATTGATGCTGGGTGTATTTGCTGTACCTGTAAGGATATTTCCGGAGCCGATAATCTGGGAATGGACGGCATAATCTGAAGTATTTCCGTTCCCCATGGTGACCACAGAGCCGCCGCCGGTCGACATGGCCAGCCCCATCGCTTTCCTGAGCTCATCATGACCCGACTGTCCGGTTCCGCCGGCATATCCCTGTCCCTCAAATGATATGATATCACCCCAATATTCGTTCATACTGTTTCCATTTTCATCGGTCGGCGCCGTCCCGAAAGAATGTGTAACGCTATTGCCCGCGCCGAAAACGAGCGCCCCATTGGCGCCTTCTGTTTTGTTCAGGGTACCGACGACGGTGTTTGCCATCCCATCATTCTGGTCCGCCTTATTTGACGCTACGGTATTAAGACCGCCATAGACAGAAGCCAAATAGCCGTCATAGCCGGAATCACCTGCTTCCACAATGGATTTGATCCCTGTCACGGTCTCCTGCCAGCCATAAGCTTTTGCGCCATGCCCAAGAGCCACATTCATTCCGCCGCCGTCTCTGGTTCCGCTCTGGGCATGATACCCGACAACGACACTGGCATGTTTCTGCCGGATATCGGAATCGGCCTTTTCTTCCGGTGTCATGGAACCGATAACAACAGATTCTCTAATCGCCCCAACTTTCTGGTTATCCCCGATCACGATACCCGCGCCGGGATTGACCATTTCATTATTATTCCCGATGACGGTCAGGCTCTCATACCCTTTCATATAGGTACTGTTGCCTTCAATTTTATTTCCCTTGCCGATGACAAGGTCGGACACATTTTTCGTCCTTTCTTCCTGCTTCCCGGAAACCGTACCGGCATTTCTATCGGTAATCTTATTGCTGTCCCCGATGACGGTCTGGCTCTTGCTGTTTTCAACGGTATTCTGAGAGCCGCTGATTGTAACATTCATTCCTTGTGAAACGGTATTTCCGTCGCCGGTAACAAAGACATGGCTTCCCCATTTACCGATGTACTTACCCAGAGGCTTGCCATCCGCCATCGCCTGCGCCAATTTCTGCTGCTCCGAAGCGGAAAGTTGTCCGAACTGATAAGAATCGGACACATGGTTAAACGCGCCGGTCACGAAAGCGCCATTGGACTCCTGTATCGTATTGTTGCTTCCGAGTATACCGTCATTAGAGCCGGCATGGTCTTTCGTGCCGCCTTTATCAACATTTTCCGTACCGATGATAATGCTGCTGTTTCCTTTGGAAGCCCCCCGTTTTGATGCATCAGGAATCAGGCCGGATGATTCGCCGATAACGATACTTCCGGAACCGTTGGACTGGGCATTAAAACCCATGGCAACCGCACTATTTGCCGTCGCCTCTGCATTTGCTCCAATCGCAATGGCTCCGGTCTCTTTTGCCCCATCGTTGTTATAATTGACTGATGATGCGTTTCCACCTTTCACGGATACGAAATGAATACTGCCCGTACCTCCGGCAATAGCTTTCAGCTGCGCCACATTGACTGCATCGGTGTCATTCGTGCCGGCTGCCACACCGGTAATCTGCCTTGTAGCAGTACTGCCATTACCAACAGATACCGCTGCATGCGTCGCTTTCCATGCGGCCGATGTATTTGTAGAAGCTAATTTGGTAGACGGATCATATCCCGCAATATCCTTGTCAACAGAGGCAACGGAATCCGCACCGAGCGCTACGCCGCCGTCTTTTTCCGCATTGGCTTCCGAGCCGAGTATGACCGCCTTGCTGGCGGTTGTAGTAATACCGCCGGCAGAAGAACCCATCACAATCGTATCTTTTGCATTGGAAATCGTGCGGTTCGTACCGATGACAGTTACACCGCTTACATTGGTACCTGTATTTCTATAACCGTTCAGTAAATTGTAAGCAGCCTTTTCCGCTGCGGTTCCTTCCAGAGTATTTCCCACCCCGACCAGCTGGGAGCGGTATGCGTAGTCTGCTTTATTTCCTCCGCCGATGGCAAGGACAGCGCCGCCGGAATCATTTCTCCGTATATCCTCCCTGAGTTTTTCTGCCAATTCCTTGGGACTGTTGATCCCCAAAAACGACATGGGATTTGCTATATTGTCCACTGAATTGGTCACTTCATTGCCCGCGCCGAAAACCAAGGTACCGTTTGCGTTGTGGGTCCGATTGGCAGTCCCTACGACCGCATTGGCGATTCCCGATACACTGCTGCCTGACGTTTTTGATTCAATGCTGTTAAAGGATCCGTTGATGACCGCCCCGAAATTCTGAGCGGCAGATCCCTGGTTCGTATTTCCGTCATACGCATTCGTCATGATGGAGTAGGCGCCGGTCGTCGTCGCAAACGCACCGGCAGAATAACTGTTCAGCCCGACGGTGGTCGCGCCTACCAAGACGGACAGTTTGCGCTTTTCATCATCCGTATTGGAATTTACCGTGGTATCTCCCAAGGCGCCGACATACTTATGGTCGCCGATCATCAGACTGCCGCTGCGGGCATAAGTATTCTGCCCAATGGCAATCCCTGCCGGCAGTAAATGGTCTGTACGGGAAGGATCCGTCGAATGCATCCCGAAACGGAATATTTTGTCCTGCGTTCCCCACATGTTTTCTACAAAAGCATTCTTACCGATGGCAATACTGCCTTCCTGCATAACATAATCATCAATCTGGGCGTGATCGCCTATCGCAATAGCACCGTTTTTCGTACTGTTATTTCTTAGATCAGTACCATTTCCGATTTTAATATTCTGATTCCCCGCCTCTACAAACGTATTGACCCCGTCAAGCGCCGCGGATACAGGGCTTACAGAAATCCCAGTCAATAAAAAAGCCGCCAAAACTGCTGCCAGCGTGTTTTTAGAGACTCTCACCCTCCCGCTTTTTCTCGCTGTGCCCGCAATTTCTGAAACGACGACATAACTGTTCTTCACTCGACTCCAAATGACTTTGTAGATGTGATTCATGTTTTCCTCCCATAAAAAAAACAATTTAATTTAGAAACGCAATAAAAAGAAGCAACATCCCCATGCTGCCGATACTGCCTTCACACCACCTTTCCCCATGACACTTCATTTGCCTGAAAAGCCGGGTACAGAATCCGTAAACAGGAAAATTCCTGCCGGTTTCTCCCGCTCTTCTTTCAACACTTATTTTATTAAACAACCTCTGTTCTCATTATAACAAAAGATTTATCTTATTTCTATATAATATGTACTGTTTTACGAATATCTCTATTCACACCGCTTTCTCCTCTACGGCCTCAATGCCTCCCGCTGTCATTCAGCACTTTTAGCTGACAGCTCGCAGCTCACAGCTAACGGTTAACAGCTCACAGCTGATAGCTGATAGCTTTTATTTTCTTACCGTCCGTCATCACTCAGAACGGGGGCAGAAAAAGAATCTTCATTCTATTCTTTTGC
>ERZ1106943.3350-NODE-3350-length-12294-cov-2.465806_pt1 | contig 12294 bp, 3 predicted proteins | sample MGYA00403671_ERZ1106943 | MGnify/ENA primary metagenome ERZ1106943 (study PRJEB35170, sample SAMEA104062427) | human gut metagenome | biome: human gut; feature: human-associated habitat; material: faeces | place: Denmark | collected 2012-06-14 ...
GCTTCCGCCAACTGTTCGAAACTCTTTCCGGAAGCCTCGGCATGCAGATTCTTAATGGCCCCTTCCGTACTGACTGCCGACAATGCCACTTTTACAACCAGTTCCGAATTGTTAGCGGTATCGAAGTTAAAGTAAGCCACGATTTTTCGACCTGTGATTTCGGGGAAGTTCTTTTCCAACTTAAAACGACGCCAGAAGCCATTGTACAATACTTTTTCCTTATCCTTATATCCGTAGTCTTTAATCGGCTGTGACAAAGAGATAGCAAAATAGGTATAATTCGTACGCGCCCATCCGTTAGTGATACGATATCCGGTCAACAGAGTATCGTTTTCGACTCTCAAGTTGGCCCATAGAACTTTGCCGTCATAATTATAAATACCATGCACCAGATCCAAAATCAAATGCCCATCTTCTCCTTTCGGGAAGGTATATTTATGTATGCCCGTTCGTTGCGTTGCTGTCAGTTGGGCTTTAATGCCATAATCGTCCAGTATCACTTCATAATATCCGGGAACAGCTTTTTCTGTAGCATGGTCAAAACGTGAACGGTATCCCTCTTCCGGATAATCCGCCCGACCGGGATTTAACTTCACATCGCCAACAGCAGGCATCAACAAGATGTCTCCCAAGTCAGAATGTCCCGTACCACTAAGATGAGTGTGACTGAAGCCAACAATGGTCTTGTCCCTATATTGGTAACCGGCACAATACTCGTAGGCATTTTTCTGATAAGCTCCATTTACATTATGCGGAATTGTGTCTGTGTCCGGACTCAACTGTACCCATCCGAAAGGAGTACAAGCACCGGGAAAAGTGTGCCCCATCCCATTGGTCCCGATAATCGAATTCACATAGTCTACCGGCTGTTGAGCTATGGCGGACAAAGTTGCTGCCGCCATAGTCATCATCAATACTTTCTTTCTCAAATTATTCATATCAGCTTACTTTGCGTCACGAGAGAATGAATACGGGAAGTCTGATTCGTTGATACCTCTTCCCTTATTCGGTTTGTTATCCATATCAAACACCAGACGACCGCCTTTCAACAGATCGAAATGGTTCAGATAATTCTTTGTATAATTCTTGCCATTATAATTCAATGAACGAATATAACGATTATCATCGTTATTCTTCGGGGCGGAGATTTCCAGTTTCTTGCCGTTCTCCAGTGTAATCGTTGCTTTCTTGAAGTAAGGAGCTCCCATTACATATTCATTGCTGCCGGGACATACCGGATAAAATCCCAATGCAGTAAATACATACCAAGCCGAAGTCTGACCGTTATCTTCATCTCCACAATAACCGTCCGGAGTAGGAAGATAGAGGCGGTTCATCGTCTCACGCAACCAATATTGGGCTTTCCAAGGCTCACCGGCATAGTTATACAAGTAAATCATGTGCTGGATAGGTTGGTTGCCATGTGCATAGTTACCCATGTTAGCAATTTCCATTTCACGAATCTCATGAATCACTCCTCCATAATAGCTATCATCAAATACAGGAGGAAGATTGAATACAGAATCAAGCATACTGACAAACATCTTCTTGCCGCCCATCAGATCAACCAGTCCTTGTACATCGTGGAATACCGACCATGTATAATGCCAACTATTTCCTTCCGTAAAGGCATCTCCCCATTTAAAAGGATTGAAAGGAGTCTGGAAAGTTCCGTCGGAATTCTTTCCCCGCATCAACTTAGTTTCCGGATCGAACAGATTACGGTAGTTCTGACTCCTTTTCTTATAAACATCCAGTTCTTCTGCCGGACGGCCTAATTTTTCACCCATACGGTAAATGCACCAGTCATCGTATGCATATTCCAATGTGCGTGCCGCATTCTCATTAATTTTCACATCGTATGGCACATAGCCCAGTTTGTTATAATATTCATATCCACGGCGTCCGGTAGTAGAAACTTTCGGATGTACGCTATTGGCCCCTTTCAGTAGGCCATCGTACATTTTTTCTGCATCCGCTTTGGTCACATTCTTCATGAAAGCATCCGCCACTACAGAAGCAGAATTGTTCCCAACCATGCAACCACGATGGCCCGGGCTTGCCCATTCAGGAAAGAATCCACTTTCAAGATAGGTATTCAACAGACCTGCCTGCATCTTCTCACCCATTGAAGGATATATCAAATTAACAAATGGAAACAAGCAACGAAAAGTATCCCAGAATCCAGTGTCGGTAAACATATATCCCGGACGGATTTCACCATTATAGGGGCTGTAATGCACAGTTTCCCCCTTACCGTTTACCTCGTAAAACATACGAGGAAACAACACCGAACGATACAAACAAGAGTAGAACGTACGCATACGGTTCTCATCGCTGTCTTCAACCTTGATACACCCCAAGACATTGTTCCATGCCTTACGACCGGCCTCTTTTGTCTGTTCAAAGGTCTTATTACCAATTTCTTTCAAGTTCAGTTCCGCCTGTTCAGGACTGATGAATGAGGATGCCACCTTTGCATGTACCTGTTCTCCTTTCTTCGTTGAAAATCCGATAGCAGCACCCACGTGATTGGATTGTAGTTCGAGATGTGTTTCAACCAAATGATAGTCTGCCCATACTTTATTGAAAGTAAAAGGCTTGTCGAACTCTATCACAAAGTAATTCTTAAAGTTTTGAGGAACACCGCCACTATTGCGTGTCGTATAACCAACTATTTTATTTTCTTCGGGAATCACCTTCACATACGAACCGCGGTCGAAAGCATCTACCACCACATAGGCATCGGAGGTTTCAGGGAAAGTGAAACGGAAATATGCGCAACGTTCCGTCGGAGCTATTTCAGTTGTCATGTCATACTCTGACAAATAAACACTATAATAATAAGGAGTGGCTTTCTCTGCCTTATGAGAGAACCAGGAAGCACGACTGTCCTGATCGATCTTCAACTGTTTAGTCATCGGCATGATTGAGAACTGACCGTAGTCATTGATCCACGGACTAGGCTGATGGGTTTGCTTGAAACCTCTGATTTTGTCGGATGCATAAGTGTAAGCCCAACCGTCACCCATCTTTCCGGTTTGTGGCATCCAGAAGTTCATTCCCCAAGGCAACGCGATGGCAGGATATGTATTCCCATTAGATAGTGATATTTTCGAATCAGTTCCCATTAAAGGATTCACATAGTCTACCGGTTGCTTTTGCGCAAAGGTAGAAGAAGCTCCCAATAGCAGGGCTATTGCGAAAGATAGTAGTTTCTTTTTATTCATGGTCTACGAATTAAGCTATTAATTAGATTATCAAGTCTTTTTTATTTACGTTACAAATTAAAGCATCTTTCTGCAATTATCCGTCCTCTGATACGCCAAAATAAGAAAAAAATAGCATATGGTCAACCAAAGGATACGAGCGTCAACGAGAGTACAAGTTAAATAAGTGAGAATCAGGATGTAATATTTATGTGCATACCACGAGAGTACAACCGGAGGACTAACTGTTTAAGCAATAGAGAGAGGATAATTTGCCTTTACCCTCTCTCCAATTCTATCAGAAACAAATATTTATTATTACCTAATTAATTCCATCCCGGGTTCTGATGTCCTTCCAACGCAGGATTAGCCTGAATTTCATCTAACGGGATAGGCCATAACAAAGCATATTCAGGAATGGCGCCGGCTCTTGTGCTTCCATCGGGCTTGTTTTGGATTTGAGCCGATGCAAGAGCAGTCCATTTCAATTTTCCTGATTCGGTAGATGCTTCCGGATACAAACGAGTACGACGAATGTCATCCCAAATCTTAAATTCCAACGGTAACTCATGCAAACGTTCAGTCAAAATCGATTGTATTAAATCGTTTCCTGTAGCCGTCTCATCTGCCAATCCAGCACGTTTACGCACTTGATTGAGATAATATTTAGCTCCACCGACAGCATTATCTTCATGATTTGTACGTGCCAGACCTTCGGCCGCAATCAGCAAGACTTCCGCAAAACGGAATACCGGCATATTATAATCACCGTCGTGGCCGCTAATCAAAGCATTTTCATCAAACCATGCCCAGTTGCCTGCATTATTCAAAGTATGAGTATTTCCTTCAGCATCGGTATATTGCTTAAAGAAGAACTGTTTCTCATGTCCTCGAATATCATTAGAGGCATAGCTGTTAAGCAACATATCACAGGGAAGGTATGCATTATACAGCACGTCTCCTCCCGGATGGAACACTCCCCACTGAAAAGCATCTGTACCAATAGAACGACAAGCATAAGAGTTACCTACACTATAATCACTATAATTATATTCTTTAGCATAAATGATTTCAGCAGATTCTTTCGTTGTCTTAATCACATTATACGCAGAGTTCAAATCATCAGTCGTTCCATTCGGATGAATAAGTCCGTGAGGACTATCATTAATCACTTTTAATGCCATCTGTGCAGCTTTTCCATAATAGTCTGCCCCCCCGTTTAACGGTGCACCAGCCCATTGTAAATAAACTTGTGCCAGCAAAGTCTGCGCCATTGCCCTAGTGACATAACAGCCATTTTCATAAAACGTTTTATTGGGTAATGCATCCCCGTTGACAATATCCAGCAAGTCGGCTTCAATTTTCTTATAAACCTCTTCAGCAGAAAGACGTTCTTTGTACATACCTTCTGTAGATGTGTAAGGTTCTGAAATATAAGGAACACCACCAAATTCTTTAACCAGCCAGAAATATCCGTATGCACGGAAGAATTTACCTTGAGCCACATAATTATTAATAGTAGCTTCATCCAGCACCCCAGTCATTGTCGGAATATTGGCAATAACAAAGTTGGCACGTGAAATACCTTTATAAAACTCATGCCAGTATTTCATTGCAATATCATCAAAAGATTCAATATTGAAGTTACACCCTTCGGATGCCGTAGTAAATGTTCTGTCTTTACGCTTATCAACGTACAATCCGGACACAATACCACCCCACATCGTCGCTTTAGGAGTCCAGCCACCGCCTACGTCAGTGTTATGTAAATAAGGCACACCACCAAAATACAATGCATTCACACCCGACTCCGCATCAGCTTTCGTCTTCCAGAATTGGTCAGATGACTTCATATCCAATGGTTCTTCTTTCAGGAAATCGTCGCATGAATTCAGCAACACAGAAAGTGAACACATACAAAATGCAGATATATATACTTTTAATAGTTTCATAATTCTTATAGTTTTTATAACGGTGAATTAAAATGCTACATTAAGACCGAACGTAAACGTTCTCGGACGCGGATAGGTGAAGAATTGGCGGTTAGCCCCCCATTTGTTGTCACCTAAACGAGATGAGTTATCCGGATCGTATCCGTTATAGTCCTTAGAAGTAATCAGGAATGCGTTATTCACATTCGCATACAAACGCAATGAAGACAGACCGATCTTCTTAATCAGTGTTGGATTGAAGGTATATCCGAGCTGAATCATGTTACAACGCAAATAAGAACCATTGCAAACCCAGTCATCATCTGCCTGGTTATTAGCTCCCTGACCAAAGTTATTCAGACGAATTGCCTGTTCTTTACCCGACGGATTGAGAGTTGGATGCCATGCTTCCTTATAAAGACGGTCTATACCGTTAGTCAGGAAACGGGCTACAGTAGAGTGATAATATTCTTGCATCACGTCTACCCCCCATGTAAACTGGAAGTCTAAAGTCAAATCGAAACCTTTATAATTGAAGGTATTGATAAATGAGCCCATCCAGTCTGGTAATCCGTTACCGATAATTTCGCGTTTCTTATAAGTTACCTTTTCACCGATAGTGGAAGGTATGTTCATTGTCTCCGGATCCCAGTTAGACGGAATACCATCGTAAATACCGGCACGCTTATAACCATAGAAAGAAGAAAGCTCTTCACCTTCACGGATCAACATATCGTAACCCACAAAACCATCGGTTGTAATCTGACGCTTACCGGTGACAGGATCAACAGATGCACTTTCATCCAGTTTCTCTACACGGTTTTTGTTGAAACCTAAATTAAGAGTGGAAGTCCACTGGAAATCATGTGTCTGAATAGGATATGCTGTAACCAGAATATCTAAACCACGATTGGAAACGGCTCCAATATTATCCATAATGGAAGAGTAACCTGTGGATTCAGGAACCGGACGGTCGAGCAACAAATCTGAAGTATATTTATAATAATAGGAAATATCGAAATTCAGTCTGTTATTGAATAAACCCAACTCGAATCCTAAGTCCCACTGTCCAGTCTTTTCCCATTTCAAGTCAGGATTAGGCATATTATCCAGATAAGACACAACGTGCAAAGCATCACCAATAATCGTATTTGACTGGCTCACCGTGGCTAATGACTTATAAGTACCGATTTCCGAGTTACCTGTCACACCGTAAGAAGTATGTAATTTCAGCTTGCTGATCAATGAGTTATCTTTCAAGAAGTCTTCATTAGAAATCATCCAGCCCAAACCTACTGACGGAAAAAATGCATATTTATTGTTCTGTCCGAATTTGGAAGAGCCATCATAACGACCGGTTACGGTAGCCATATACTTGTTGTCATAAGAATACGCCAGACGCAAGAAATAAGAGTTCATTGCCCACTTGTCGTAATCACTGCCAACAGAAGGACGGTTCGTTCCGGAACCTAAATTATAATATCCGTAGAAGTCATCAATATACTTACTGTCGGAAGCTTCGAATTTGGTATAATTATACTCTTGCCAAGACATACCCGCCATTGCATTAATGTGATGTTTGTTTATATCTTTCACATAAGTCAAATAGGTTTCTTCCTGCCAATACAAAGAGTTGGAGTTATTTGCAGAAGCTGCTCCCTCGGAACTTTGATTAATCATCGGACGCGGAGTGAACGGCGTATAGTTAGCATCACGATTATTGTGGTAGTCGATACCGAACTGGGTCTTCAAATCCAATCCTTTCATGAGATGGAAAGTCAAAGCAGCATTACCAAAAATCTGCGTACGATATTGCATAGCCTGCATCCGTTCGAGCAACTCAACGGGATTACCTACACCTTCCGGGCTGAATCCTTGTTTTCCGTTATTAGGATCAGTCTGATTATTGAGAATAGAGCTTGTATTAATAATGTTCGTCTGCGTATATTCACCATCCAGCTTAACCGGTAAGAAAGGCAACTGTTCGATCATTGTACGCAATGCGCCTTGTCCGTAAGGGTTATCAGAAGTTCTATTACCCCAAGTATGATTTACTAATAAATTAACGGAAGTAGACAGCCAATCAGTCGGTTTGTCATCATACGCCAATTTTGCATTGATACGTTTGAAGTAAGAATTCAACAAAATTCCCTGTTGATCGGTATAATTGATGAATGCTCCGATAGAAGATCCTTCTCCCGTACGTTGGATACTGATCTGATGGTTATGAGAGATGGCAGTGCGGGATGCTTCATCCTGCCAGTTGGTATTATATTTCGGAGAACCGTCTGCATTGAACAAACGTTCGTCTGTGAATATCTGTGACAGATCAGTTGTGAAGTTCTTGCCTTGAAATTCGTTGGCATTTTCCAATCCCTGCTTGAAGGTAGACATCCATTCGTTAGCATCCATTACGTCTATTTTTCTAGCCATCTTACCGATAGACAATGAACCATCATAGGAAACATGGACTCCTTTTCCTGCATTACCGCGCTTGGTAGTCACCATGATAACACCATTCGCACCACGGGCACCATAGATGGCAGCAGAGGAAGCATCTTTCAATACTTCGATAGATTCGATATCATTCGGATTAAGCAATTCGAAGTTTGACATCACCACTCCATCGACTACGTACAGCGGTGATGCTGATGCGTTAATAGTAGAAATACCACGAATGATGACACGTGATTCTCCACCCGGCTGACCGGTATTAGAGAAGATATTCACACCGGCCACTTTACCCTTCAATCCATCAAGCGCATTGAATGATTGTGCTTTCAGCATATCTTTACCTTTGGCTGTGGAAATGGAACCCGTCAAGTCTGATTTGCGCATGGTACCATAACCTACAACGACTACTTCGTCCAGTGCTTTCGTATCCGATTGCAGAACTACGTTCAGAACATTGCTCTTTAATTCCGAGACTTTAAATTCTTGTGTGATATAACCAATATACGAAAATACCAAGGTGGCATTGGAAGGAACAGAGAGGGTGTATTTACCGTTAATGTCAGTGATTGTTCCAGTACTGCCGTTTTTGACTTTCACCGTACCACTGATAACCGCCTCTCCCTGATCATCGGTTACCGTACCGGAGATTGATTTTACAGATTGAGCATTCATGCCCAAACTCAACATCATACCTATTACAAATAAGGTAAGATACTTTAGTTTTTCATTCATAATTCCTTTAAATTTGATTAGTAATAAGGTTAATTCCCTTTAAAAAGATTGTTGCAAATAAAGGCTATTCGAATAAAACTCCAATGCTCTACCTTGCCAAAAAAACGGCAAAATAAAGACACATATTTAAAGCACAGAATGGCAAATTAGAGCACAGATTAATACCCTAATAATCAATACAATAAAATTAGCAAAAGGGATTTAGAGCACAAGGTTGTGACAAACAAATAAATAATAATGTTTCCCAACCAATCACCTATACGAAAGAATTTAACCTGACAATCAGCATACCTTTCGCTGTTCCCGATAATCTTTCGGTGTCATCCCGAACCGACGGGTAAACTCTTTATAAAAATAAGACCGGCTGGAAATACCGACCTCCATAATAACATCTTGAATAGAAAGTTCTTCATCAAGTAACAGGCGGGCTGCCTTTTCCATGCGGTAACTCTTTATTAAATCACCGGGAGCAGTATTGGAGATTTCCTTGAATTTACGATAGAACTGACGGGAACTCATTGCCATACGATCAGCGATCAACGTTGAGCCCAGTTCTTCCTTGTCCAGGTTTTCTTCAATCACCTTTAACAATTTACGAATAAAATCAGCTTGTTCGGTAGTTGTACAGATAATCTGTCCCGCCAAATCTCCCAGTTCCTCCATATATATCTGCTTCGCTTCCCGCTTTCCATAAATAGCATTATGGACAACTTCCCGCAAGAATAATATATCATAAGGAAGTACAATATAAGAATCAGACCACAAGACCAATTCCCGCTGAATGGCCGAACCAACTTTCCAGGTTAACAATGGAATAAAAGCTGTTTTTGAAAGCAGAGTACGATTCCGGCTAACATACTCCATAAAAGTACTTTCAGCATTGGCATACATTGTCATATCCACTAATAATAGAGCCGGAGCCGACCGGCGAATTTCATCAAAAGCAAGCTGCACACTCTTTACTTGATGAACCACGTATTCATCAGCCAGGAAATTACTAATCAACCAAGTCATTTCATCTCTGTCTTCCAACAAAAGCACAGTTTTCTTCCCTTGTTCACCTGCCACTGTCAAGACCGCCGGTTCAAAGATAATCGTCAACCGACTACCACTCCCATCATTATCATAACGAAGAACGGCATGAATACGTTCCAAAGCTGACCGTACAAAACCTAAAAGTAAATGCACAGTAAACACATGATCGGAATTTTTCTCCGTCACTGAAGAAGCTTTATCTGAAAGATATTCATACAACGCTTTCGCAGTAGCATCTTTAGAAGAAAAATGTAGCTGCATCTTACCATCCTGTTCTGACATTTCTACTATTACGCCATGAGTACCCTTCATTTCAGTAATCCGGAGATAGCAGCAATAAAGAATACTGTATAACGCATTCTTGTAAACTGGAAATGTTAAGTGTTCCGGAATCATTGACGATATAGAAGAATGATCAATCCCTTGTTCTTCCAACGTACGCAACACCTCTTGAGAAACTCCCTGTATACTCATACGCGCAGAAACAATAAACCGATCCGGAAAGAATTGTTTAAGTTCTTCCAAAAACAGAGCGTCAGGATTAAGAAGTGCGCTCATCACAGTTTCGCGTATCAGTGACACTTTCTCAAGACATTGCTCATAAGAAAGATTCTCTGCACGCAATTGGTCACAATAATTATAAATAAGAGTAAAATCTTCAAGCATCCTACGGTTTGTATATACAGTCTCGGATTTCCGGCAACTTTCTGTCCCCATCAGTGTTTTCATCATCCGTTCCTGAAGGTAGTTTTTACGTAGCAAATATATCACGTACCCTAACAACAACAAAAAAATGATCAAATAAACAAAATAAGCCGCCACCGATCGATACCAGGGAGAAAGGATATATACCGGAATAGAAAAATGCCGATATTCCGTATCAAATACATCCCTCTTATAGCGTACCTTAAAGATATAATCACCTGCCGGCACTCCTGTATATGAGGCTTCATTAATACTACTAAAAGAGGTCCAATCCTTATCATATCCTTCCAACTGGTAAGAATATTCTATATCTTCTCCTGATAAAAAATCCGGAACAACAAAAGAAAGTGCAAATGAAACCTCCGTCCCCTTCAACTGTAATGCCTTACCATCGTCTGTATAGTAATCTCCATCCCCCTGAACCACTTGCGTATGTCCAACAGTCAACTTACGTAACAAAATATCCGGATAAAATTCCGGAGCAGCCTGCACCTCTTTATCCAGATAAAGCAACCCGTCAATCCCACCGAAAAAAAGCTCCTGTGTATATGGACACATGTAATAAGCATCATCGCTAAACTCACCGATTTGAACACCTGCACTGTAAAAGTAGGCATGTGATGAGCCATTTATCGGATTATATTTAATCAGCCCCCGATTCGTACCAAGCCATAAGAGTCCGTTCTCATCTTCAAGTACACCATGAATCATATCATTGAGCAAACCTTGCTCCCGTCCGATATAGGTAGCTTTCATCTGTTTTCCATTAGAATTCAGACATACCAATCCTGATGTTGTCCCTACATATAACAACCCTTCTTTGGTCCGATACAGACTGAGCACATCGTCTACCGACTTATGAAGCATTTCTTTCAAAGAAATCACTTTATATTCTTCAGTCCGCTTATCAAACCGTACGAGTCCTTTCTCCCGACTGCCAAGCCACAAAATAGAATCCCCCTCGGGCAGCATTGGATAGAACATCGTAATTTCCCGCTGACCGTGAAAAAAATGATAACTTTTCTGCGACTTGAAACGAATGGTACCTGCCTGCTTCTCAAGTATTAATTTATGAAAACCGGAACCGGCTGTCACCACATAAAGTACACTATCATTTTCCTCATAAATGCCATGTATCTCGGTGGGTTGTGCCGGCAGATTCTCCACAGAATGCAAAGCTTTGTCTTCAAAAGAATAGTAAAATAGTCCCGGATCTCCAGATCCTATCCAAAAGCCATCCATATAACGGCTTTGAACCAATTTATAAACGGGAAATTCTTTATTCCATCGTATATAAGACACAACATTTTGCTTTCCTTCAGGAGAGTAAACTGTAACGGCAGAAGCCTCCTCATTCTCACGATAATCCGGTATATGCAGCAGTCCATCACCTTTCGTCCCGAACCATAGTCCACCACTATCGTCTGTCATAACAGAACGTACCTGCCTGCTTAAGTTAGATGACAGTTGATTGAGCATCAAATTGGTGGCAATAGAATATTTCTTAGCATACATAATCGTTCCTTGTCCGTCCGAAGCAACCCATAAGACATTCTGATGAGGATCTCGATAAATACTATATATACGTACATTCCGGTCGACCACTTCTTCTTTATATTTTTGTGAAGTACGGAGACGGACTAACCCATTCGTTCGAAAACCAATAATAATATCTTCATAGAAAAGGGCTATTCCTGCAATAGTTCCATTCTTCTGCACTAATGAAGAAAGGTTACGAATATAAATTTTAGATTGTCGGGAAATATCATAAACATAAAGATCATGCTCACTATCGATAAAACAAAGAACGCCATTCTGATAAAAGACATCTTCAATAGGTTTCGCATGAAAATCAGTAGATGAAACAGTTGAATGAATTGATAATGTGTCACAATCAAAAGCATCCTGCGAAACCTGTAACAGCTCCCCTGTTTGTTGAGTGAAAATCCACAAAACACCATCATCCGTTACGAATGCCCGTTTATCCATATCTTCTACGGGTACTTTCAGATTCTTAATCTGTACAAATCGTTTATAAGATGTATTATAGTAGAAAATTCCACCATGACTCACCACCCATGTGTTTCCTTTAGAATTGGAATGTAGATAATAATCATCTGTAAAGTCATAATATCCGACAACTTGCCGTGAATCCTGTGAAAGACGATTAATCCCCAAATGAGTAGAAATCCACAAACAATTATTATCCGCCTGCTGAATAGAATGGA
>ERZ1106943.3353-NODE-3353-length-12281-cov-2.347374_pt1 | contig 12281 bp, 7 predicted proteins | sample MGYA00403671_ERZ1106943 | MGnify/ENA primary metagenome ERZ1106943 (study PRJEB35170, sample SAMEA104062427) | human gut metagenome | biome: human gut; feature: human-associated habitat; material: faeces | place: Denmark | collected 2012-06-14 ...
GTTTTTTTATCACATGTTAGTGATTGTGCCGGAGGAGCACAAAGATGTTTATTAGATTTATTGCGGGGGCTTAAGCATATTCACCCTGATTGGCAACTCTATATGGTTCTTCCTGGTCCGGGAGATTTGCTTGATGCCTGCTCCCCTTATATTGATGGCTATAGGTTCTTACAAATGGAATGGTGGCTTGTAGGTAAGGACATGGATATCGGCCGAGAGAGAATTTCTTATATTCGTAAACTATCGAAGTATTCCATTAAATTAACCCGTTACTTGAGAAGGATAAAGCCGGACTATGGAATGACAAATACTGTGGTTTTTCCTCATTTGGCAATATCATGTAAGATGTTAGGGATAAAGCACTGTTGGTTTATCCATGAGATACCTGATGTGACTTGGCTGAATCTTAATCCTGTTTTTGAATTTCGTTTTATCTTTAGAGCGATTGATAAATTATCAAATAAGATATTGGTAACTTCCAGATATGCAGAGTTTCATTATCAAAAGGTGATGACAAGCGCAAAAATAAGCAGCATCACCCAAGCTGTAGAATTGCCGATGACGGTTGGAGTGGATGTGAAATGTGATAGACATACGCGGTATACTATCTTGTTGGTCGGCGCTTTTGACTCTAATAAGGGACAGATGGAACTTTTGCAGGCGGTAAAGAGAATAGTGGCTGAAGGGAAGGATATTCTTTGTTATCTGGTTGGCCCGGATGTTGGCTTTATGCCCAAATGCCAACAATATATTCAAGATAATGGTCTGGATATCAATGTAAAAATTGTCTCTTACACGCAACAGGTGGTTTCTTATTATGCTTTGGCTGACGTTGTGTTGGTTTGTTCCACTTTTGAAACTTTTGGTAGGGTTGCTGTAGAAGCTCAGAAATGCGGGTTGCCATTAATCCTTTCTGATGTGGGGGCAAATCCGGAACGCATTGAGGATGGAGTGAATGGGCTCCTTTACCAGAAAGGAAATATTGCGGAATTAGCAGAAAAGATAGAAATATTGCGGGATGAAAACGTTAGAAAAATGCTCTCCAAAAACATCGATTCCATTGCAATAGAGGAAAAGTATGGTATTGATAACTTTGCATCAAGTTTCTGTACTTTGTTGGGCTTGTAGAATGTAATTGTAAATATGATGAACGATACCCTTTCTCCCTTAGTCTCTATTATAATTTGTGTCTATAATGGTGAGAAATATTTAGAGAGATGCCTTCAAAGTGCTATGTCCCAATCCTACAAGAATATAGAAATCATCGTGGTCAATGATGGAAGTATGGATAATACTCCAGTCATTATAGAAAATTATGTAAAGTTGGATTGTCGTATTATTGTTATAAACAAACAGAATGGAGGAATATCCGAAGCGAGAAGAATAGGTGTGAATCGGGCACGGGGGAAATATATACAGTATTTGGATTGTGATGATGTTTTGATGAGCAATGCGATAGGATGTTTGGTGAACCGTGCTGAGGAGACTCAAGCCGATGTTGTTGTTGCTCCTTTCTTTTTTTGTGAAGATGGCGGAAGAAAGGAATCGGACAGCATGGAGTTTGAACAAATGTCCGGGATTGAATATTTAAAATGTATCCTCTGTTCAAGGGCATATTGGGCTATGTGGACCAAGTTTCATTTACGTTCTTTATATGATGAGGGGATTGAAAGGCTCGGCATCTCGTTTGGAGAAGATGTTGCTTTGTCTACGCAGATTTTAGTTCGTTCGGGAAAAGTTGTTTCTATAAATACTCCGATTCTTGATTATTATGTTTATTCCTCTTCGGTATCTCACGATTTGGGAGAGAGAGCATATCTTGATTTCAATGTTTATGTGCGCTGGTTTGATGACTATATAGAACGGAACGGATTGCATGAGGAATTTGCAAGAGAATTAGCTTTGTTCCATATAAAGAATACTCAAGCGCGGCTCCATTGGAAAAAGGTAAAGGATGTTAATAAAGAAATGAATCGGTTGATGATAGGGCTTGGGGATTATCCGGAATTTTGGAAATTACTGTCACGCCGTGAGAAGAAGATAGTTACTACTTATAGGTTATCATCGTTGTTGGGATATTGGAGACTGTATTATTATAATTGGAAAAATAAATTATAGAGAAATGAAAATCATAGAAAGGTGGAAGAAAAGCCTGTATAGAAAGGCTGTAAAACATAGACTGATAGCCCCTCAAGTGATAGTACTTATGGATGGCGGAGTTTGTTCTCAGATGCACCAATATCTGCTGGGTAGAATTTTTGAAAATGGAGGACATAAAGTGCTCTATGATTTGTCTTTCTATGAAGAGTGGGGAACAGATATGAATTACCAGTTTGTACGTAACTTCGATTTGTTGAAGGCTTTTCCTTACTTAAAAGTGAAGTCCGCTTCTAAACTGGCTTTGTCTGTCTATAAGAAGAAATATTTTAATTTGGGTAATAATACTTATGGCAGGCAGGATGACTTCTCTTTTCTACAAAAGAAGCCTCCGGTCTATTTAGGTGGTTATTATCATGTTCCGGCTGATATTTGGCTTCCGGTATTCCGGTCGCTTTTTAGAGTAATGCCCGAGGTGCTGGATGCACAGAATAAATTGCTGTATTCAGAGATTGATTCACGTCCTTGTTCCGTAGCTGTTCACGTAAGGCGTGGGGACTTGAAAGTAGAAATTCCGGCTTACGGCAAACCTGCTTCATTGGAGTATTTCAAGTCGGCAGTGACTTATATGCAGGATAGGGATATGTCTTCTTTCTTCTATTTCTTTTCAGATGAGCCGGATTGGGTGAGGGATGAACTTATTCCGCAACTTTATCTTACGGAAGGTAATTGTAAGATTGTTGATATAAACGGTTCTGATAAGGGGTATATGGACTTGTTTCTGATAGCTCGTTGCAAGCATCAGATTACCAGTAAAGGGACTTTAGGTAAATATGGTGCTCTTTTAGGAGATAATTCAGAGAAAATGGTGGTGCTTTGTAATGATGAAGTGGAATATCCATGGAAAGAATTACTTCAAAATGCCATATTTTTATAGATTCGGCTCAGTGGTTGTCTCTGTTTTCGTAAGTAGTGATTTTATTTCTATGTTGAACAGTTTGTTTCTTGTATATCGGCAATAAAAAGTGTGGAGAGGGTTTTCGTGCCCTTTTCCACACTATTAAATCTTAGAAGAAATACCCCACGGAGAGCATCAAGTTGCGGTTTTTGTTTCCGCTATCTTCTATATTGTCCAGTAATCCCCAGTCATATCCGATAGAGACTTGATATTTTTGAAAGAATTCGACTCCTGCTTTGAGTCCGAGACCAAAGTCGAAACGTTTCATGGCATTGCTTCCGAATACTTTGGCAGAATCATGAATGCTTGTCAATCCTTCCACTTCATCAATCAAATATCCCGTTGCCTTCATTTTACCGAAGAGACCGACTGCAAAGTAAGGACCGAAATTGCCAAAGATGGCAAAATTGTCATTGATGGCATATTTGTAGCCCATGTGTATAGGTATTTCTAAATAGTAGGGATTGAATTTCAGAGATGCATCATTCCCATTTATTTGTGTACCTTTTAAGGACAGCAGTGCAGCCATGTCGAGATAAACACCTTGGGCTATCTGGGGCAAGTCTTTCTCGGCCTTGATGCCGACATGGAAACCTACCTTGCTGTCAAAACCATCGGTGGAGAACTTGCTGGAATTCATACCTGCCATCGCTCCCCATTTGAGTCCTTCTTGCGCGTGGATGCCCATAACGCCGGTCATCAGTAATGCGAATAAAACTAAAATCTTTTTCATGTTGTTTTATATTTGATTAATATTCATGGGAAAACAAAAAAGCGCAGAGCGGTTTATGCCCTACGCAGCAAAAATATAATGAAAATTTTGGATGATTGGTGCACGTTTACGCATATCTGCCGTCGAAACGTGCAACACAAGAGTTTTTTTGTGGATTTATTGTATGTTGGAACAAGCTGTATCACCAAATATACAACAGCTTGGAGGTGTTATCTATTTTTGTACTCGGTAAAAGATCCCCCTGTTATCTCCCGGAATATTTTACAGAAATGGCTTTTGTGGGCAAACCCCGAAAGCTCGGCAATCCTCTCCATTGTATAATCCGGATGTTTCGCCATTTGCTCTATGGCGTATTCTACCCGTTTATTGTTCACCCAACGTTTGAAACTCACCCCGTAAGTCGAATTGATGAATACAGATAGTTTCCGTTCCGGGATATGCAGAGCCTCGGCATAGTCGCCCAGCACAACACCCTGCTGGAGATACAATAATAGTTTTGCCATTTCATCTTCCAATTCCTTGTCTCCTTCACTCTCCTTTGCCGGCTGCGACTCTTCCTTCTCCTCTATCGCGGGCAAAGCCTCATAGTAAAGTTTGTATTGGTAGTTGATATACCTCACTCCAAAGTCAAAGTAGTACACTGTAATCACCACCGTGATTATTCCGTCGAATAACGGGGCAGGAAATATACTGAACACCAGAACGGCAATACCGATGCAGGCAGCCTCGTAGAACAACCTCGAAGCCCACCGGAATTCATATTTGTCGGTGTCGGAGAAATAGTTCTCAATCTTGGCTATATAATTCCGTTGCTCACGCCGGAATAAACGGACGTAAATCACGATCTGCGTCAGATAAGTAGCCGCAAATACAGTTCTTAACAAAAGAACCGGATTCGTGATATTCGCTATATACTCATCCACCGAATAGATCCTCACATCAGGAAATAGAAGTATCGTTAATAGATAGAGTCCCACAAAAAACAATGTCGGACAGAGGTGTCGCAAAATATTTCGCCGGCAAACGTATGGTGAATGAAAAAGTATCAGTACGATAAAAGTAAAAAGCGCCGCCTGCAACTGTGCCGCAACGAGCACAGGCATTGCAAATATCTCGGCAACGCTCTCCTGTACCCTGTTGTAAAAGATAAGCGCATTGCACAGAGCCACGATAATCGATGCAATACCCAGGAATCGTTTGGCATTGCGGTAGTGCGGGTTTATCAGCTGTGGGGCTGTTTGAATCAACAGTAGAGCCATCCCCATCGTCAGACAACCGAAGATATTGAAGTAGTATATGATATCCAACATATTATAGTCTGTGTTATCGGTCAAACAACATTCGGACGAGAAATCCACTGTAAGGCTGTTTCGTAGACACCTCATCACCGTTTTACCTGTATTCACAGCCAAAGGTACTGTATTTTTTTAGCCATACATCATACTTATACCACATTTTGCACTGATTCAATCCATTCGGGCAGATACTACCTCTTCATTTCTCTGTTCTGTTCCCAATCTCCAATCTTGTGCGACAAGGTTTTCATCGATATTCCGTTAGATTTCACTACTCGCCATCCGGTTCCTTTCGTGGCGGTGCAATGAAATGCATCTGATTACCCCGTCCCTCTCGCTTGATAATGCCTTCGGCTGCAAAAGATTTAAGATCGTCCAATGCAGTATTCTTCAGGCGTCCTGTAAGTTGCGTATAAGTGGCTCTTGTGATGAAGCCATGCTCTCCGATATATTGCAGGACGAGTTTCTCCAGATTGTTTCTGTCCCACTTACGCGAAGTGTTGAAATCGACACACTTTCTACGCTCCAAATCTCCGCGAATACCTACACGCATACTCTTGGAAGCACGGAAATTCACCCCGTTGAAAGCTACGGATTCAGAACGAATATCATTCTTATTTGCGACTAATCGGGAAGCTTTCACTTTGGCTGAAAAGAAGCCGAACTCTCCCAATTCGACGCGGTATCCTTCACCCAGATATTGCAATACATCGTCTTTCAGTTCCATCAGGATACCTTCTATCACTCCTTCCTTAAATCCGGTTCTCTTAGCAACGCCACGGATCAATCGTTCTGCCGGAATCGTTCCACTGTAGACAATGTCGGCATACATTGTTTCCGTTTCTCCTTCCTTAGTAGTCAAGGCAGGCTTCTTCTTTAAATTGTAAAAGGCCATAATCTTATTGTTATATTTAAGACTTTTCAGTGCAGAGAATAAAGATTTTCAGTGCAGAGATTTATCATTGTTTATGCACTCGGGTAGTTGTCCAGTTGTAACGGGACAATAGTCACTTTGTAAACAGCTTAATGTCACCTTATAAGGTGATATTTATCAGTGCATAAGGTGACCACCTGTCTTTACAAGGGTAAAAAACAGTAAAGATACAAAATTAATTAGCGGAAAGCAAGAGACGGCACAATAAAGCTCAATATATGATTGTAATATGATTGCAAAATAAAATTCATCTGCCAACTACCGGACATCGGTTTCTCTTTATTTATTCACATAGATTTGTTGATTTCTAAATTATTTCAGTACATTTGCCCGACCTACTTCTATTGCAGAAAGGATGAAAATAGACGAAATACAGTGCATAAAAGAACTACGCAACGGCTCCTACCAGGCTTTTACACAGATTTATGAAGCCTATGCCGACCGACTTTACAGCTTTGTTCTTAAACAACTAAAAAATCGTTCCCTGACACAGGATATTGTTCAGGATACCTTTTTACGCCTATGGGACAACCGTAACCAGTTGAATAGCTTCGGCAATCTGCAAGCCTTTATTTTCACTATTGCCAAACATCAGGTAATCGATTATTTCCGCAAACAAGTCAACGAACTGCAATTCGAAGACTTTATGGAGTATTGCGAGAACCAGGCAACTGACGTATCGCCGGAAGATATCTTATTGTACGACGAATTCCTGCAACAACTTCAACAATCGAAGAAAGTTCTGTCACAACGGGAACACGAGATTTATGAATTAAGCAGGGAGAAACATATCCCCATCAAGCAAATAGCCGAACAACTGGATCTCTCCGAACAAACGGTGAAAAACTATCTGACTTCCGCCCTGAAGATTCTTCGCAGCGAAATGATGAAATATAATATTCTCTTTATTTTCTTCCTGTAACAAGAATAACACTTTCAGTAGGAATAATTAAAACTCCACAAAACTCTACAAACACCTACTATTCCTAACTTTTTCTATGCTCTACAACATAAAAAAAGTCTAGTACTCCCTTTATGTATTTACGTATAACCTATAGAAACACCAATAATATGAGTCCACAATTTAAAAAGTTATATTGCCAGTACATCGAAAAAGGAATCACCTCTTTCGATATTGGAAAGTTCAGAAATGAACTCAACAACATACCTGACGAAGAGTTATGGAATACCATGATAGATATGGAAAACGACACAGTAGAGATAAAGATGCCTCCTATGATGAAAAAGCAAATTCGAAAGGAACTACAACAAATCATTTGGAGACGCCGTTGGCTGCAATATATGAAATATGCTGCCATTATCGCTATCATCCTATCATCCTCTTTTGGGCTTTATACATGGATGAATAACCCGGAAAGTCAAATGGTTGCTGTAACAGTTAAAGCTGGCAGCAAAGCAGAAATGGCTCTCCCTGATGGTACATTTGTACATCTAAATGCGGCTACCAATCTGGAATATGATGTAAACAACTCCAAGCAACGCCTCGTCAAACTATCAGGAGAAGCCTTTTTCGATGTTGCCAAGAATCCCGATTGTCCATTCAAGGTAATAATCAACGATCTGCAAATTGAAGTAGTAGGAACTTCATTCAATGTAAAGACCTATAAAAAAGACATTGTAGAAACATCTTTACTTAGCGGACGAATCAGAATATCAGGTGGTTCACTTCCCCATGAATATACGCTTTCACCTGGACAAAAGGCGACCTATTCCGCTATGGACAAAACACTACGAATAAGCAAAGCGGATGCCCATGTTGAAGCCGGATGGAGAGATAATTACCTCATCTTTGAATCCACACCATTAATTGATGTAATAGCCCAGATAGAACGATGGTATGGGGTGGAAATCAGATTGCATCATAAGCAAATCGCACAAGATTTACTATCGGGATCTTTCCGAAACGAAAGTATACAGAATGTCATAAGATCCTTAAGCATACAATACGGATTTAAGTACGAGATATATAAAGATATAATAACTATTTACTAATTTAAAAGAAAGGAGCTTATGGAAAACACACAGTAGTTAAAATCAAAAAAGAACAACCAAAGAATCGCCCAATCCTTTGGTTGTATGGAAGTCGATAAAATTTTATACATCAAAACATTATCAACTATGAATATCACAAAGTTAACATTTTTATTGAGAAGGAAACTGCGGAACAGCCTTATTTTTAGAAACTTTACCATTTTATCCGCTGCTATAATTTTATTCCCTTCGGGAGTGTTTGCCCAAGAAGGAAATGTGTCCATTCATATCAAAAATGGCACGGTAAAAACTTTCATGAAACAAGTAGAACAGCAAACGAGATATACTTTTGTATACCGGAATCATGTTCTTAACGATCAGACTAAAGTGACAATTAGCTGCACAAAGAAACCTATCAGCGAAGCGCTCTCACAGGTATTTACTCCTTTGAATATATCTTATTCATTTACCAACAACACCATCGTATTGGTAAAGCAGGAGACAGGACAAAGAAGTAATGAAAAGAGAGCGATTAAAGGAACCGTACTAGATGAAAGTGGAATTCCTATTATTGGCGCCAATGTCATGCAAGGAAAAGGAACTGGAGTCATTACAGATATTAACGGAAACTTTACCATTGTAGCAGATCCTAACCAACCACTAACAGTATCTTATATTGGATTTGACTCACAACAAGTGAAAGCCGGCAATAAAAACAATCTGAAAATATATTTGAAAGAAAGTAGCATTGCATTAAATGAGATAGTTGTAGTCGGCTATGGCTCCCAGTCCGAAAAACTAGTAACTACTTCTATCAGTAGCCTGAAAGTGGATGATCTGGACCAAGGCAGTGACTACAATGTAGCTAAAATGCTGCAAGGTCGTACTCCTGGTGTAAATGTAGCCTCTGCCAGCGGTACCCCCGGTGAACAACCGAGTGTACGGGTACGCGGTATTGCATCCATCACAGGTAACAGCACCCCATTGTATGTGGTCGATGGAGTTCCCAGTGAATCAATGCCTATGCTAAACCCCAACGACATCGAACGCATGGACGTATTGAAAGATGCTTCAGCTGCTGCCATCTATGGTTCGCGAGCTAACAACGGTGTTGTCATCATCACCACAAAATCGGGAAACACCAACAGTAAAACACGCGTAAATGCCAGTGTACGCCACAGCCTTGGATGGATTGCCAACGATATACCAATGGCAAATGTAGCAGAATATACTCGTACTATGCAAGCAGCCGTAGATAATTGGAATGTGCAGAAGAAGGATACAAAATCATTCTTTATCCCCGACCAGATTACCGAAACAGACTGGCTCGGACTCATTCAACGTGATATAGCACACTCTACTACGGCATCTATCAATCTCTCGGGAGGTAATGAGAAAACCACCTTTTTCACCTCTGTGGGATTTAACGACCAACAAGGTATCATCCGTACCAGCGGATTCCAGCAAACCAACCTACGGGCAAAATTTACTCATCAGCTGAACAAATGGTTTAAACTGAATCTGAATCTCACAGGATCTTACAGCCGTTTCGATAAAGTGGAAGAGTCATCTACCAGTTTGAAAGTGATTCGTACTGCCCGTGAAGAACAACCATGGATTGGAGCTTATCGGGAAAATGGAGGCTATACAGTGATGTCAACAGAATTATGTCGTCATAATCCCGTTATGCTGATTAATGAAGAAGACTGGACTGTACATAAGAAACAAGGAGTAGCTGCCCTTAGTTTTGATATTACTCCTATCAAAGGACTCAAATACACTCCCTCATTCAGCATATACGGTATTCTTGATGAAGAGAAGAAAACAATTTCAGAGAAACATGACGCACGTTCCAAAAATGCAGGATGGGGTGCACTTAGCGAACAGAAAAATGTAAGTTACCGATATGTTATAGACAATGTAATTTCGTATGAAAATAGTTGGGATAAACTGACTTATTCAGCAATGCTTGGTCACTCATACGAAGAGTATAATTATGAAACTTTTGGGGCTTATAGTGATAATTACGCAAACGGTGCTTATCCTTCTTCCAGCTTCGGTCTGATAAATTCCGGTTCTAACATCTACGCAGGTAGTATCGGATATAATGCATATGCACTCGAATCTTATTTCGGACGTGCCGCCCTGAATTGGGATAATCGCTATATCTTAAATGTAACGATGCGTCGTGACGGTTCTTCACGTTTCTCAAAAGATAAACGTTATGGAACATTTCCTTCTGCTTCTTTCGCGTGGCGGATTATCAACGAACCATTTTTCCCTAAAGGTACGCCACTGAATGACTTAAAGCTACGCGCCAGTTGGGGTAAGACTGGCAGTATGGATGGTATCAGTAACTGGGCAGCTATGTCATTAGTAACTTCGGGAGGAAATTCCTATAATGGTTCATCCGGTTTTAAAATCGGAGCAGATGCTGCGGATCTTATCTGGGAGAAAGCTAATCAGGTGAATGTCGGAATCAACGCAGAGCTATTCAACGGACGACTGGCGCTATCTGTAGACGGATACTATCAAAAGACAAGCGGATTACTTTATAATATCAGTACTCTTGCTACAACAGGATATACTACCCGGACAGCCAATATCGGCTCGCTGGAGAACAAAGGATTGGAAGTGATGGTGAGCGGTAAAATATTCGATGGTCCTTTTAAATGGGAGCTTGCTACTAACCTCTCCTATACAAAAAACAAACTGTTGTCATTGGATGGAGTACTTGATATGAAAATCAACGGCGGTGGTGCCAATACCGGTAAAGTAATGCATGCTTTAATGGTAGGTAAACCGGTTAGTGCTTTCTATATGTTGCGTCAGGATGGTATTTATCAAACCGACCAGGAAGTACCAAGCAAACTCTACGCAAAAGGAGTACGTGCTGGTGATTGTAAGTACTTTGACTACAACAATGACGGAGACATCACAGACGATGACCGCATGTATGTAGGAAAGGTTACACCTGACATTTATGGTGGTATCACTTCGACTATGAACTGGAAAAACTTCGACTTATCCATTTTCTGCCAATTTGCAGCCGGAGGTAAAATCCTGTCAGCATGGAAAGGCTGCGGGGGAACAGAAGGTACGGAACATCTCGGCTTGGCGTCCAGCAGTATCAAAGGTTACAAAAATGGCACACTGGTCGATTCAGAACAATTCTATAACATATCAAAATATGCCGCCAACCATTACTGGAGGGGAGAAGGAACTAGCAACACTGTTCCACGCCCTACTTTGGCAGGCACGTTCACCGGCGGTTTCGGAAACAATCTTGTTTCTACCCGCTATCTGGAAGATGCTTCTTATTTCAAATTCAAAACCATCACATTGGGATATAGCCTTCCTCATTCTCTGTTGTCAAAAATACACGTAACGGGAGCTCGCATCTTTGTTTCTCTCGACAACTTTTTTACACTGACCAAATATTCCGGATATGATCCGGAATTCTCATACGAAAGTAATCCGACAGGCAACAGCTACGGAGCAGATTTCGGAGAACAAGCCACATTAAAGAGTTTTATCATAGGTGCAAGCATTAACTTCTAAAACTAACGATATGAAAAATATAAAACTATTATTCACTCTGGTTTTAATGACCATAACTGTACTCGGCACGAGCTGTTCTGACTGGCTGGACGACATCAGCCCCCGACATGCAATTCCTCAATCAGCCTTGACGGATGATGATCTCGAAAAGCTATTAAATGGAGTATACGCCACTATGGAAAATTATACATTCACTTTCTGGTGGTTGGATGATATACAAGGGGAAAATTTCAAAGCAGGTCCTGGAGGAGGTCAAATTACAGACCCATGTGAAATGTCTCCCTCGTATACCAATCAGGCAATTAACATTCTCTCCTTTTGGAGAAACTCATTTACAACATTGCATCAGGTCAATTTTCTCGTAGAAACTTATGAAGCTTCCGAAAATAAAGAAAGTGCTCTCATGAAAAAAGTAGGTGGTGTCTCTTACTATTTCCGTGCATTTATTTATTATCGTCTGGCCTCTCATTATGGAAATGTCCCCATCCTGCGTAAACGTTCAAAAGAGGTGGTTCCTATCTCTCCGGAAGCTGAAGTATGGACATTCATCGAAGAGGATTTGGGTAAAGCTATCCGCTTACTGTCAAAAGCAAATTCCAAATGGTACGTATCTTCTGACGCAGCAAATGCACTTGCTGCACGTGTAGCTCTTTTCCAGAACAAGATGACGGATGCTGCAAACTATGCAGAAGCAGTATTAGCTAATTCCAG
>ERZ1106943.3355-NODE-3355-length-12278-cov-2.947640_pt1 | contig 12278 bp, 10 predicted proteins | sample MGYA00403671_ERZ1106943 | MGnify/ENA primary metagenome ERZ1106943 (study PRJEB35170, sample SAMEA104062427) | human gut metagenome | biome: human gut; feature: human-associated habitat; material: faeces | place: Denmark | collected 2012-06-14 ...
TGGAAACCATATCTTCTTACGCCATATTTCTCATAATATTCACGAGGAATAGCATAAAGATATGCCTTTGGCTCCATTGTTCCACCGAATGCTGTATCCCATACAGCCACATTTGGCTTACCTGGCATAGCAGCCTCAACAGCCTCAATACCAATTAAGTTAGCCGGATTGTGGAGAGGTCCCAAATCGAAGCACTCTCTTACAACTTTCTTAACATCTTCTGTAACGATACATGACTCGATATATTTCTCGCCTGCATGAAGAACTCTGTGACCTACAGCAGCGATTTCGTCTGTTGACTTAATAACGCCATGTTCTGCATCCATAAGAGCGTCAAGTACAAGTTTTACAGCAATGTTGTGATCCTTCATAGGTGTCTCAACAACATATTTGTCTTTGCCTGTTGGCTTATGTGTAAGAATAGAACCTTCAATACCGATTCTTTCTACAAGACCTTTTGCAATTACGCTCTCATCATCCATGTTAATCAACTGGTATTTAAGTGATGAGCTTCCACAGTTTAATACTAAAATGTTCATATTTAAAAAATTCTCCTTAAATAATACTTTTACTAATTGCTTTTTAAATAATGTCTTTGTAAATTACTTTGACATCTGAGCCTGTACTGCTGTTAAAGCTACTGTACCAACGATATCATCAGCGAAACATCCTCTTGAAAGGTCATTAACAGGCATTGAAAGACCCTGAAGAACAGGACCATAAGCCTCAGCCTTTGCAAGTCTCTGAACAAGCTTGTATCCAATATTTCCTGCTTCAAGTGAAGGGAATACTAATGTATTAGCTTTGCCGGCAACTGGTGAACCTGGAGCCTTTAATGCAGCTACTTCTGGAACTAATGCAGCATCTAACTGAAGTTCTCCGTCAACAGCGAGTTCTGGATATTTCTCTTTAGCAATCTTTGTAGCCTCTGAAACAAGATCTACTCTCTCATGCTTTGCACTGCCATATGATGAGAATGAAAGCATAGCAACCTTAGCAGGCTTTCCAACAAACATCTCGAATGACTGAGCTGATAAAGCTGCAATCTCAGCAAGATGTTCTGAATCAGGGTCAATATTAACAGCACAGTCTGCAAATACGAAAAGACCATTCTCACCAAGTTCACAATCAGGAACTTCCATAAGGAAGAAGCCTGATGTGCTGCTTACGCCCGGCTTACATTTAAGAAGCTGTAAAGCTGGTCTGATTGTGTTACCTGTTGAATGGCATGCACCAGAAACAGCACCATCAGCATCACCGCACTTGCACATAAGACATGCATAGTACATGTAATCCTTCTCCATCATCTCTTTAGCCTGCTCAGGTGTAACACCCTTCTTAGCTCTTAATTCTACAAACTTATCAATATACTTCTGCTTGTTAGGGTCGTTAAAAGGATCAACAACTGTTGCACCTGAAATATCATAACCCTTGCCGTTCTCAGCGATTTCTTCAGGTGTACCGATAATAATAAGATTAGCGATACCTTCCTTTAAAATCTTCTCAGCAGCCTCATATGTTCTCTTATCCATAGATTCTGGCAATACAATAGTCTTCTTGTCTGCCTTAGCTTTTTCTTTAATTGTGTCAATAAATGCCATGATTACTGACTCCTCCTTGTATTATGTAAATATCAATAAGTATCACTTACAATACTTTTTCTAAATTATATACCAAATTTTTGGCAAGTACAAGTTATTATATTGTTTTATTTGCCGCACAAAGTTAAGTATGTTAAAATATTTATATATAAAACACTTTATTGTGCGTAAAACGGAGTTAAAAATGCAGAATATAAAAGCAGCCGGTCTTGTAACCGAATATAACCCATTCCATAATGGGCACTTATATCATCTTCAAAAATCGCTCGAAATTACAAATGCAGATATTGCAATCGCTGTTATGAGCGGTAATTTTGTGCAGCGTGGAATTCCTGCCATAACTGACAAATACAAACGATGCCGTGCTGCCGTTGATTCCGGCGTAAATCTTGTAGTTGAACTGCCTTTATTTTATGCTGTTTCAAGTGCGGAAATTTTCGCAGCAGGTGCCGTAGCGACACTTAACGCATTAAATGCATCTTTCATTTCTTTCGGATGTGAAAATGCTGATATCCAAATGCTGAAAAAAATAGCAATAACACTTGTCAACGAGCCCGATGAATACAAAAAGCATCTAAAAAAAGCCCTCACATGCGGAGATTCATTTCCAACTGCCAGAGCTAAAGCGTTATCAGAATTTTTTAAATCAGATGATATAAGCAGATTAATTTCATCACCAAATAATATTTTAGCAATCGAATATATAAAAGAAATAATAAAATCAGAAAGTGCTGTCACTCCTGTCGCACTCACAAGAAAAATAAGCGGTTACCACGACAACGAAATTCATGAAAATATAGCTAGTGCATCTGCAATAAGAAAAATTTTGCATGACAGCGGCATACACAAAAACAATGACAGCCGCTGCAAAAATATAAAAGAGCTTCAAAATGTCATGCCCGAAGCGATGTACAATATATTAGCATCCGAAAGCCAGAACAATGCACTTATATATGCTGATGATTTTTCTTCTATGCTGAATTACAAAATTTCAAACATTTTTTATATTGCCAAATATAATAAAAATGCATGCATTGAAACATTATGTGCATACCATGACATTAATAAAGACCTTGCATGCCGTATATATTCATCATTTACAGGCTGCGACTCATTTAATGGATTTATTGAAAAAATAAAAACACGCGGCTTTACTTATTCGAGGCTGAGCCGGTGCCTTATGCATATTATTCTTGATATAAAAAAAGAAAATATATCGCAATATAAGTCTCTTCCATATATAAGAATTCTTGGTTTTGACAAAAAAGGCCGTGAATATCTAAGTCAAATCAAAAAGACATGTCCTGTTCCGATAATCACAAAAGCTGCCGATTACAAAAATCTTTTAACCGACGACATTCATGCCGCATCTTTATACAACCAGATTGTATACACAAAATCCGACATAATAAATAAAGACGAATTCAGACAGCCTTTATATATAAAATAACAAGCATAAAACAACAAGGAGTTCATAGCATAAACTCCTTGTTATATATTAATCCGTTATATATATTAATCCGCTATATATTTCAATATCCCACTATATGCCGTTTCAAGTTTTTCAAGATTCCACCTTGCGTTTGCCGGGCTTGTTGACGGCAGTTTCACAGCTTTAATCCCAACAGTTTCAAAGACATATTTTTCATACAGGTCATATGCCTTATTTCCGTTCGCAAATATTGCCCGTATGTTTGATTTGTTTAATATTTTTGTAAAATCATTAACTGTAACATTTTTTATGCTGCTGTCGTCAGAACCTTTTATTGTACAGCTCTTTATTACATCCCAGATTCCTATATGATGCGATAATAAAAATTCTTTCTTTTCCTGTATTGAAACAGGCAGCTGCGAATCTGTAATTCCAGAAAGCACCCGCCAAAAACGGTTTTGCGGGTGCCCATAATAAAATCCATATTCTCTTGATTTAACAGACGGAAATGTACCAAGAATCAATATTCTTGTATTTTTATCATATACCGGTTCAAATGTGTGATTTATATTAACATACTCTTCCATTTTAATTAATTCTTAAAACTGTGGATTGGTGCAGGAATTCTTCCTTTTCTGTTTACAAATGCAGAACAGTCAAACTGGTTGACCGGCATAATAGGTGCATATCCGAGAAGTCCGCCGAATTCTACAGTCTCTCCAACACTCTTTCCGACAACAGGAATAACTCTTACAGCTGTTGTCTTCTGGTTTACCATACCGATTGCAGCTTCATCCGCAATAATTCCTGAAATTGTCTCAGCCTTTGTATCTCCCGGAATTGCGATCATATCAAGTCCTACAGAACATACGCAAGTCATGGCTTCAAGCTTTTCAATGCACAATGCTCCCGCATTAACAGCATTAATCATACCCTGGTCTTCACTTACAGGAATAAATGCACCACTTAATCCGCCAACATAAGAAGAAGCCATTACACCACCCTTTTTAACCTGGTCATTTAAAAGTGCAAGTGCTGCTGTTGTTCCCGGTGCTCCTGCGTGCTCAAGTCCGATTTCTTCAAGAATATCAGCAACACTGTCACCGATAGCCGGTGTAGGAGCAAGTGATAAATCTATGATACCAAATGGTATTCCGAGTCTCTTTGATGCTTCCTGTGCAACGAGCTGTCCAACTCTTGTAATCTTGAAGGCTGTCTTCTTAATCGTCTCGCATAATACCTCAAAACTTTCACCGCGTACACTTTCAAGTGCATATTTAACAACGCCAGGACCGCTTACACCGACATTGATAATCGCATCATCTTCTGAAACGCCGTGAAATGCTCCCGCCATAAAAGGATTATCATCAGGTGCATTACATAAAACAACAAGCTTTGCACATCCAAGCGAATCTGCATTCTTTGTCTTTTCTGCTGTCTCTTTTACTATCTGTCCCATAAGACGTACTGCATCCATGTTAATACCAGTCTTTGTTGAACCGACATTAACAGAACTGCATATAAGCTCTGTTGAAGCCATAGCCTCAGGTATTGAACGGATAAGAAGTTCATCACTTCTTGTCATCCCTTTAGATACGATTGCAGAGTATCCACCGATAAAGTTTACTCCGACTTCATGTGCTGCCTTATCAAGAGTCTTTGCAATAGTAACATAATCCTCTGGTGTCTTACATGCTGCAGCACCTACAAGTGAAATTGGTGTAATTGATATTCTCTTATTTACAATAGGAACACCAAATTCTTTTGCAATGCTCTCTCCTGTAGAAACAAGGTCTTTCGCAAGAGTTGTAATTTTTTTGTAAATCTTTTCGTTTACTTCGTCAAGATTTTCACTTGCACAGTCAAGAAGATTAATACCCATTGTAATAGTTCTTACATCAAGATTCTCTTTCTCCACCATCTTATTAGTTTCAGTTACTTCAAATATGTTAATCATTGACTTCTCCTTCTTCTGACGATTATATACGATGCATCATATCAAAAATTTCTTCACGCTGGCATTTAATTGCAACCCCGATTTCATCACCAAGATTATCAAGATCAGAAATGACATCATCATATGGTTTTGCCGGCTGTGACATATCAACAATCATCATCATGTTAAAATAACCAGAAACTATTGTCTGCGATATATCAAGAATATTAATTCTGTTATCTGCAAGATATGAACATACCTTTGCTATAATACCCACTGTATCCTTTCCAACCACTGTAATCACACATTTTTTCATTGTTTTTTCCTCCATATTTTCCTTTTGTTTTAGATTTCGACTATCTTTGACGGTATATCGCGGTTAGCAACAGTAATGTCAAAATCATCAGCCCTGTACTCGCTGTCACTCATATCTATTTCAAGACGGACAGTCTCATATGCTAGTTTATCATAATTATTCTCTTTACTCAAATGCCCGAGAAAAATATTTTTAACATCATTCTCCAGAAGGCTGTCTATAAGATGCCCCGATGTCTCATTTGAAAGGTGTCCTTTATTACTAAGAATCCTTTGCTTAAGATAATATGGATAGCTTCCAACCTGCAAAAGATTCACATCATGATTTGCTTCTATAAGCATTGCCTGTGAGCCTTTTATATTATCCACTATGTAATCATCATAAAATCCAAGGTCAGTCGCAATTCCAATCTTTTTTTCTTTGCACTTTACAGTATATGCAACCGGTTCATTGGCATCGTGTGACACCTTGAAAGGATGAATCTGCAAATCATTAACGAGAACATCCGCATCGGCATTTATCTCATTAAAAAGAGACTCGTCCATCTCTCCAAGTGATGAACATTCTTTAATTCCACGAATAGTGCCTTTGGTCGAATATATCGGAATTGAGTCTTTCCTTGATATAACACCTAGTCCTTTTATATGGTCAATATGCTCATGTGTCACAAACACAGCCGAAATATCTTTCATTGAAAGTCCGGCAAGTGCAAGTCCATCTGCAATTTTTTTGCGGCTTATTCCTGAATCAATAAGAATATGTGTATTTCCCGAGCCTACATATATGCAATTTCCACTGCTTCCGCTCGCAATCGTCATCAGCCGCATTTTCAGCCCTCCCAGTATAAGTCAATCAAATCACCATCTTTTAATGGTGCAAGATAATCTGCTTTTTGTCCGTTAAGTTTTAAAACAACATCCGAGCCCTGCGGCTTGCTGAGGTCAAAATCATAAAAATCAAATATGTCAACGAGCACATACTTTTTCTTTCCAGAAAGCTTAACCGGCTGATGATTTATAAGAACAAATATATCTTTTACAACATCATCACTCTGCTTAACTTCTTCCTGCACTGTATTTCCTTCAGTATTGGCTCCTGCTTTGACCGCTTTATCCTCATGAGACTTTGCATATTCTGTATACTCTGTATTTTCTGCATATTCAGCATATTCAGCATTTTCTTGTACATCTTCAGCTTCTGAATAAGTTTCATCATCAAAACCCGATGATACTGTATAATCAGAAAGTCCGTGTGTCTTTACAGAGAAGTTTTCATATACTTTTGTATCATTTTGTGCCGGCTCATTATTTACATAAATATTAAGGTTTGACATATCCATATCAAGAAAAGTAAACAACTGCTCAACCGTGTAAAAATCAGCCATAGAAATATCATCGCCATTATTTATCTCATAAAACTCTGATTTCAACTCTCCATTTACATATGCAAATCTTGGACAGTTTACTTTTTTATCATCTACTATAAATGAAACAGTCGCCTTGAATTCATCAAGCTGGCCGATTGTTGTTGACGCTTTCGCACCTGCTGTTGATTCTTTAACTTCTATAATATCATTCTGCTCAATCTTTGTATTGAGATTGGCATTTTTCCCATTAATCATAATAACAGCACCATCGCCCGCCTCGCCACGTATAAGGCGTGTCTTTCCGTTTACAGTAAACTCAAGCTGTTCACCTCTCTGTGGGAATAGTTTTTCATTAGGAAAACCTACCTGCATAACAGCATCAACAACTGTAAGTCTGTTATTATCATACATTTTTATTCTCTCACCATTGACAGTAACAAACATAAAACTGTTTTTCTGTGTGTAATAATTCGTACATATTCCGATTGGTGTTACATATAATGAATCTTTTTTAAATCCGTCAATATCAAATGAAATTGAACCGAGTACTTCTTCTCCACGCACAGCTACTCTCTCTGCCATAATGCCTAGATGTTCAGCTACCTTTTGTGTATAGCTTGCCATCTTTCCGCCGCCGCCAACAACAAATACCGCATTTACAGGTCTGTTCCCGTTAAGCTCTATTATCTTTTGGGCTGCAGCATCAGCCATTTTATCTATAACAGATTCCGAATCTTTAAGTATCTGCTCTGCCGGAATTTTCTGTGTAAGTCCCATTATATCCTTGAACTCAACAATCCCTTCTTTTTTATCACTTGCTTCAACTTTAATCTGCTCAGCAGTATTAAAATCAACAAGATAAGTCTTTGCAATAACTTCTGTTATCTCATCACCGGCAAGTGGAATCATTCCATATGCTATAACGCTTCCATCTTTTGTGAGACATATATCCGATGTCCCCGCACCGACATCTATAAGTCCGATATTAAGAAGCCTGTACTGTTCCGGAATAGCAACATTCATAGCCGCAATAGGCTCGAGTGTAAGGCTTGCCACATGAAGTCCTGCATATTCAACTGCCTGATAAAGTCCGTCAACGACTTCCTCTGGAAGAAATGTTGCAATAAGTTCAACTCCGATTTTTTCTGCTTTATGTCCCTCAAGGTTACTTATATCAAAACTGTTAAGTTTGTAGTTAACGGGTGTATTTCCAACACAGTAATAATGTATATCCGTACTGTTTTCATTAACCTGTGCATGTGCCTTTTCAACCGCAAGAAGATTAAGTGAATAAATATGTTCCTGCGTTACCCTCGTCTCATTTTCAAATGCATACTCTGCCGATGCATTTACTGTTTTTAACACACGTCCGGCTGCTGCAATACAAACATCTGTAAGAGCAAAACCGATCTGTCTTTCGAGACTGTTCTTTACCCGTCGTATTGTATCACCGACTTTATATATATCATGAATCTGTCCATCAAGCATTGCTCTTGTTGCATGCTTTTCTTCAGCCATTGCCACAACATGAAAAACCTGATGTGAAAGGTATCCAACAACTCCGACAATACTTCGTGTTCCTATATCCAGTCCAAAAACCAGATCATCTTTTATGGCCTTTAAATCTGTCATATCAATCAGCCCTTTCCTAAAATTAGTAAAAATATATCACATCTGCAATAATTTAACAAGCTGTGCATACGTATCATTGATGTTACCACTGTTATCGACCACTATATCACAGCCTTTCTTAAACTCTTCCTCACCAAGCTGGCTTTTTATGATTCCGTCAATCTTTTCATCAGAATAACCACGGCTTTCTTTCAATCTTTTTCTTCTTGAATCTTCATCAGCATATATATACCATGTCTCATCGCAGAAAACATTGTAATGGTCATCAAGAAGAAGTGCCGCTTCAACAAATATATAGTCATATTTATCATCTATTTTTGCCTGTGTTATCATTGACACTATCTCTTTTTTTACAACCGGATGAATTATACTATTTAAAACGATCCTCTTGTTCGGGTTAGAAAATATAACTGATGCAAGCTTCGGTCTGTCTATTTCACCAGTTGTCTCATCTATAATTTCGTCTCCAAAAAAAGCAATTGTTTCATCATATCCTTTTTTGCCTTTTTTCATCAGGTCTTTTGCAACATCATCCGCCATGATAATAAATGCATTAAAATTTTCTTTTATAAGATTAAGCACTGTACTTTTACCACAGCCAACGCCCCCGGTTATTCCTATCACTTTCATAACTCTCTACCATTCTTTCAACATTATAAAACATATACTTTTACTGAAAATTATGTGCTTAATGTGCTTCAAGCCAGTTATTTCCCTGTTTCATATCAATTTCAAGCGGAACAGACAGCTTAACTGCATTTTTCATTCCGTCCTCAATTATCTTCTTTACATCTTCTATTTCATCAGGATAAGTCTCAACAAGAAGTTCATCATGAATCTGCAATAGAAGCTTTGACTTGTATCCGCCTTTTTTCAACGCATCATATACTCTTATCATTGCAAGTTTGATTATATCTGCCGCCGTTCCCTGAATCGGTGCATTCATTGCAACTCTTTCCCCAAATGAACGCTGCATAAAATTGCTTGATTTTAATTCCGGAATAGGACGTCTTCTGTTAAACATTGTAAGTGAATATCCTGTTTTTTTCGCATCTTCAACCATCGAATCAATATATCCTTTTATTTTAGGATATGTTTTAAAATACTGCTCAATATAATCAGATGCTTCTTTTCTTGAAATACTAAGATCCTGACTTAATCCAAATGAACTGATACCATAAATAATACCAAAATTTACTGCTTTAGCATTTCTTCGCTGCAAATCAGTAACTTCATCAAACGGAACACCAAATACCTGTGAAGCTGTTATCCTGTGAATATCTTCAGCCATATTATATGCCTCAATTAGCTTCTCATCTTTTGACATATGTGCCATAATTCTTAGTTCAATCTGTGAATAATCGGCATCCAGAAAAACACATCCTTCTTTTGGTATAAATACTTTTCTAATCTGTCGTCCAAGTTCCATTCTTATCGGTATATTCTGCAAATTAGGCTCTGTACTGCTTATTCTTCCGGTCGCAGTTATTGTCTGGTTGAATTTGCCATGAATTCTTCCGTCTTCGCTTATATATGCTGCAAGACCGTCTGCATAAGTAGATTTTAACTTTGCAAGCTGTCTGTACTCAAGAATTTTTTTTACAAACGGATACTCAGGAGCAAGCTTGTCAAGCACATCGGCAGCAGTTGAATATCCGCTCTTTGTTTTCTTTTTGTACGGCATGTTCATCTTTTCAAACAAAATAATGCCAAGCTGTTTTGGTGAATTTATATTGAACTCTTCACCGGCCTCATCGTATATTTCTTTTTCAAGTACCTGTATACGGTTGCCAAGAACTTCACCATAAGATTTCAGCCCCTCTTTATCAACGCGTACGCCCTCTTTCTGCATATCATAAAGTACAAACACAAGCGGCATTTCTATATTAGCAAAAAGCTCTGTCATATTTTCATTTTCAAGTTCTTTTAATATCAAATCAGCACTAAAAAGACTCACATAAGCTGATTCACATGCATATTCTGCAAGTTCGTCCAGCTTTGTCATAAGCATTTCCTGCACTCCTGCTTTTCCAAACAGCTCCGATTTTGAAGGAAATGTTATATTAAGATACTGTAAAGCAATCTGCTCCGGCTCATAATTTTCATCATTAGGTTTTAACAGATATGAAGCTATGCTTACATCAACAAAAGCATCCTGCGAAATCCTAAGATTTCCATCTTTTTCAAACGCCCACAGAATTTCTTTCAAACCAAATACATGTATCTGCCTTTTTTTATTTGTATCAGACAGTACACCTAATTTTTGTACGGCATCTTTTAAATATTCATCTGTTATAAATCCCTGTTTTATTATAAAATATGTCTCTTTTTCCGAAAGACAGATTCCAAGACCATATATGCATTTTTCTTCATGAATAATTGACAATCCAAGATTTCCGCCATTATTTATAACTTCACAAGCTTTTTTTATAATATTTTCAGAATCGCCCAATTCCTGTATTACAACAATATCTTTCAGAACATCAGCCTTTGGAGCTGCTGTCATATCTTTGTCAAATCTTTTGAGCATTGTTTTAAAATTATATTTTTTAAACAATTCATATGAGGCCGGATTATAGAAATCTCCTATTTCAGCATTTTCTATGTTATAATCCAGCGGAACATTTATATTAATTTCCGCAAGGAATCTACTCATTTTGACCTGTTCAGCATTTTCTGTAATTGACTTTTGTGCCTTTGGCGGCTTTAATTCATCAAGATGTGCCAGAACATTATCAACGGAGTGATACTTCTGTATAATCGCAGATGCCGTCTTTGGTCCGACTCCCGGTGCTCCCGGAATATTATCAGAAGTATCACCCATAAGTGCTTTCATATCAATAAATTCAAGCGGTGTAACACCATAAAGTGCCACAACATCCTCAGGATAATAATTTTCTACTTCTGTGACACCTTTTTTTGTCTTAGGTATACGAATCTGTATTTTATCTTCTGCCAGCTGCAGTAAATCCCTGTCACCTGAAATAACAGACACATCAATTCCAACCGCTGCACTCCTTTTTGCAATAGTTCCAATAATATCATCAGCTTCATATCCGGCTTTTTCTATAACTGTAATATTCATCGTGCGGAGAAGTTCTTTGATAAGCGGTACCTGCTGTTTCAATTCAGGTGCCATAGGCTTTCTTGTTCCCTTATACGCCTCATATGCTTTATGTCTGAATGTCGGCTCGCTCAAATCAAAAGCAACAGTTATATAATCCGGCTTTTCTTCATCTATAAATTTAAACATAATATTAAGGAAACCATACATCGCATTAGTATGAATCCCCTCTGAATTAGTCAAATCAGGTATTCCAAAAAACGCCCTGTTTAAAATACTATGTCCATCAATCAAAATTAACTTTTTACTCATCATGTCTCCTTACAAATATATTATTACAGCTATTATCAGCACTGTCATTATCATACACGCATTTACAAACAACAGACACATATGCAGAAGATGATTGAATTTTTTAACTTCCGCAATCTTATTCTCACTGTCTTTTAATTTTTCTTCCACAAGACCGCTGAAATCATAATCATGAAGATATTTTTTATACTTTTCGCTAAGTTCTTTGGTCGCAGCCTCATTAAGTCCATATTCAACTATATAATAAATTTCAAATTCTTCCCGGCAGTCCTGGCATTGTTCCAGATGTTTAACAAACATTTCTTCTGCTTTGAGTGTCAGCTCGCCTTTTGAAAAAGGCACAATCATTTTCTGAATCTTCTGTTTCGTCATGCGTTCGTTCCCTCCTTTTCCAGATGTTCAGACGGCCGGATGCCGGACATGGCCAGACCGTAGTCAGCATCCGATGCCTGTGGTGACAGAACATCAACCAGCTTTCCTTCTGACACAATGGCAATACGGTCTGACACGCTCTTAAGCTCCTGAAGCTCAGAAGAAATGATAACAACCGTCATGCCGAGCTCCCGGTTTAAGCGCACCAGGGTTTCCAGCACCAGCTTTTTCGCGCCGATATCGATAC
>ERZ1106943.3360-NODE-3360-length-12266-cov-3.085087_pt1 | contig 12266 bp, 8 predicted proteins | sample MGYA00403671_ERZ1106943 | MGnify/ENA primary metagenome ERZ1106943 (study PRJEB35170, sample SAMEA104062427) | human gut metagenome | biome: human gut; feature: human-associated habitat; material: faeces | place: Denmark | collected 2012-06-14 ...
TGCTGGCAGCCAAAGAGAAAGCAGAAGAAGCCAACCGCCTGAAATCGGCTTTTCTCGCCAACATGAGCCACGAGATACGTACCCCGCTGAACGCTATCGTAGGGTTCTCGAACCTGCTCGCCCAAACAAACCCCTCCGAGGAGACAAAAGAATTTTGCGAGATCATCGAGACGAACAACGAACTTCTCCTTCAACTCGTGAACGATATTCTGGATCTATCAAAGATTGAGGCCGGGCAAATGGATTTCATCTATTCCGAGTTCAACGTATCCACGCTATTCCGGAGCTTATACCAGACCTTCCAAAGCCGGGTGAAAGACGGTGTCACTCTCTATTGCGAGATACCCGAACAGGATTGTGTTATCTATTCCGAGAAGAATCGCTTGACCCAAGTGATCACCAACTTCCTCACAAACGCCTGTAAGTTCACGTTCCAAGGGTCTATCCGCATGGGATACAAGGAGAGGGAAGATGGATTATACTTTTACGTAAAAGATACCGGAAAAGGTATTGAGCGGAAGAACCTCCCGCACGTATTCGAGCGTTTCGCCAAATTCGATTCCTTTATCCAAGGAACCGGACTCGGGCTATCCATTTGCCAAACGATCCTAGAGAATCTTCACGGGAAGATCGGCGTAGAGTCGGAAGAAGGAAAAGGGAGTACTTTTTGGTTTACGATCCCATGCGCTGTATCAACACCGTAGCGTAAGCCGAGATCCCTTCCTGCCGTCCGGTGAAGCCCAGCTTCTCCGTGGTGGTGGCCTTGATAGAAATATCCTCCTCGTCCACGTTCATGACCTCGGCCAGCGTTTTCTTCATCAGAGGGATATGGGGATTCAATTTAGGGCGTTCGGCGGCTACGGTGGCATCGATATTACCCAACTCATAGCCCGCGTCTCTCAAAAGCTTCATGGTGTCACGAAGCAATATCTTGCTATCAATGTTCTTATATTCACCTGCCGTATCCGGGAAATGATAACCGATATCCCGCATATTGGCCGCTCCCAGTAAAGCGTCACAGACCGCATGGATCAGCACGTCCGCATCGCTATGTCCCAATAGGCCCAACGTATGCTCGATCTTAATCCCGCCCAGCCATAATTCCCGGTCCGGCACCAAGGCGTGGACGTCATAACCAAAACCTACCCGTATCTTCATACCCATTTATCTGAAAAGGTTCTTGATTCCATCCATATCGAACGACAAGGAGAAGCGCAATGTCTGGTCCAACGGGTTACTCTGTACCGTACTGATCAGATAAGCGGCATCCAACTGGAAAACACTCATGCGGAAACCGGCACCGACCGAGAAATACTGACGGTTTCCCTGATATTTATTCTCATAGTAATAACCGCCACGAACAAAGAACTGCTGATTGTAATTATACTCCAGACCGATAGAGGCCATAATCTCCTCTAACTCGCCCTTGAAGCCATTCGGCGAGTCACCGAATGATTTGAAGATACCCGTGATCGGGGACATATTGTTATATTCATCATGTTTTTCCTTATAAGCAGCCTCATCCTCGGGAGTCGTACCTTCTTGAATAGGTTCGGTAGGAACTAAATATTTACTCAAATCCACATAGATACCGATTTGGTTATAATCATCGATCGGATACAGCAAACCGGTTCCAACCTTTAACATCGTAGGCAAGAATTGGTTGGTATTTCCGCCGTCGTAAGAGACCTTCGTACCGATATTGGAGACATTAAAACCAAAGCTCCACAGGCACTCGCTATTCCCTAAGATCACGTATTTCTCCAGATAACCGGCGATATCAGCGGCAAAAGCGTTATCCGGAACCATATCCGCATCCGACGAGGCACCCATGTCCGAACGAATATAGCGCAAGGCGACTGCCATAGAAAACACATCCGATAATTTACGGCTATAACTTACATCAAAAGCCATCTCATAAGGATTCAATATGAGCTGATTACCCATTCCTCCATCCCGGCTTTCCTGTACTTCTCCTAAAGAGAAATAACGCAAAGAAGCTCCGATCGCCTGCATATCGCTATCGCCTAATTTATAATAACCGGCCAGATACGCTAAAGCCACATCATTCACCAATTTACGTAACCAAGGCGTATAGGATAAAGCGACTCCGGCCTTACTATAGCTAAAAGCATACTTAGCCGGGTTCCAGTATTGGGAATTCACATCCGGCGTAGTAGCCACACCGTTATCACCCATAGCACCTCCGCGAGCGTCGGGCGCGATAGACAAAGACGGTATCGCCGTATTAATCGGGGCGAATTTATGTTTAACATCGTCTGCGCCTCCTTGGGCATATAAAGCCGTAAATGCCGTCAAAAAGCTGAAAACCGCTAGTAACAGACTGAATCTTGAAACTCTTACCATATATTCTATTCTAAAAATACATTTACATTTATCATTCCTAGAGGGTAATAAACATACCCCCATGCTTATTATAAACTAATTACCCGATACTTTATTGTGCGAGAATGATTAATTTATTCGCTTTCGTCGCCTCTTTCGAGTTATTCGTACTAATCGCCGCCCGATACAGATAAACTCCCGGGCGCAACCGCCTGCCACCGTTATCCGTCAAGTTCCAAGTTACGATATAAGCCTTAAACAACTCGGAGGAACCGCTCTTCTCGGTACTCCATAGGAACTTACCGGTCATATCATAAACCATAACCGTCACCTTTAAGTTCGACTCCGGACGATTGTGATGCAGAAAGAATTCCACTTGATCCCGTGCCGGATTCGGGGTGGCGTACATCTCGATCAGATTAGGTTTCAACCCTTCCGCCACCTCAAAAGTAAAGGTATAGGTCGTGGAGTTATTTAAGATATCCCACACCTTAAACTCGGCCGTATGCATTCCCGGCTCCAGCTCGGGGATGGAGAACTGGACAAGTCCTTCCCCTTCTTTATCGGGTAATAGTGCATAGTAATTATTCAAGTTATAACTCATGGAAGGCATACTGTCGACCGTCAGCATGATATCATGCCCTACACTACTACCTGTTATATTCACACCGCTCTTGTCCCACAGCCTAGCGACAAAATAAGGAGTCGTATTCACTTGATCACCCTCTACAAAACTAGAATCATTCAAGTAAATCTGCCGGATCTCAGGGCCGATCGTATCTGCCTCCGCATTATCAGCGGTACCGCCAACGATATAATTCAAGAAAGATCCTTGTGCCTCATGCTTGTTCACCTCATCCGAGGCGTAGAGATTCAGTTTTCCCTGCTTATTCGAATAAGAGATATCTTTCGGTACCATAAATGTAAAACTAAATTTTCCTTGCCGTACCGAATCTTGCCCGATATAGATCGTATTCGGGTAATCTGTGTAAGAGAAGCGGACCGTATCTCCTTTTTCATTCGTATTATTGCCCAAGGTGGTCAATGAAGCTTTACTATCCAGCACCGTAGCATTTAGGATACCGGTAAAATCGTTAGCCAAGCCCTCTTTCGTATCTAAGATCTCTCCCTCCACCGTTATTTTCTCCAAAGCCTTAAATGTAAAAGGCTCATCTGATATGGCCTTGCCGTTCACGGCTGTCACTTGCGCCTTATACTCCGGATAGGAGATTCTCAAAGCAGGGTCACCTATCAAAATAAAATTAAGTTTATTGATACCAGACAGTTTCCGCTTGGTCTCCATCATGGCCTCGCCCAAGGTACGGGCCCGTCCGTCACTCTCCCTCTCAAAGAGATTGCGGTAAAGTTCCTTATTCAGTGCCGAGTTACCGCTAGATACAACCACACGGGTTGTCGTAAACAATGCGATCCCTCCACTTTTCGCATTCAAGAAAACAGATTCTCCCGCCGAGGTATTCACGTCATCGAAACGGGTAAAATCGCAAGTCGCCGTCACCCAAATGGGTAGTTTCGTATAAGTAGATTGTAAGATATCCGTCTGTGTCCACACGTATTCGTCAGACCAAGCGGTCGTATTACCATGCCCCGTATAGTTAATCAACAGTTGCCCTTTCTTCAATAATTCAGAGATCCGCTTACGTACATCCGGATACGTTCCGCTATTATCTCGCTTAAACGCATCGAAATAAACTTTATTCGTTAGGAAAGCCCCATGATTTTCCTCTATAAACCGGGCCAGCTCATCAGCTTGTTCCGCATGACTACTCGTATAGTGATCCGCATTGTTACCATCATCCGCCACGAAGGTGATTTGGTTTTTCCAGCCGCCTCTGTCCTCGTTCCGCATATAACCGATTACCTTATCTACCATTTGGGTAGCCTCCGTTACCGTCCGCACGGGGAAACGTCCTACACCTATGCAAATACTGTTCGGCTTATCAAGTGCCTCCTCGGATACATTATCCAATAGCCCATAATAATCATCCGTTACATACGAGAAATTAGAATTATAGAACAATCCTGAATATTCAAACAAGGACGCTCTCGACTGATAGGTCAGCAACATATTATCCCTTGCTATATTTTTCACGTCCGAGCAAATTCCCCGGTTGTCGTAAATACCATCGCCAAACAATAACAGGTATTTTGGAGCGTTACCGGCAGACACGCTACGATCGTAGAACATTTTCATGAACCGGCGGTAAGCGGTAGCGTCAGGCGCACCGCTTGAGAACTCATTATAAATCGACTGAGGATCCACGACTTCCACGGTCAATCCGTCTGTTGCCCGGTGTTCCTCCGCCAACCGTTCCGCTTGCGTTTGGAAAGCTTTAGCCGCTATGATGATCATGTCTTTTTGCTCCAAGGCATGTAGGTTTTGATTCTCCACCTCACCGACAACCTCCGGAGAGATAAAGCTCTGATCCGTCCGTACCAAAACGAACTCCCGTAAGGTACCGGCAGGAATAGAGAAAGTAAGTTCGGAGCCATTCAATTCCGTCTCCATCAGTCTTACCCGCTGAGCATCCGTCACATCAAAGACCAAGGTATTCGCGTTTGCGCCCTGTACCACGAACCGGGAAACATTTCCGATAGAAGCTATACTACGAAAAAAAGTATAGGCCCCATACGGCTGCAAAGTCCTCTTAAAATGTAACCGAACGTAATTTAACCGTACATTGTTATGAGAAGCCGAATTATAAGACACGACCACACTGTTTTTCTCACTCTTCTCGCCTTTCCATACCGCCGTGCTTACCCCTTCTAGCGCCTTCACATATTCCTCTCTATTCGAGCGGATCGAAACGTCCAGAACATTAGACTGATTAATACTCAAAGAAGCGACTCCCGTACCGGAAGTGACTTTGGATACAAAGCTCATGGTTACCTTAGCGTCTTCATTCGTGATTCCCGGAATTGAAGAGAATGTTGATAGGGTTCGGGGGGTATCTCCGCTAAAATCTTCCCCATACAGCTCCCTACCCGATTTCGCCAACGATACTAATTCTTGCTCATGCACCAAATAATCATCGTAAGTCGTGATCCGATTAGTCGCACCACTCGCTTGAGCCACGGAAGTCATATCATTCGTCGGAGTGGCATCGGTCACAAAATAATAGCCATACAATGAATAAGGATTATTCGTATGCACGAATGTCTGGCTCGACGAGTCATACTCCCATTTAACCGGCCCTTTCCCGTAGAATAACAGGTAATCACTCCCACGCCAAACCGGTGTAGAAGGGACATCATCGATATATTCCTTACTGAAATCCTCATCCAAGGGCCATCCTCCATAGCCATGGACAGAGACTTTCGATGGGTCCGAGAAACCCATATTCTTCAAATCCGCATAGGATAATTTGTAGATTCCGGTCTTATCCACCCGGATCTTCACCCATTTCCCCTCCGATAACAGGGATTTAGAAGCATAACGGCTACCATCCGCCCATGTATATGAGCAAAGTAATAAACCTATAATGAATATATATATTAATCTTCTCATCTCACATAAAAATCCAGAAGCTTCCGCTCGCCAAGATATCCCTCCAGATGATCGTCGATCTTCACGGGACCTACGCCAGCAGGTGTTCCGGTATAAATCAAATCGCCTATTTTCAGCGTAAAGAAGCGACTTACGTACGCGATAATCTTATCTACCGAAAACAGCATATTCGAGGTATTGCCTTCCTGTACCTTCGAGCCATTGATATCCAGATGGAACGGAAGCCGGTTTACATCCCCCGCTTGCTCCAGCGGAATAAAGGTCCCGATCACAGCCGAATTATCAAACGCCTTACTAATCTCCCACGGTAGCCCTTGCGCACGCAATTTATTCTGCAAATCCCGTGCCGTGAAATCAATACCGACCGTAACCTCATTGTAATAACGATGAGCGAAACGCTCGGCTATATTTTTCCCCAAACGGTCTATCCGTACCACGATCTCCGTCTCATAATGAACTTCCGATGAAAAATCCGGAATAAAAAACGGTTTCCCATCTTTCAACAAAGAGGAGTCCGACTTCATAAAAATAGTAGGCTCTGATAATTCTAACGAATGATGCAGCTCTTTATTGTGAGCGGCATAGTTCATTCCAACGGCGATAATCTTCATATTTTAGTGATTCATTGAGTTCAATCGATTAAACATAACAGCTAAATGCGCATACATAGAAGTATTCTGGACTACGATATGTTCCGGCACCCGTATACGGAACGGGGTAAAATTCCAAAGAGCCTTGATTCCTCCCTCGATAATCCGGTCTGTCACCTCCTGCGCTTTCTCCACCGGCACGGTGATCACCCCGATCGTCGCGCCATATTCTTTTTGCTTGGCAGGAAAATCATCCATATGAAAAACGGGAATGCCATTAATCATGCTCCCGTCCAAATCCTCACGAACATCAAAGCCCGCCACGATCTCCAGTCCATATTGACTCAGTCCGGTGTCATGCAACAAAGAAGCGCCCAGACTCCCTACCCCAAACAGAAATGCCTTATGCTGGGATGTAAAACCGAGGAAATCCTCCAGTACGTCAACCAATGCGTTAATATCGTATCCCACTCTCGTCTTCCCGGAGATATTCACAAAAGAGAGATCTTTAGCGACCTGACTAGGATCTACATTTATCTCCTTAGCGATCTGGGTAGATGAGATAAACGCTTCCCCTTTCCCTTTCATCAACTTTACGAACGCAAGATACCACGGCAACCTCCTTAACGTAGGTTCCGGCACTTTCCATGCCTGTTTTATATCATCGCTGGCCATTGTCTAATTCTCCTATTCATGTATAACATTCGTGCAAGCCTACAAAAGTACAAAATTAAAAAGATTCACCAAAAAAGCCCCGATCGAGAAACTGTATTTAACTACCACCTTAACAGTGGTCTCACATTCAACAATCACGGCTTCGATACCGGCAAGTATGACGATCCTAGCGTTGTCGGTAATAAAAACTGTCTCTACGATCCTTTTTCCCGTATAAACCTGGGAGGCATTCGAATCTTTTGTATTTTTACGCAAAAGTTTCGAGATATCCAAAACCATAGCACAGATTTAGGTATCATCCACTTTTAACTAAAGTGTTCACACAAAAACTTCAATTATGACAAAGAAAGAAGCTATCAAGATTTTCGAAGAGAAAAAAGTACGTACAGTCTGGGACAATGAAACAGAGGAATGGTTTTTCTCTGTAGTAGACGTTGTCGCTATCCTAACAGATAGTCCTAATCCTAGCAATTACTGGAAGGTGCTGAAACATAGGCTAAGAAAAGAGGGAAATGAGTCGGTTACAAATTGTAACCAACTGAAATTACCTTCTACCGATGGGAAATACTACAAAACCGACGTAGCTACGACAGAACAGCTGTTCCGGCTTATCCAATCCATCCCATCCCCTAAAGCAGAACCTTTCAAGCTATGGATGGCCCAAGTGGCAAAAGAGCGATTGGATGAAATGCAAGACCCCGAGTTAACGATAGATCGAGCCATGAGGGAATATAAAGCGTTGGGGTACTCGGATAATTGGATTAATCAACGCCTTAAAAGCATCGAGATACGTAAAGACCTAACCGATGAATGGAAACGACACGGACTACAAGAGGGCGTTCAGTTTGCTACCCTTACAGATATCATCTATCAAACGTGGGCCGGTAAAACTGCCAAAGAATATAAACAATTCAAAGGACTGAAAAAAGAGAGCCTGCGAGACAATATGACCAATACGGAGCTTGCTCTTAATATGCTTGCCGAAGCAGCTACCACTGAATTGTCCAAAGAACAGAATCCGCAACATCTCGAAGAACACGAAGTTATCGCCAAACAAGGAGGAAAAGCAGCAGAGGCCGCCCGCAAACAACTTGAAAGCGATTTAGGCCACTCGGTAATCTCTCCCCTCAACGCTAGAACCGGATTGAGACTTAAAGATAAAAACGACAAAGAATAGGCAAAAAGCCCCGATCAAGAAACCGACCGGGGCTTATTCTTTTTCCGCTTTCTTGCCTCACGGAAATACTGACGGAGAGCTTTAATTTTTTACTTTAGTATTAATATCCCCGCATGTTCAACCTCTCGGTTTACTTGAAGACGAATCTCCGCACGGGAATTTTAGAATTATATATCTTTATTATTTAACTACCACCTTAACAGCTTCCTCACCATCAACAGCTACGGCTACGATACCAGCAGGTACGGCGATTGTAGCGTTATCAGATGTAAGAATAGTCTCAGCAACTACCTTACCTAAGATATTGGTGATTACTACAGACTTACCAGCTGCGCCTTGGATAGTCACGGCACCGTTAGTAGCTACTACAGATACGCCTTCTACGGATACCTCATCATTAGAAGTTACCATATCATCCTTTTCTGTCGGGCGAACAGCATTGAAGATCAAAGCACCGTCAGAACCAGTCTTAGCCGCATCAAATTTAGAATCACCACGAGTCAATACCAAGCAACCATTCTGCATCTTCAACCATGCGGCATATTCAGGAGCGATTGAGCCAGACTGAGCCTCTTGGAAGCCCTTTGTTGCTTTTCCGTCAGTAGAAACACCTGCTACTGTTGCATTTGTAGACTTATAGCCTGTTTTCTCATAGATGTTAGATTCGAACAAGAACTCATTGTTCACACCTTCACCTTCGCCTCCTTCAATATAAGCCTTGGCAGCCTCTAACGGATTTACATAACGGAATGACCAAGTTACGTTCTTGTGATTATCACCAGTTAAGTCAACAATGAAGCGCTCGCACTTCGTTGCCTTATAGTTAGCGAAGATCTCAGCGGTATCAATCTTAGCTGGTTCAACTTTCTCGAAACCATTCGTTAATACGACTAAAGAATCGCCAACCTTAATAGCTCTCACGAATCCTACGCGAGTGTAACCACCCTTGATATCCATGTATGGAGCTTCCATGTCATTAACCATAGCGGAGTCACCGAAACTTACCAAATACTTACCATACGTGAAGCCTAAGGTCTTGTGAGTAGCATGAACACATTCGTATGGATCCGTTGTCGGAGTTCCGTCCGGCTTGATGTGAGGACCAGCCTCAGTACAAGGATGAGTCACGATGTTCAAATCTTGATCTTGACGATCAACAGAGATCAAGTATTGTGGTTTGATATAACCTTTACCACGATTTACCCAAGCCGTATCAATATTGAACACCAACTTACCTTTTGCTTTATCCCGGTTCCAGATACCTGCGTAATCAACGGTTTCTGAAGTCAAGTTAGGATTCCACTCATCCATCAAGTATTCTTGACGGATCTTCTCAACGAAAATCAAGCTATCAGCAGCATCGTCGGCCTTCTCACCTATGACGGCATTGTTGAAACGGCGATACAACGGGGTCTTATCTGCTTCTACCGTGAAGGCAGATGTACGAGTCTCGTTCAAGATCTGAACTTTCAATACGGCGCTCTTACCGTCATCAGCAGTACCAACCTTATGAGTTGCCTTGTCAAACTCAGCACTTACGCTTTGGATGATAGCACCAGCCCACTTATAATTAGAAACTGAAACGTCTTGGCCTTGCGCATCTACATATTTCACAACTTCGCCTTTGTCATTCTTTACCTCGTAGGCATAGATAACTTTTCCATCAGAAGCTACCCATTTCGGAGCAGACTCTACAATCGCATAGAAATGTTTAGCATTATAATGATTATTTTCCTTGAAGAAGAATGTATCAACAACATAAGGAGTTACCTTATAATTATTAACACCCATAGAGTACTTCTCACCGTAAGCCTCAACCAAAGACTTCGCACCGTCTACAGTCTTGACTACATAGTTCGTTCTCTCCAAACGTGCGATGCCTAAACGAGCCAATGCTTTACCTTCCGGAGTATCCTTATCTTTACCGTAACCATAACCGTATCCGGCAGTAGAACCTTCTTCCAACATGTAGCGGCTTGCCGTTTCTTTCACATAGTTTACAGAATCCTTATCTGCTCCGTTGGCCATCCAATAGCTATCCGTAAACGGATTCAAATAGTTAAATACATACTTATTAACCAATAAAGAATCTGTCGGGATATAACGATAGCCTAATTTCTTATCACCTAAGATATTCTTATCCGTGATACGAGTGAAAGTAGCTTTATTCAAGACTTTATCAATAGTAGTACCCACTGCCGTACCTATGATATCACCATCCTCATTTAAAGTTAATTGAACAGAATTCGCATACAATTCGGGGAACTCACGGTTAACGAACTTTACAGGAGAAGTAGCCTTTGCCTTATCTGCCGTATAAACCTTTGTTACAACCCATTGATAAGCTGGCATGTGCATCGGATCTTGCTCATCCAAAGTAATCCATTGAGCCTCGTTCGCAGCATTGTTATCATTTAAGTGGATAGGAGCGGCCAAAACTTGTCCCTTATCATTCTTGATAATATACAAACCCTCGTCCAAGGATGTCTTGTTATTAGATGCGACACAACCATTAATACCGAAACTAATCTGTGTATTGATAGCCTTGGTACCGATCGTGACAATACGATCGGCTACCGTATAGTTTTGTAACTTAACGAATAATTGATCCGCATCGGAGTTTGCGTCTGCCGCCTGTTTGCCATCGCAATAAATATCATGGTAGTTTGAACCATATTTCACTTTGGTGGCATCTTTCCAATACCCTCTTTCAGCGGTAGGTTTCTGCGTATCCCTAACACGAGCTTCTTTTACTTGAATAAACAAGCTATCAGCAGAAGGACGATAAGTGAATAGGAACTTATGTTGCTGTGAAATATCATCCGCATCACCCGTTACCGTAAGCGCATCTGCATATTTCTCAACATTCGTATCAGACCATCCGAATTTCAAGAACTCGATACCCACACCGTTAGCGGCTGTATCGACCTTCAAGTAAGTCTTCTTATCTTTCTCGTCTTTCTTAACGACATAAACGAAATTCTTTCCATCAGCGGTTACACCATCGGCCACCTTTGCTTCAATTTGAGAAGCAGAGAATGGGTTGACATCCGCATTAGCATCCAAATGGAAATTCAATACGTCTTTGTTGTTTTTCAAATAAGCGTTGATCTCATTAGCGCTCAATACATAAGTACCGGCGTTCCAAACAGTAAATTTCAATGCACCTTGAGCGTCACCTGTTTTGTCCTCGGCATCAGAAGCCTTTACTTTTTTAGCTTTAACCTCATCGCCTTCACCAAACAAAATATAAGCATAATCGGAATCGATGTAAGTAAACAACTCCTTATCGGGTCTTAAACCACCCTTAGTTGGATCTTTCTCGTAACTACTCTTTGTCCAAGTTGAAGAAAAAGCCCAACCACCGAAAGAAGAACCTACATTGCTTGTCTCTGTATCAAATGCCAAAATAGCGCCAGTCTTCTTATTGATGAAATCGAAGATAGGGTTCTTTCCTTGGCTCTCTGTCTCAGTGATAGAGATACACCATAAAGAAGATTCAACATCCGTAAGATCAGAAGGAGCAACCAATTTGTACTTATCATTTTCCACGATAAGGACTTTGTCGTTTGCTTTCAATTGGAACATTCCTTTAGGAGTGGCAGACTCAAAATAGGGTACTGCCGCCGCCCCCACTCCTGAAATAGAAGTAAGAGCATCAATATGCTGAGCCTGTGCAGGAGTTTGAGCATTCAATGTGAATGCGGAAACCAGCAGACCAGCACACAAAAGTGTAGAAAACTTTTTGTTCATAATACTGAAATTAATATTAATACTAGTGTTTATTAAGATAATCAAATACTTAGTCCTATTAAACCGACCCCTAAACCATACAAAACGACTAGTCTAAACGATCGATTAAATCTTGCGTTTTTTTGATGCCTAAACGCACAGTTCGTTGAAGGAATCGCTTGTTTCGTAAAGGATAACCTATCCTATTGATAAGAAAGAG
>ERZ1106943.3362-NODE-3362-length-12258-cov-6.432025_pt1 | contig 12258 bp, 10 predicted proteins | sample MGYA00403671_ERZ1106943 | MGnify/ENA primary metagenome ERZ1106943 (study PRJEB35170, sample SAMEA104062427) | human gut metagenome | biome: human gut; feature: human-associated habitat; material: faeces | place: Denmark | collected 2012-06-14 ...
TTCAATGGCGCAGGACACCCTTCTTGGGTTTCCCGCGCACACTCTTCCTTTCCGTTGCGGAGAAGCTACCTCTTTATCGACAGCCTCAAGTCAGGCGTTGGAAAACCAACGCCTGACTTTTACTATATTTGCTATGTTCCTTTTTATTCGTCAGTCCTTTCGGTACTCCGGCTTCCAGAGCAGTTCCTCAAAGCTCTTGATATACACGTCGCAGAAGGAGCGCATTTCCTTCTCGTCCCCGGCGAAAAAGCTGTCATAGACCCCTACCACCCGCATTTTGGCGCTGCGGGCGCCCTTGCAGGCGGCAAGGCTGTCGTCAAACAGGGTACAGGTTTCCGGCTCCACGCCGTACCGCTCCGCCACCCCTAACCACAGGCGCTTGTCCTTTTTCTCAATACCCAACTCCTGAGCAAAGGTAACGGATTCGAAGTACTTCATCAGATCCAGCTTTTCCATCGCGGTGCGGCAGTGCACCGGCACGCTGGAGGTCACCAACGCCATCCGCCGGTTCTCCGCCTTGCACTGCTTTAAAAACGCCCGGACGCCGGGCTTCACCGTCACATGGGCGTAGGCGTCCTTGGCCAGCTCCATCCACTCCGCCATGATGTCTTCCTCGCTGTCGGGCAGATTACAGAACTCCTTGGTGAACTTAGCCGCCAAGGGGAAAATGGTGTGGGCCACCCCCTCGTAATAGGCTTTTGTGTAGGGCAGACCCCTCCGGGCCAGAAATTCCCTGTCCACGTCCTTCCAGACATCGTTGGAATCAATGAGGGTGCCGTCCATATCAAATAAATACATATCAGTTCTCCTTTTCCAGCCAGAATCGCCACGGGAAGTCCTTGGCCTCCTCCGCATAGTCCACGCCGATCCGTGGGCCGGCGCAGATGTGCTCCGGTCCGGTCACCGGGTCCGTCAGCCCCACATCCGCCATGGAATCGCAGAGAAACAAAACGTCCCCCTCCAGATCCAGCTTATTCTGGGCCGTGGTGAGGTCCAGCGCCTTACAGACCTTGCCGGGACCGTTGAGAAAGTTTTTCCGCCGGTAGGCGTTCATGGGCGCATCCCCGAACCGCAGGTGCTTCATGGTCTCTGCCCCCGCCGCCGGTTCCAGTCCCCGCAGCAGCACGGCAGAAGGTTCTCCCTCCGGCTCCGTGACGAAGTTCAGACAGTGGTACATCCCGTAGATGAAGTAGATGTAGGCATGGCCCGGAGCCATGAACAGCGTTTCCGTCCGGGGCGTGCGGCGGTAGTTATAGGCGTGGCAGGCCTTGTCGCACCGGCCCACGTAGGCCTCCGTTTCCGTAATGCGGCCCGCCAGCAGCTCGCCGTTCCGGTTCCGCACCAGATACTTTCCCAGCAGCGCCTGCGCGATGGCAACGGTGTCGCCGTTGAAGAAATCATGGGTCAGCTTCGCCATAGGGCCTCCTTTATCAAATATGCAGAATTTCGCAGAAAAGCAGTAAAAATCCACAAAAACAGCCGCGTTTCCAGAACTTCCTTTGCGGCCTTCGGAGAAGTCGGCCAGCCCCTCTTGCGGCGGCGGCGGTTTTCCACTATAATCGCTACATTCGCTGTCTCTGCGCCAACCTTCGCGCAGGGCTGATTCGATGCGTTGATCCACGCTGCCTGCCGTCCAAAACCGGCGGGAGAAATTTTTATCATCATACCACATCCGGTGGGGAGGAGCAAGTATATGAAGCAGGGTTCTCTGCGTTCGTCCGCCTATGCGGTTCTGACGGCTTTCATCTGGGGCACCGCCTTTGTAGCCCAGAGCGTGGGCGCGGAACATGTCCCGCCGCTGGCCTTTAATGCCGCCCGGTCGGTGATCGCCTTTGTGTTTTTGCTGGTGCTGTGCGCCGTCATGCGATCCGGCCGCCGCCGGAAGGGGCAGGCTGCCTCCGTCACCCGCTCCCGGAAGGATCTTCTGCTGGGCGGCTTCTGGTGCGGCCTGACGCTGGGCCTGGCCTCCTTCCTTCAGCAAAAGGGTCTGGACACCACTTCCCCCGGCAAGGCGGGCTTCATCACCGCCCTTTACATCGTGCTGGTGCCCATTTTCGGCATTTTCCTGAAGAAGCGAGTACCCAAGGCGGTGTGGGTCAGTGTGCTGCTGGCGGTGGCGGGACTGTACTGCCTGTGCATCACGGAGAGCTTTACCGTCGCCCCCGGCGACCTCTGCGTGATGCTGTGCGCCTTTGTGTTTACAGCACAGATCCTTCTGGTGGATCACTTTGTCACCGTGGTGGACGGCGTGGAGCTGTCCTGCTGTCAGTTCTTCTTTGTCACAGCGTTTTCCCTGATCGGCTCCCTGCTTTTCGAGCATCCCACCTGGGCGGGCCTGACCATGGCGGCGGGCGCCATTCTGTATGCGGGTCTCTTTTCCAGCGGCGTGGGCTATACGCTGCAAATTCTGGCTCAGAAAGGCTCCAACCCCACGGTGATCTCTCTGCTGCTAAGTCTGGAATCCGTGTTCGCCACCATTTCCGGCGCGGCGATCTTGGGAGACCGCCTCAGCGGGCGGGAATATTTCGGCTGCGCCCTGATGCTGGCAGCGGTGGTGCTGGCACAGCTGCCGGACAGAAAAAAAGCATAAGCCCTGCGTGTTTTTTCGGAAGCGGAGCCTGTTGGCTCCGCTTTTTTCGTGGACATTCGCAAAGGTATGTGCTATACTTTAGTCTGTATGAGTATGGAATCCATAACTGAGGTGAAAAATATGCGGATCGACGTATTAGGCGTTGGTTTTGATAATCTGACCATGACGGAAGCCGTGTCCCGCGGAGCGGCACTGCTGGAGGAACCGGGGTGCCACTATGTAGTGACCCCGAATCCGGAAATCGTGGAGGTCTGCCGGGAGAACCCGGCGGCCATGCAGGCGGTCAACGGCGCGGATCTGGTGCTGCCGGACGGCATCGGCGTGGTAAAGGGAGCGGCCATGCTGGGCACGCCCCTGAAGGAAAAGACCCCCGGCATCGAATTTGCCGCGGGGCTGATGGAAAAGATGGCCGAGCGCGGGAGATCCCTCTATCTGCTGGGCGCCAAGCCCGGCGTGGCGGACATGGCGGCGGAACGGCTGCAAAAGCAGTACCCCGGATTGAAGATCGCCGGAACTCATGATGGCTACTTCAAGGAGGACGCCCCTGTGGTGGAAGCCATCCGGGAAAGCGGCGCGGACTGCGTGTTCGTCTGTCTGGGAGCCCCCAAGCAGGAGCTGTGGATGGCGCGGAACGGCCCCGCCACCGGTGCCCATTTGCTGTGCGGCCTCGGCGGCAGCCTGGACGTGTTCGCGGGCACCGTGGAGCGTGCGCCGAAATTCTGGTCCGATCACGGTCTGGAATGGTTTTACCGCCTGTGTAAGGAGCCGAAGCGCATCGGCCGGATGATGAAGCTGCCGCTGTTTCTGGTCCATGTGCGGCAGGAGAAGGGAAAACGGAAATGAACGGACGTTTGATCGTATTCGAAGGGACCGACGGTTCCGGAAAAGCCACCCAGTCCCGGCTGCTGTGCGAGCATTTACAGCGAGAAAGCATCCCCTATAAAAACATCACTTTTCCCCGGTACGGCAAGCCCTCCGCCGCCATGGTGCAGGAGTATCTGGACGGCCACCTGGGCAGCCATCCCGGCGATGTGAACGCCTATGCAGCGTCGCTGATGTTTTCCATGGATCGCTATGCCTCCTACAAGCAGGACTGGGGCGCTTTCTATGAGGCCGGCGGGCTGGTGATCGCGGACCGCTACACCACGTCCAACGCCGTCCATCAGGCGTCCAAGCTGCCGCCGGAGGAACGGACGGTCTTTTTGAACTGGCTCTTTGAGCTGGAATACGGCAAGCTGGGCCTGCCGAAGCCGGATCTGGTGCTCTATCTGGATATGCCCACGGAGATCACGGAGAAGATGATGCGCAGCCGGGAGGCCGCCACCGGCACCCATGCCGACATTCACGAGCAGGACGAGGCTTATCTGAAAAGCTGCCGGGAGGCCGCCCGGGAGATCGTGAAGGACTGCGGCTGGACCGTAATCCACTGCGCCAAGGGCGATGCTCCCCGAACCGTGGAGGACATCCACAACGAGGTGTACAAGACTGTCAAGTCGCTGCTGTAAGGCCTGTCCCCCCAGCGGGACGCGGGGCGTCCCCGCCGGTTCAGCAGCAATCGCAGCCGTTGTGGATACAGCCGTTTCCGCAGCTATATCCGCTGCCGCAGCATACCAGTACCACGATCAGAACGAGAATGATCCAGAGCCAGGAGCTGTCATTGTTGTTGCAGCACATACCACTACCCCGCTTTCTGTTTGATAGGCTATCTTATGCCGCTGTCACCGGAAACCGGGCTTGGACCGGACAAAAATCCGGAAATTGTATTCCCCTCCCTGACGGGGACCGGGAAAGCAAGGAGGAACCAATGTCTGAATACAGAAGAGATGATACTGCCAGCTGGGACGCACAGGAGGTCCGGCAGGCGCAGGGGGCGCGGCGTGAAGCGGCGTCTGCCCACCACAGCAAAAGCCGTTCCCGCAGGCGTAGACAGAATCCGCTGGCGGTGCTGGTCGGTTACCTGATCTTTGTCCTGCTGGCTTCCGCCATTCTGGCGGGTGTGGGCTGGATGCTGGGCTCGGATTTCTGTGCCTTCAACCGGGGTGCTCTGCGGGAGACCTCGGTGGAGGTAACGGCGGAGGACAGCGTGTCCACCGTGGCGGATAAGCTTCAGGATGCGGGGCTGATCAAATACAAATGGTTTTTCAAGCTCTACGCCGGGATCTCCCATGCCGATAAAAAGATCGGCATCGGCACCTATACACTGAATACGGAGATGGATTACCGGGCGCTGATCCTGGGCATGCACAACTCCTCCGGCAACCTGACGGCGGAGACTGTCACCGTCACCATCCCCGAGGGCTATACCGTGCGGCAGACCATCCGTCTGTTGGCGGAAAAGGGCGTCAATACGGAAGAAAATCTGCTGGAGGCCGCCAAGACCGCCACATACGATTACAGCTTCATCAACAACAATTCCGAAGACCCCAGCCGTCTGGAGGGCTACCTGTTCCCGGACACCTATGAGTTCTACAAGAATCACAATGCCAAGAATGCTCTGGGTAAGCTGATCGATGCCTTCGCTGACCGTATCGACGAGGATGCGTTCGCCTCCTCCAAGGCCAAATCCATGGGTTACAGCATGAAGGATGTGGTCATCATCGCCTCCCTCATTGAAAAGGAGACGGACGGTACGGATCAGCGGGATATCGCCTCCGTCATCTATAACCGTCTGCAAAAGCCCGGCGAGACCGCAGGGCTGCTGCAGATCGACGCTTCCCTGCTCTATGGTCTGCCGGATCACACCGGTGCCATCACCAACGCGGACAAGGCGGTCGATACCCCCTACAACCTGTATCTCCATAAGGGACTGCCGCCTACGGCCATTGCCAACCCCGGCAGTGCGGCTCTGAAAGCGGCTATGGACCCCAACGACACGGATTATTATTACTACGCATTGGGCACCGACGGGAAGCACCACTTCTCCAAGACCCTGTCTGAGCACAATGTCTTTGTGGGGAGCAGCTCCTATGGTGGATAAACAGAGAACGCTGCCGGAGTTGCTGGCTCCGGCAGGAGATATGGAACGGCTGAAAATGGCCGTGCTCTACGGCGCGGACGCCGTATATCTGGCGGGCACCGACTTCGGTATGCGGGCCTTCGCCGGAAACTTTGACCCGGACGAGCTGAAGGCGGCGGTAGCCTATGCCCATGCGCACAATGTACGGGTCCACTGCACCATCAACACCATGCCCCGGGGGGATGAGATTGTCCGCCTGCCGGCGCATCTGGAACGGCTGAATGACGCCGGTGTGGACGCGGTGATTGTGGCGGACCTGGGTGCCTTTACGCTGGCGGGGAAATATGCCCCCAACTGCCAGCGCCACATCTCCACTCAGGCCAGCATTTCCAACTATGTCACTGCCAACGCCTGGTATGATCTGGGCGCTTCCCGGGTGATTTTAGCCCGGGAGTTGAGCCTTGAAGAAATTCGGACCATCCGGGAGAACACCCCGGCAGAGCTGGAGATCGAGGCCTTTGTTCACGGGGCCATGTGCGTCAGCTATTCCGGGCGGTGTCTGCTGAGCAATTATATGACGGGCCGGGATGCCAGCCGCGGCGCCTGCGCACAGCCCTGCCGCTATCATTACGCCTTGATGGAGGAAAAGCGCCCCGGCGAGTATTTCCCCATTGAGGAGGACGAAAAGGGCAGCTATATTTTAAATTCCCGTGATATGTGCATGATCGACCATCTGGATGACCTGCTGGATGTGGGGCTGTCCAGTCTGAAGATCGAGGGCCGGGCCAAATCCGCCTATTATGCCGCCATCGTCACCGGCGCTTACCGGCACTGTCTGGATGACGCCGCTGCGGGCCGCCCCATCGACCCTGTGTGGCGGGATGAGGTGGAGCACGTCAGCCACCGACCCTATGCCACCGGCTTTTACTACGGTTATCCCGGCCAGTACTACGAAAATTCCCGCTACATCCGGGAATGGCAGGTGGTGGCGCTGGTCACGGAATGTGACTCCAACGGCAACGCCGTCATTTCCCTGCGGAACAAGTTCCGCACCGGTGACACGGTGGAGCTGGTAGGGCCGGATCTGCGTCCCTTTTCCATGACGGTCCCGGAAATGCAGGATGAGAGCGGCGCGGTGGTGGAGGAACCCCGAAATCCCCAGATGTTGCTGAAGCTCAGGCTGCCCCGTCCGGTGCCGCCTATGACGCTGGTACGCCATCAGGTAGAATTGTCAGCCAAATAAGGAGATAGGAGATATTATGAACGCAGATGTTGTTATCATCGGCGCCGGTCCTGCCGGCATCTTCACCGCCCTGGAAATGGTCAAAAAGGGCAGCAAGCAGAAGATCATCATGGTGGAAAAGGGCCAGGCGGTAGAAAACCGCCATTGCCCCAAGGACAAGACAAAGAAGTGCGTCAACTGCAAGCCCTACTGCCACATCACCACCGGCTTCTCCGGCGCCGGCGCGTTTTCCGACGGCAAGCTGTCCCTCAGCTATGAGGTAGGCGGCGATCTGCCCACCCTCATCACCCCGGAGCTGGCACAGGAAACCATCAATTACGCTGACCAGATCTATCTGGATTTCGGTGCGGATGAGCACATTGAGGGTCTCGGTAATGACGAGGAGCGCAAGGAGATCCGCAAGCACGCCATTCAGGCAGGCTTGAAGCTGGTGGACTGCCCCATCCGCCACATGGGCACGGAAAAGGCTCAGGGTATCTACTACGCCATCGAGAAGTACTTACAGGAGCACGGCGTAGAGATGTACTTTGGCTACGAGTGCAGCAACCTGATTCTGGAAAATGACGTCTGCAAGGGCGTTTCCGTGTCCAACGGCAAGGTGGACATGGAGATCTACGCCAAGCACACCGTGGTGGCCACCGGCCGCCGGGGTGCCGACTGGCTGGAAAAGCTCTGCGCGGAACACAACATCGCTCACGCTCCCGGCACTGTGGATATCGGTGTCCGTGTGGAGGTCCGCAATGAGGTCATGGAGACCGTAAACCGGGTCCTGTACGAGTCCAAGCTGGTAGGCTATCCCCGGCCCTTCAAGAACAAGGTCCGTACCTTCTGCCAAAACCCCGGCGGCTTTGTCAGTCAGGAAAACTATGACAACAACCTGGCGGTGGTCAACGGCCACTCCTACAAGGAGAAGAAGAGCGACAACACCAACCTGTCCATTCTCTGCTCCCACAATTTCTCCGTGCCCTTCAACCAGCCCATTGCCTACGCCCAGAAGGTGGGCGAGCTGACCAACATGCTGGGCGCAGGCCACATCATGGTGCAGCGCTACGGCGACATTCTGGACGGCAAGCGCACCTGGCAGAAGGAGCTGGCCCAGTCCAACGTCAAGCCCACCCTGAAGGATGCTGTGGCCGGTGACATCACCGCCGCCATGCCCTACCGTGCCATGACCAACATCATCGAGTTCATCAAGATGCTGGATATGGTGGTGCCCGGCTTTGCCGCCAACGAGACGTTGCTGTACAGCCCGGAGCTGAAGTTCTACTCCAACAAGGTCAAGATGGACGAGAACCTCGACACCAACATCCAGGGCCTGCACTGCCTGGGTGACTCCTCCGGCTGGACCCGCGGCCTGATGATGGCCTCCGTCATGGGCGTGCTCATGGGCCGGAAGCTGGCCGAAAAGGAAGGGTGCTGATCGCACCTTCCCGCCCCTTAAAACGCAAAAAGGACTGCTCCAGCGGAGCAGTCCTTTTTTGTAATTTCAGCGCAGCTTATTCCGGTTTGGAGAATTTGACGGGCAGCGGGTTCTGGCGGTATCCCGGTTTATTTTGGAATGATATGCATTTTCTTGCCAGATTCAATTGATTTTTCAACAAAAAATCGGTATACTATTTCCAGAGTACTGTGCGTTGTGCCCAATGCGCAGCGCGCACAGGGAGGTATTGCTATGCACGATTCCCCGGGAAGCGTCGTCACCCAGCTGTGCTCCGGGCTCCAGCTTTACAGCGCCGAACGGCGCATTGCGGACTGCATTCTTGCAGATGTAAAGTGGGCCTCGGTCGCCACCTCTGCGGAGCTTGCAAAGGCCAGCCACTCGTCCGAAGCCACGGTCACCCGGCTGTGCCACAAGCTCGGCTACGCAAATTATCGCAAATTCCAACTGGAGCTTGCGCGGGATGTTCTGGAGCAGCAGGAAACGGAGGCCCGCAAAAGGCCCCCCAATGACCCGCTGCATCAGGCCCTGCTCGATCTTCAGAACAACCGTCAGGAGGAGGTTCAGGCCACCATTCAGGCCTTGAACCTTGTCCAGCTGAGGAAGGTGCTTTCCATTCTGCGGGCGGCAGAGATCATTGAGATCGAAGCCAACGGCAGCAGCCTGCCCGTTGCCATGGATGCTTCGCTCAAGCTGGGCAGTCTGGGCAAGCGCTGCATGATCAGCCCGGTGCCAGAAAAGGCACGGTCTTTCGCTTCAGCACTGACCCCAAAAGATGCCCTGCTGCTCATTTCCAGCGCAGGCCGCTGCGAGGCGCTGGAGACGGCCGCCCGTGCCGCCAAGAAGAACGGCACACCGGTCATCCTCATCACCTGCGACAAGCGCTCGGCGCTGGCAGGCCACGCCAGCTATACCCTGCTGGCCTCCAACCGTATCCAGCGCATTGCCAGCGATATGATGCCTTCCCAGCTTTCGGCAGCGCTGGTGGTGGAGGTGCTCTACTACCTGCTGGTGGGCAATTTCGATCTGAATTAAACGCAAAAAAGTCCCGGCCGTTCTGGTCGGGACTTTTTGCTGTGTTTAAGCGATCATGCGTTAAAAACGTACTTGTCCATGCGGTGGAACGCCTCCTCGATGCGGGAACGGGGAGAAGCCAGATTCATGCGCAGGTGGCAGGGGCCAAAGAACATGGTGCCGTCCTGGATGGCAGCGCCCACATCCCAGCAGGCATGCTCCACATCCTCAATGGTCTTGCCGTGGGCCTTGCACCAGTCGGTGCAGTCCACGAACAGCATGTAGGTACCCTGCGGCTTGGAGACGGTCACGCCCTCGAAATGCTTCTCGATGTAATCGCAGGCAAAGTCGATGTTGCCGGTCAGCACCTCGCAGAGCTCGTCAGTCCACTCGTAGCCCTCGGGCTTGTAAGCACCGATCAGGGCGTGCATGGAGAGAACGTTCATCATGTTGTAGTGGCTCAGGCTGGACTCTTTTTCCATGCGGTCACGCCACCAGCTGTTGTAAACGATATGGTAGCTGCCCACCAGACCAGCCAGATTGAAGGTCTTGGAGGGTGCATAGAAAGCGGCGGTGCGCTGGCGGGCATCCTCGCTCACAGACTGGGTGGGGATGTGCTTGTTTCCGCTCAGGATGATGTCCGACCAGATCTCATCGGAGACCACATACACATCGTACTTCTTGTACAGCTCCATAGCCTTTTCCAGCTCCCAGCGCTCCCACACACGGCCGCAGGGGTTGTGGGGGTTGCACATGATGGCGGCATGGATCTTTTCCTCTTTCAGGTGCTTTTCCATGTCCTCAAAGTCCATCCGCCACACGCCGTTCTCATCCTTGACCAGCGGGCTGTGGACAGCCTCGTAGCCGTTGTTCTTCAGGCTCATGGTGAAGCCGATGTAGGTGGGGCTGTGGATCAGGATCTTGTCGCCCTTGGAGCAGACGCAGTTCAGGGCGCTGATCACGCCGCCCAGCACGCCGTTCTCGTAGCCGATGCACTCCTTGGTCAGGCCCTGCACACCGTTGCGCTTTGCCTGCCACCGGATGATGGAATCGAAGTATTCATCGGTGGGGTTGAAGTAGCCAAACGCGGGGTGGTTGGTGCGCTCGATGATGGCTTCCTGGATGGTGGGCACGGTGGGGAAGTTCATATCGGCCACCCACATGGGGATGGCGTCAAAGCCCTCCTTGGGGGCGGCGGGGGCAAAGCCGGTGCCAAGGCCATCCACTGCAATGGCATCCTTGCCGTGGCGGTCCATGATGGAAGTGAAATCGTATTTCATAGCGGTGCTCCTTCTCTCAAAATTTTTATCTGGCCCCACTTTAACACACTTTGCCGCCGGGCGCAAGCAGCCAGCACGTTTCCCCGGATATCGTGCGGAAAAATCACGAATTTTTACGGTAGTTGCACGCAAAAAGCCGGTCGGCATACGCCGACCGGCTTTTATTGGTATTGACTTTCCGGATCAGCCCAGCATCTCGTGAGCGGTCTTGCAGATGGTCGCTGCATCCAGACCGTACAGCTTGAGCAGGTCCCATGCGGGGCCGGAGCAGCCGAACTTGTCCTGCACGCCCACGCGGCGGACAGGGGTGGGCAGCTTCTCGCTCAGGACGGCGCAGACGGCCTCGCCCAGACCGCCGATGACGCTGTGCTCCTCACAGGTGACGATCTTCCCGCACTCGCGCGCGGCGGCAAGGATGGTCTCCTCGTCGAGCGGCTTGATAGAGCAGACGTTGATGACGCGCACATTGATGCCCTCCGCGGCGAGCGTTTCCGCCGCCTTGAGCGCCTCGGCGACCATGAGACCGGTCGCGGCAACGGCGACATCCGTGCCGGGGCGGAGCACCTCCGCCTTGCCGATCTCGAAGGAATAGTTCTCCTCCTCGTGGATCACAGGCACGGCGGCGCGGCCGAAGCGGATGTACACCGGGCCCTTGTGCTCATAGGCCGCTTTGACGGCGGCGCGCGCTTCCACATCGTCCGCCGGGGAGAGCACGACCATGCCGGGGATCGTGCGCATGAGCGCGAAGTCTTCGCAGCACTGGTGGGAAGCGCCGTCCTCGCCGACGGAGATGCCGCCGTGGGTGGCGCAGATCTTGACGTTCAGATGCGGGTAGCCGACGGTGTTGCGCACCTGCTCATAGGCACGGCCCGCCGCAAACATCGCGAACGACGAGCAGAACGGCACAAAGCCCATCGTGGAAAGGCCCGCGCTCACGCCGATGAGGTCCGCCTCGGCAATGCCGCAGTTGATGTGGCGGTCGGGATAGGCCTTCTTGAAGATCGCCGTTTTGGTGGCGCCGGCAAGGTCGGCGTCGAGAACAAGGATATCGTCATGCTCGGCGGCAAGCGCCGTTACCGCGTTGCCGTAGCTGTCGCGGGTAGCAATTTTTACAACGTCCGCCATCATTCTGCCTCCTCTTCGCGCAGCGCCGCGGTGAGCTCTTCCATCGCGGTGCGGTACTGTTCCTCGTTGGGGGCTTTGCCGTGCCAGCCCACCTGGTTTTCCATAAAGGACACGCCCTTGCCCTTAACGGTCTTGAGAACGATCGCGGAGGGGCGTCCCTTTTCCTGCTCGGCGCGCTTCACGGCCGCATCGATCGCGTCAAAGTCGTGGCCGTCCACGGTCTGCACAAAGAGTCCGAACGCGGCGAACTTCTCGTCGATCGGATAGGGGCTCATAACGTCGCTCACGGCGCCGTCGATCTGAAGATTGTTGTTGTCAACGAACACGAGCAGGTTATCCAGCTTATAGTGCGAGGCGAACATCATCGCTTCCCAGACCTGGCCTTCCTCGATCTCGCCGTCGCCGAGGAGCGTATATACACGCACGCCGTTTCCAAGACGCTTCGCGCCGAGCGCCATGCCCGCCGCCGTGGATACGCCCTGGCCGAGAGAGCCGGTGGACATGTCCACGCCGGGCGTGAGGTTCATATTGGGATGGCCCTGCAGGCGGCTGCCGATATGGCGGAGCGTCTTGAGCTCGTCCACGGGGGAAAAGTCGCGGTTGGCGAGCACC
>ERZ1106943.3363-NODE-3363-length-12254-cov-6.729486_pt1 | contig 12254 bp, 11 predicted proteins | sample MGYA00403671_ERZ1106943 | MGnify/ENA primary metagenome ERZ1106943 (study PRJEB35170, sample SAMEA104062427) | human gut metagenome | biome: human gut; feature: human-associated habitat; material: faeces | place: Denmark | collected 2012-06-14 ...
TCCTCGGCTACTCGGCGATGAGCGGCATCATCGGCGGCGGCGGCCTCGGCAAGATTGCCATCGACTACGGCTATTACCGCTACAAGTACCTCGTGATGTTTGCGGCCGTCGTGCTGCTCATCATCCTGGTGCAGATATTCCAGTCGCTCGGCACGCACTTGTCCATCAAGAGCGATAAGCGGCTCAAAAAGTAAAGATGAAAGAAATGAAGAGCGCTCCTGTCAAACGGCGGAGCGCTCTTTTTCCGCGTTTGTGCAATTCGTCTGAAAAAACATATTGCATTTCAGAAATCAAAATGCAACAAAAATTGCAAAACGGCTTGTAATAGCGGAACGCGGCTGATATAATAGATCCATTCTAATATGCGATCAGATATGAATTGCATAATGACGACGGAGAAATTGCGTGGATAGCTTTCAGGAACTTGTCCAGTCCATTGACTGGGACTCGCTGATTCATGCGCTTTTGCGCGTGCTCGGCGTCTTTTTATGCTTGACGGTGCACGAGACCTGTCACGGTCTTGCAGCCTATGCCCTCGGCGATCCGACGGCCAAGCGCGAGCACCGCTTGAGCTTAAACCCACTGCACCATATCGACTGGTTCGGCTTGGCTGCCATGCTGCTCGTCGGCTTCGGCTGGGCAAAGCCCGTGCCGGTCGACATGCGGTATTTCAAAAAGCCGAAGCAGGGTATGGCCATCACAGCGCTGGCGGGGCCGGTGTCGAATCTGCTGCTGGCGATGCTGCTCTTGCTCGGCGCGCGCATCACGATCGCGCACTATGTCGATACCGCGTTTTGCAGCGGCCTTTTGAATTTCCTTGCGATGACGGCGTACATGAGCGTCGGTCTGGGGCTTTTCAACCTCATCCCCATCTCGCCGCTCGACGGGTCGAAGGTGCTCTTCGCCTTTCTGCCCGACCGCGCGTACATGACGCTGATGCGGTATGAAAAATACGGCATGCTTGTTCTTTTTGTGCTCGTCTGGCTCGGCGTGGGAGACAATATCCTCAGCGAGGGCATCTACCGCGTGTACGAGCTTCTGGTCAACTGGATCGTATATTGATAAAGTGAGAGGAATGTCATGGACAATCCCGTTTTCAAGCTGGAGGGCGTGGTGCACGAGCGCAGCGCGGAGGCGCTGCAGGACTTTGAAGGGCCGCTCGACCTCATTCTCTTCCTGCTGTCGAAAAATAAAATAGAGATCCAGGACATTCCCATCGCGCTGATCCTGGACCAGTACCTTGCGTATCTCGAGCAGCGAAAGCAGCTCGATCTCGAGGTCGCGAGCGAATTCATCACGATGGCGGCACATTTAATGTACATCAAAACGCGCATGCTGCTTTCGCTTGAGGATGAGCAGGCGCAGAGCGAGATGGACGAGCTCATTGCCTCGCTCAAAGAGCGCCAGCAAAAGGACACGTACCTTCGCATCAAGACGCTGACCGAAACGCTCGGCCCGATGGGCGAGTTTGGCCGCAGCATCATGACGCGCCAGCCCGAGCCCATGCAGCGCGGCAAAATCTACGAGTACAGCCACGAAAAGGCCGACCTCGTGCTCGCCATGCAGACGATCATGGAGCGCGGAGAGAAGCTGGCCGCGCCGCCGAGCGCGGCGCTGAGCGAGATCGTGCGCCGCGAGCCGTATCCCGTCAAGGGCAAGGCGGAGGAAATTCTGCACCGGCTCAAGGAGTTCGGCATGACGCGCTTCAAGCTGCTGTTCCGCGGCAGCCGCAGCCGCAGCGAGATCGTGGCGACGTTCATCGCCGTTTTGGAGCTCTGCCGCGAAAAGGTCATCCATCTGGCCGGTTCCGACACGGACTGCACCGTGGAGTGCGGGGACGACGCCCCCGACCGTATCAATCTGTAAAAAGCGAGGAACGCTATGTCTTTGGAATCTTTGGACCTGCGCGAGGTCGAGTCGGCCATCGAGGGCATTTTGTTCGCCAGCGGCGAACCGCTTCCCATCGACCGCATCTGCCTTGCGCTCGATTTGGACCGTCCGACCGCGGAACAGGTATTGCAAAAGCTCGGCGATTACTACGCCTTTGAGCGCCGCGGCATCCGGCTCGTCCGCATGGAGGACAGCTATCAGCTCTGCTCGTCGCCGGACTATGCCGACGTCATCCGCAAGGCGTTTGAGATCCGCAAGACCGCCAAGCTCTCTCAGCCCGCGCTGGAGGTGCTGACGATCATCGCCTACTACCAGCCCACGACCCGCGCCTACATTGATCAGGTGCGCGGCGTGGACAGCTCGTACACCGTGGGCCTGCTGCTTGAGCGCGGGCTCATTGAGGAGTGCGGACGTTTGCAGGTGCCGGGACGGCCGAGGCTGTACCGCACGACGAAAAAGTTCCTGCGCGACTTCCACTTGGGTTCGCTCGAGGAGATGCCGGAGATGCCGGGTCTTGAGGCCGACGGTCAGCTCCGCATGACGGAGGACGGCACGATCCTCGACCCCAGCGCCATGACGGAAAAAGAAGGCAGCGTTCCCGAAAACGGGGAACACTGACCGCGTAAAGCATAAAAACCGCGTGAAGCGTAAAAAGAGGGAGGTGGTCGATTGACTGCGCTGAAGGTAATTGGCATCATCCTGCTCATTTTTATTTTGATCGGCTTTCTGCGCGTGGGCGCGCTGATGCAGTTCGGCGACGAGCTGCGCGTGCAGCTTTCGGTCGGCCCGTTCCGCTTCACGCTGCTGCCAGCAAAGGAAAAGAAAGAAACGCCGAAAAAAAAGGCAAAGGAGAAGAAACCAAAGTCAGAGGGAGAAGAAGCGAAGCAAAAGAAAAAGCCCTCGCTCCCCAAGCCGACAAAAGAGGAGCTCAGGGACCTCATCACGACGGCGCTCTCGGCGCTCAAGGAGACAGCGAAACGCACCTGCAAGCGCCTTCGCATCGACCCGCTGGAAATTCTCGTCGTCTTCGGCGGCACGGACCCCGCGGATATCGCGCAGACCTACGGCTATGCGAGCGCCGCGATGTGGGGTGTGATGCCGCACCTTGAAGACCTCTTCCATATCCCTGATCCCTCACTGCACCTGCGCATGGACTACAGCTCTGAAAAGACGCACGCAGAGGGTGCCGTTGGCCTGTCGCTTCGCATCCGCGACGGGCTGCACATCGCACTTGCGCTGCTCATTCCGATGCTCAAATGGTACCTACGCTATAAAAAGGCGCATAAAAACGACGCTCCCGCGGAAAAACCAACGGAGAGCACTCCGCAAAACAGTGAACACAGTGAAAAACTGACCGCATAAAAAGAAAGGATAAACCTCATGGAAAACATCGAAAAGAAGACCCCGCTCAACGATCTCATGGACACCACGATGGATAAGATCCGTGATATGGTCGATTCCAACACCATCATCGGCGAGCCGATCACGACGCCCGACGGCGTAACGGTCATCCCCGTTTCGCGCGTGAGCTTCGGCTTCGGCGCGGGCGGCGGCGACTACGGCAAGACCGACACCGCACACTTCGGCGGCGGCGCTGGTGCGGGCGTCAAGGTCGACCCCGTCGCGTTCCTCGTCGTCAAGGACGGTCTGACGCGCGTGATGCCCGTGGCCATCCCTGCGGCGGCAACGGTCGACCGCGTGCTTGATCTTGTGCCGGAAGTGCTCGACCGCGTGCAGAATTTCGTGGACAAGAAGAGAGAAGAGAAAGATATCTACTGATTTCGGGCATAATAGGGGCATTCCGAATGAAGGAGTGATCCCATGCCGCGTTTTGCCCGATGCGTATTTGCCGTTTTCCTTGCTGTTTCCTGCCTGACAAGCAGTTTGACCTGTCAGGCTGCCGCGCCTGAAACTGCCGCCGCCGCGTTCATTTTGATGGAGGCGGACAGCGGGCGGGTGCTGGCGTCGCGCAATGAAACGCAGGAGCGCAGCATCGCGAGCACGACGAAGATCATGACCTGCTTGGTCGCGCTGGAGCACAGCGAACTCACGGAGAAGGTCACGGTCAAACGCGAGCACTTGCGCGAGGGCTCGTCGATGTACCTTCTCGAGGGCGAAACGCTCACGATGGAGGAACTTCTCTACGGTCTGATGCTGCCGTCCGGCAACGACGCGGCGGAGTGCATCGCCGCCCACTGCGGCGGGAGCGGCGGCAGCGCGCAGTTTGTCCGATGGATGAACGAAAAGGCGAAAGCCCTCGGCATGGAGCACACGTCATTTGCCAACCCGAGCGGTCTCGACGAAATGGGGCACAGCTCCTGTGCCCTCGATATGGCGCGCCTTGCGGCCTACGCCATGCAGAATCCGACGTTCGCGCGCATCGTCTCGACGCGCACGGCGAGCGTCGGCACGCGCACGATGACGAACCACAATAAGCTGCTCGCGTCGTACTCCGGCTGCGTCGGTCTCAAGACCGGCTACACCGGCGACGCAGGGCGCACACTCGTCACCTGTGCCGAGCGCGACGGGATGCGCCTGATCGCCGTCACGCTGCACGACGGCAGCGATTGGACGGATCACGCGGCACTCTACGACTACGGCTTTTCGGCGTATGCGCTCTCAAGCGGTGCGAAAAAAGGCGAGGCCTACGGCAGCGTAAGCGTCGACGGGCAGAGTGTGTCCGCCGTGGCGGCGGAGAGCTTCCGCTATCCCACCGCGGAAAATGAAGCATTGAGCGTGCGCGCCGAGCTGCCGCAAACCGTCTCCGCCTCCGTGCGGAAGGGACAAACGTTCGGCACGCTCGTCATCTCCTGCGGCGAGACTGAGGTCGGAAGAGTTGACCTTGTCAGCGCGCGCAGCGTACAGGCGCAGGAAACAAAGAGCGAAACAAGCAAAAATAAGTCGCTGGCGGAAAAGCTCTGGCAATTTCTGTCGGCAAAGTAAAGGAGGGATCGACCTGGCCGAAGCAAGAATTCAAAAGCTCATCGCCGAATCGGGGCTCTGCTCCCGTCGCACCGCCGAGCAGTGTATCGCCGCGGGACGCGTGCACGTGAACGGCAAGACTGCGCTTCTCGGGCAGAAGGCCGACCCCGAAGTCGACGAAATTACCGTCGACGGCAGGCCGCTCACACAGGAGGGGCAGAAGCGCTACCTGATGCTCAACAAGCCGCGCGGCTATGTCTGCACGCTCTCTGACGAAAAAGGGCGAAAGACCGTCGCCGAGCTCGTCAGAGACTGCGGCGCGCGCGTCTATCCCGTCGGGCGGCTCGACCTCGACTCCGAGGGACTGCTGCTTTTGACGAACGACGGCGAATGGATGCAGCATCTTCTGCACCCGCGCTACGAGGTCAACAAGGTCTACGAGGTCAGCGTCGCGGGCGAGGTCAGGGGAGCGGCAGAAGCGCTCGCTTCCATGACACAGCTCGACGGCGAGCCCATCCGGCCCGCGCAGGTGCGCGTGCTGCGGCAGGGGAGGGACACCGCCGTTCTCTCCATCACCATCCATGAAGGAAAAAACCGGCAGATCCGGCGCATGTGCGCCACCGCCGGATTACACGTCAAGCGCCTAAAGCGCGTGCAGGAGCACGCGCTCAAACTCGGGGCTCTTCCCGTCGGCGTGTGGCGCGATCTAACGGAGCAAGAGCTCCATGCAACAAAATCAAAGTAACAGAGGACGATTTTATGACGAAGAATATCTTACATAATATCGAAAAGAACATGAGCAGCTTTTCCAAGGGGCAGAAGCTCATCGCCCGCTTCATTCTGGAAAACTACGACAAGGCCGCGTTTATGACGGCCAGCAAGCTCGGCAAGACCGTGCAGGTCAGCGAGTCGACCGTCGTGCGCTTTGCCACCCAGCTCGGCTACGAGGGGTATCCGAGCATGCAGCGTGCATTGCAGGAGATGATTCGCGGCAAGCTCACGAGCATCCAGCGCATTCAGGCGTCGGACGGCGAGCTCGCAGGGTCCGATCTGATGACGAACGTCCTGCAGCGCGACATGGAGAAGATCCGCATGGCCATCGACCAGACCGACGGCGCGGAATTTGAGCGCGTGGTCGACACGATCATCGGCGCGCGCCGCATCTACATCGTGGGCTTCCGTTCGTCCTCGTTTCTGGCAGGGTACTTAAACTTCTACTTCCGCCTGATCTTCGACAACGTCACTCTGGTCAACGGCGGCGCGGCCGGCTCGTTCGACCAGCTCTTCCGCGTCTCCAAAGGCGATGTGGTCATCGGTATCTGCTTCCCGCGCTACAGTGAGCTTGCGCTCAAGACCATCCAGTTTGCGCGCGACCGCGGCGCGACGATCGTCGGCGTGACGGACAGCGAGATGTCGCCCATCAACCAGATGTCCAGCAATTCGCTGCTCGTGCGCAGCGAGATGATCTCGTTCGTCGACTCGCTGGCGGCGCCCATGAGCATGCTCAACGCACTCATTCTGGCCGTGGCCAACAAGAAGGGCGCAGACATCTCCGCGACGTTCTCCGAACTCGAGCACATCTGGGAGCGCTTCGACATTTTCGGCAAGATCGAAGATGAATAAGGCGATCGTTGTCATCGGCGGCGGCGCGGGCGGCATGATGGCCGCAATCGGCGCCGCGCGCAAGGGTGCGCACGTGACGCTGCTCGATCCAAACGAGCGCCTCGGCAAAAAGGTGAACATCACCGGCAAGGGCCGCTGCAACGTGACGAACGACAGCACTTGCGAAGAGCTGCTCGCCCACGTGCCGCAGAACCCGCGGTTTTTATACTCCGTGTTTTCCCGCTTCGACGGGCACGACGCCATCGATTTTTTCGAGGGGCTCGGTGTGCCGCTCAAGGTCGAGCGCGGCAAGCGCGTGTTTCCCGTGTCCGACCGGTCATTCGACATCACAGCGGCGCTTGAGCGCGAGCTCAAGCGTCTGCACGTCAAGCTCGTGCGCGACCGCGCGCTCGGTATTTCGGTCGAAGACGGCCATGTCGCCGCCGTCAAGGGCGAAAAAGGGGACTACACCGCCTCCGCCGTCATTCTGGCGACGGGCGGGCTGTCCTATCCCGCGACGGGCTCGACGGGCGACGGCTTCCGCATGGCGGAAGCGCTCGGCCACACAGTCACGCCGCTGCGCGGCTCACTCGTGCCGCTCGAGGCACGCGAATGCGCGGTGCTGCAAGGGCTGAGCCTGCGCAACGTTGCGCTGACGGTATACGAAAACAACAAAAAGATTCACTCGGATTTCGGCGAAATGCTGTTCACGCACTTCGGCGTGAGCGGGCCGCTCATCCTGTCGGCCAGCGCGCACATGCGGCATTTCGACAAAAAGCAGTACCGACTGGAGATCGACCTCAAGCCCGCGCTCGACGAGCAAATGCTCGACAAGCGCCTGCTGTCGGATTTTGAAAAGCACGCAAACAGCGACTACTGCAACGTGCTCGGCGCGCTTCTTCCGCAGAAGATGATCGACGAATTCATCGACCGCTCGGGCATCCCTCCGCACGAAAAGGTGCACGACATCACGCGCGCCCAGCGCGAGACCATCCGCACGCTCTTAAAGCGCTGGACGGTCAATGTCAGCGCGCCGATGCCGGTCGAAAACGCGATCATCACCTCCGGCGGCGTCAAGGTGGGGGAGATCGACCCGAAGACCATGGCGTCGAAAAAGATCGGCGGCCTGTACTTTGCCGGCGAGATCATCGACGTAGACGCCTACACGGGCGGCTACAATCTGCAAATCGCCTGGGCGACCGGCAAGGCCGCGGGCGAGGCTGCCGCGGACGCACTGCTGACGCAGTAAGCACATATTTATTGTAAGAGGGAAGAATCAAACAGATGAAAAAGCATTTTTCCATTGCCATTGACGGCCCCGGCGGCGCGGGCAAGAGTACGCTCGCCAAGGCCGTCGCCAAGAAATTGAACATTCTGCATGTCGACACGGGCGCGATTTACCGCACCATCGGCTACGCGGCGTTTTCGCGCGGACTGGACGCAAAGGACGAATCCCAGATCGCGCCGCTGCTGAAAGAGATCCAAATCGACATGGCATTTGACGAGATAGGCGGGCAGAAGATGCTGCTTGACGGTAAAGATGTCAGCACCGAGATCCGCCTGCCGGAAATTTCGATGTACGCCTCGAACGTCTCGGCGCTGCCGTGCGTGCGCGCATACCTTCTTGAGATGCAGCGCGACATCGCGCGCAGGAGAAGCGTCATCATGGACGGGCGCGACATCGGCACAGTCGTTTTGCCGGACGCCGACCTCAAAATTTACCTGACTGCTTCGGCCGAGGAGCGCGCGCGCCGCCGCTGTCTCGAGCTCTCTGAGCGCGGCACGCCCAAGGCGTATGAAGAGGTGCTGCGCGAGATCAACGAGCGCGACTATCAGGACATGCACCGCGATATCGCCCCGCTGCGCGAGGCAGAGGATGCCGTGCACTTCGACACGTCGAAGCTCAACTTTGAAGAGAGCGAGCGGGCGCTGCTGAATCTCATTCAGGAGAAATTGAAATGATGCACCGTATCTTTTTTGCGTTTATCTGGATCATCGGTCGGGTGCTTTTGTGGATCTACCGCGTGGACGTCAAGGGACTTGAAAATCTGCCCAAGCACAGCGTGCTGCTGTGCCCGAACCATTCAACGGACTTAGACCCCGTGCTCATCGGCCTGTGCCTGCCGCTCGACTACCATCTGCACTTCATGGCCAAGGCCGAGCTCTTCGACAACCGCGCGCTCGCGTGGCTCATCCGCACGCTCGGCGCATTTCCCGTCCAGCGCGACGGCAAGGATATCCAGTCCATCAAGACCGCGATGCAGGTGCTCCACAAGGGTGAGAATCTTCTGATCTTCCCCGAGGGGACGACGATCCGCAACGGCGTCGGCTATCACGACGGACTCCCCGCGCACGCGCACGCGGGCATCGCGATGATTGGCGTGCGCACGGGCGCGACGCTCGTGCCGGTGTTCTGCGACGGGCAGAAAAAGCCCTTCCATAAGACGCGCATCATCTTCGGCGAGCCGTATGTGCCTGAGGTCACGGGCCGCCGCGGCACGTCCGAAGAATTGCAGGCCATCGCCGACGAAATGCTGCGTCAGGCCTACGCGCTCGGCGGCCAGCAGGTGGGAGGCGCGCCGCTGTGAAGGTCATCTTAGCTGAGACCGCGGGCTTCTGCTACGGCGTGGAGCGCGCAGTCAACCTTGCGCGCGAAACGGCAAAAGCGCGCGGCGGCGCGATGCTCGGCAGCATCGTACACAACGCGGGCGTCGTGCGCGAGATCGAAGACCTTGGCATGCGCCTCATCACGTCGCCCGACCAGGCAAAGGCAGGGGAGACCGTGCTCATCCGCGCCCACGGCGAGTCGAGAGCGACGCTTGATGCGCTGCGAGAGCGCGGGGCAGAGGTCGTGAGCGCCGTGTGCCCGCATGTCGAGCGCATCCGAAAGCTTGCACAGGAGGCAGAGCACGAGGGACGCCGCGTCATCCTGATCGGCGAGCGCCATCATCCCGAGGTGCAGGGCATCGCAGGATGGTGCAGCGACCCGCTGATTTTTGAAAATGTGCAGGAAGCGCAAAAATACTTGCAGGAACACCCCGATTTTGCCCATTTACCCAGTATCATGCTGGCGCAAACGACCTGCATTCGTGCGCTTTGGGAAAGTTGCGTGAAATTTCTAAAAAAACAGTGTACAAATCTGAAAATCAATGATACAATATGCAATGCTACGCAGAAACGTCAAACTGAGGCAGCAGAACTTTCCGCCAAGGTAGACGCGATGGTGGTTGTGGGCGACCGAAGAAGCGCCAACACAAGGCATTTGACCGAGATTTGCAGAGAGAACTGCGGAAAAGTCCTCCAGATCGAATCCGCAGACGAGCTCTCACCGGAATTCTTTTCCGGATGCCGTGTGGCGGGACTGACAGCCGGCGCATCTACTCCTGCGAGTATCATTATGGAGGTATTAACAACAATGACGGAAGAAAACATCAACACCACTGCCCCTGAAACCAGCGAATCCTTTGAAGAACTGCTTGAAAAATCTTTCAAGACTCTAAATACAGGAGATAAGGTGACCGGTATCGTGACCGCCATCGGCACGACCGAGATCCAGGTCGACGTCGGCTGCAAGCAGGCAGGCTATATCCCTGTTTCTGAGCTGAGCAGCGACCCCGACGTCAAGCCCGAGGACGTCGTCAAGGTCGGCGACGAGATCGAGGCTTACGTTGTCCGCGTCAACGACGTGGAAGGCTACGCCACCCTCTCCAAGAAGCGTCTCGACGCTGTCAAGCTCTGGGAAGACATTGAGACCGCCGTTGAGGACAAGACCGTTCTCGAAGGCACCGTGACCGAAGTGAACAAGGGCGGCATCGTCGTTTCTGTCAAGGGCGTGCGCGTGTTCGTGCCCGCTTCTCAGAGCGGCATGCCCAAGGACTCCGACCTTGGCCAGATGGTCAAGCAGAAGGTCAAGCTCCGCGTGACCGAGGTCAACCGTGCCCGCCGCCGCGTCGTCGGCTCCATCAAGTCCGTGCTGAACGAGGAGCGTCAGGCTGCTCAGGCCGCCATCTGGGAAGGCATCGAGGTCGGCAAGCACTATGACGGCGTTGTCAAGTCCATGACCTCTTACGGCGTGTTCGTCGACATCGGCGGCGTGGACGGCATGGTCCACATCTCCGAGCTGAGCTGGAGCCGCATCAAGAACCCCGCCGAGGTCGTCTCCATCGGCGATCACCTCGACGTGTACGTCATCTCCTTCGACCCCGAGAAGCGCAAGATTTCCCTCGGCGTCAAGGATCGCACCCAGAACCCCTGGGATGTGTTCATGAACACCTACAAGGTCGGCGACGTTGCCAACGTCCGCATCGTCAAGCTGATGACCTTCGGCGCTTTCGCTGAGGTCGTTCCCGGCGTGGACGGCCTGATCCATATCTCCCAGATCGCTGACCGCCGCATCGACAAGCCCTCCGACGTCCTGTCCGAAGGCCAGATGGTCGACGCGAAGATCACCGCCATCGACGAGGAGAAGAAGAAGATCTCCCTCAGCATCCGTGCGCTGCTGAACGAGGAAGAGGCTCCCGTCGAGGAGTAATTTCCCTGAACTGAAAAGAGGCAGGCTTTGGCCTGTCTCTTTTTTATCGGTATTTGCCAAGAAAGACTTTGCAAACAGAGACGGATATGCTATAATCGTTAAAGTTTCGACAGACATATCCCAACCATTGACATACTGGAGGAAGTTACCATGGACTATGCAGCGCTCTATCAGAAGAAGCTGACTTCTGCCGCCGAGGCCGTCAAGGTCATCAAGAGCGGCGATTGGGTCGATTACGGCTGGTGTACTAACCACCCCTATACGCTCGACAAGGCGCTCGCCGCGCGCCAGAACGAGCTCAAGGACGTCAAGGTCCGCGGCGGCGTGACGATGTGGATGCCCGAGATCTGCAAGGCCGAGGACGCCGGTGAGCACTTCACCTGGAACTCCTGGCATTGCAGCGGCATCGACCGCAAGATTATCTCCAAGGGCATGGGCTATTTCATCCCCATGCGCTACAGCGAGCTGCCGCGCTTCTACCGCGACGGCAACGCCACGGTTGATGTTGCGATGATCCAGGTCACGCCGATGGATAAGCACGGCAACTTCAGCTACGCTCTCGCGTGCTCTCACTTAGCCGACATGCTCGAGAGTGCCAAGACCGTCATCGTCGAGGTCAACGAGAACCTTCCCTGGGTCTACGGCCTCAACGGCTGCGAGATCAACATCAAGGACGTCGACATGGTTGTGGAAGGGGAGAATCCTCCTGTTGCGCAGCTCGGCGCGGGCGGCGCCCCCACCGAGGTCGACACCGCGGTCGCCAACCTTGTCGTGCCTGAGATCCCGAATGGCGCGTGCCTCCAGCTCGGCATCGGCGGCATGCCCAACACCATCGGCTCGATGATCGCGCAGTCTGACCTCAAGGACCTGTCCGTTCACACCGAAATGTATGTCGACGGCTTTGTCGACATGGCCCTCGCCGGCAAGATCACCGGCAAGCACAAGCAGCTCGACAAGGGCCGTCAGGTCTTTGCCTTCGCCGCCGGTACGCAGAAGCTCTATGACTACATGGATCGCAATCCCGATGTCATGGGTGCGCCGGTCGACTATACGAACGACGTGTTTGTCATCTCCCAGATCGACAACTTCATCTCCATCAACAACGCCATCGACTGCGATCTGTTCGGTCAGGTGAATGCCGAGTCCGCGGGCATCAAGCACATCTCCGGCACGGGCGGCCAGCTCGACTTTGCGATGGGCGCGTACCTCTCCAAGGGCGGCAAGAGCTTCATCTGCATGTCCTCGACCGTCACGGGCAAGGACGGCACGGTCAAGAGCCGCATCGTTCCCACGCTGACGCCCGGCTCCA